>Ga0307378_10005369_pt1 | contig 17886 bp, 16 predicted proteins | sample UN1MG_FD_202238 | JGI IMG/M metagenome (GOLD analysis project Ga0307378, IMG submission 202238) | Soil microbial communities from Risofladan, Vaasa, Finland - UN-1 | ecosystem: Environmental > Terrestrial > Soil > Coastal area > Acid sulfate soil | place: Finland: Risofladan, Vaasa | collected... | reverse complement strand
CCAAAAAAAGAAATTCTGTTCACTCTGAATAGTGTATTTCTGTTTACCTTTAATAGTGCACTTCTGCTTACCATTACCTATGTATTTCTGTTTACCATTGGTTGTGTATTTCAGTTTACCCTTTCCAAGCTTAGAGAGATTATCTTTGAATATCAGGCTCTTAAGAGGATGGGAGAGCTCGTCGAGAATGGTGGTGTGAATGACGTTTCAGGATGAAGTCGAAGGCCTGTTCAGGAAATTGAAGCCGGTCCTTGGCAAACAAATAGACTCCCTGTGGCTTGCCTATAACACTCAAACGGATTCAAGATCCAGAGCAGAGATTCTAGGAATCCTATGGTCCCTGGCATCCAAATACCTTGACGAGATTTACGACAAGAAGGTCCTCCTTAGCCTTCCTGATAGGGAAATTATTAATGGAGAATATAAGCTGGGGAAGGTGATATACGGAGACCAGGAGTATTATCCCTTTGGATTAAGGGAAAACGAATGGCTCAGGCATATTGGAATCTTCGGAACGACCGGTTCAGGAAAAACTAACTTTGCTTTTATCCTCCTCTGGAACTTGGTTAGCAAGAATAAGCCCTTTCTGATATTCGATTGGAAGAGGAATTACAGAGACCTTCTGGCTTTCGAGGAATTCAAAGGCACGAAAGTATATACCATTGGGAGGAATATTTCTTCCCTGTTTTTCAATCCTCTCATTCCTCCTGAGAATACGAATCCCCAATCATGGTTGAAAAAGCTCATAGAAGTCATGTGTCACGCCTATTTCCTTGGAGAGGGAGTCGCGTATCTTCTCCAGCAAGCAATTGATCAAGCCTATTCGAATTTCGGCGTGTATTCCGAAAATCCTCAGGAATATCCCACTTTCAAGGATGTTTTAGATATTTTAGAGAACATGAAGGTCAAAGGGAGAAAAGCCCTGTGGATGGACCCGACCCTTAGGACATTGGGCGTTCTCTGCTTTGGCGAATTCAGCAAGGTTTTGAACGTGAGAAAACCATATCTTATTGGGGATTTACTTAAGGAAAACGTTATTCTAGAGCTCGATTCACTGACGAATTCAGATAAAACTTTTTTCATTGAGGCTTTGCTTTTATGGATTCATCACTACAGGCTATCCGAAAAGGACAGGGAGGTCTTTAAACATGCTCTCGTTATTGAGGAGGCCCATCACATTCTCCTGAGGAAGAAGCAGGAAATGACGGGAACGGAGACGATAACCGACATCATCCTCCGGGAAATCAGGGAGCTCGGGGAATCAATAATCCTGATAGACCAGCACCCTTCTTTGATTTCCATGCCTGCCCTTGGAAATACGTATACGACGATATGTTTTGGTCTCAAGCACAAGACGGACATGAACACGATAAGCGAATCTCTTCTTCTCGAAAGAGAGCAGGTTGATTTCCTCGGCCAGCTTGAAATCGGGCTCGCGATTGCTAAATTACAGGGAAGGTATTTTAAACCGTTCCTCGTGAAATTCCCTCTTTTTCCAATTAAGAAGGGAACGGTAGAGGATAAGGAGATAAACATAATTATTAGCTCAATCAAAGGTCTGGTTAATAAAGAAGAAAAGGAGGAAATTCTAACGGAAAACGAAAGGAAGTTCCTGATTGATATTGCGAGAAATCCCATTTCGGGAGTAGTGGCAAGATATGTGAGGCTCGGAATTAACAGGTACCAAGGGAATAAATTACAGAAAGAACTAGTGGACAAGAATTTTATTAACTGGAAGCCGGTTTCCATAAGGAAGGGGCGTCTGAAGGTTCTTGTCCTGACCGATAAAGGTAAAAAGGCCATTCCTGAAGTGAAAATAGAGAAGGTTTTTCATAAACAGGGAAGCTGGGAACACGAATACTGGAAGTACAGGGTTGGAGAGTACTACAGGAAAAAAGGGTACAAGGTCACGTTTGAATACAAAATTGACAAAGGAAAATCTGTTGATGTCGTGGCTGAGAAAGAAGGGAAGAAAATATCGATAGAGATAGAGACAGGGAAATCTGATTATATTTACAATGTTAAAAAAGACTTGGACTATGGGTTTGATGAGGTTTTAATTGTTGTTTTAAATGAAAAAATTAGAGAGAAAATAATTGTAAGTTTAAATGGGGTCCTATCGGAAGATAGAAAAAGAGTGAATATTTCTCTAACAGATAATTTTCAGAATTAATCCTAATTACTATTTGCCTTTTTTTTCGGAACTTTTACGGTCTCGATTACTGTCGTGCTTGGATGTCTTTTGACATATCCTTTTTTTACGAAACGTCCTGTCTTTGCGCTTCTGCTGACTTTTCTTGTTTTTCCTTTAGGAGTCATTTTAACCTCCATTTTACCTCGTTATTTTACAACAGTTTGAAAAATTATCAAAAGCATAATCCGCAAATCCCCCTCATGACCTTTCAAATATTATCGGTAATGCCTTATGCTTATGATTAACTTCTACTATTATAATATATTCAACATTCTCGATGAGGGCAACACACACATCAAGTTGTAAATTAGCAAAGTCTTATACAAGGTTTAAGCTATTGGATAACAGTTAATTCTCTAATTGAGATGAAAAAATATAATACGTCAATCTGACTGAATTTTCAGGCCATTTTTCTAAAACCAAATTTTTTTCATTTTTATTGTTAATTTTTTTGTCTATTAAGAGCCTCTCTAATTAAATTTTTCGAATATTCGCTAATAGAATCGCTTAACAGAAATTCTTCAAGTGTTTTTTTATACGAGTCTTTTATACGATAATCTTCCTCACTCTGTAGTTTTTTAATTAATATTTCTACTAGTTTCTCATCGAAATATTCATATTTTGATATGAAAACCAACATATTGAAATCATCAGCATTTAATGCATTTATAATTATATCAGTTGTATCATAATTTTCTCCTAATTTATTTAAAGCTTGTGCAGTTTTAATCTTAAAGTAAGACGAATGTACTTCATTAAAAAATCTTTTTATGGATGGAACCACTGATTTATCCCCTATTTTTACAAGAGCATGTATTGCAGATAATTTATTAGATTCCTTCCATGGAGTTCCTTTTATATTTTCATCAACAATTTTGATTAATGGTTTTATAGCTCTTTTATCTTTTGAATTTGCTAATGCCTCTGTTATATATCCAAAGAAGTGAGGGTCATATTCATATTTTTCTAAACTATTAATAAGAACAGGCACAATTCTTTTATTATGCATTTTTCCTAATGCTGGAATAAAAATTTCATTTCCAGTAGGTAGCGTCAACCCCTTTCTTAGTACATTTAGATTATCTTCTATGAATTCCTTAGTGCTCCATTTTTTATAACCAGTAAAAAATATTTTATCTTTTTCTGTTCTACAGGGGCGATTTAAAACCGGTTGAATTTGGTAAATATTATCAGAAAAAATAACTTTCTTCTTAAAAGAAAGATCTTGGTAAATCACTACTAATCTGAATAAGATATTGCTCATTGCTATAGGAAAAGCTATATTTAATTTAAACTTTGTAGATAGAGGGAATAGTTCTCTAGGTTCTAAAATATAAGCTTTCTCTTCTTTCAATAAGGAAATATTTTTTTCATAGGAGGTTTCGTTAATTTCTAAACTTTTTTTATTGTTTTTAAATTCTATGATGAAATTAGTTGGTTCCAACTCTTCCCTAGGAATTGCTGCCCACATTTCTATTCCCCCAATCGCTAAAATCTCTAATTGTATATCGTTAATAATTCTGGTTTTTTTCTTATCTTTATTAATTAGAGAAAAATCCAGTATTATCTCCTCATCTTCTTGATAATATTTATCGGTGGAAAAAATTACTTTTTGAGGCGGAAATATTGAAACAACAAACTCTTCTAACTTTAAAAGTGCTCCAGTGAAAGCAGCTATCGATATCACTATGAGGCCTCCTACTATAATCCATGCAAGAATGGGGTTATTTTTAAACCAATGTACTATTTTCTCGACTTTTGTTTTACCAGAAGGCATATTTCTAAGCTTCCATTGCATATTTTTTAGATATATTCAGAATGTTTACGATATTTCGTCAGTTATATTCTTTCCATATATATTTATTAATAAAAGCTAGGAATTCTCTATTTATAGAAAAATAATTTTCCCCATCTTATAATTTTTTTCTTATCATATACTAACACATTAGAAATTCAACGCCAAAGAAGAATGAATACGTTCAAATTAAATGTAAAATCAAATCATAAAATTTAATATTTAACACAAAATATTTCTTTAGCATTTTTATAAACCTTAATTTTATTTCAATATCCCCAAACATTTTACCAGTATAATCCGAAAATTTCCTCCATAATCTTCTAAATATTATCGGCAATATCTTATACTTTTAAAGAAGGATCTAAAAGAATTTTTTGATATAATGATTTAATCAGTCTTAAATCAAAATTAAAGAAAAAGATTTTTTCTTATATCATCAACCAAATTCAACAGTTGTTCCCAATCAGGATAAGTTAAGAAAATATTTTCTCAGGGACGAAATTACCGTCAGGGCAAGAATGGGGACATCCTTCGTCCCTCAGAGCGAAACTAACTAACTCAGGAGTAACGCTTTTTGAAAAGAGAATATTAGCCAGAGTACTTGCCTCTCCATTTGTCAGTTGATGGCTATAAGTCACTAGGAAAAACGTTTTAATTTGTTGTAACAGAATTTCTTTTATACGATTCATTAGTTTTTCGTTTATCCGCCAAGACTAAAGTTTCTTAAAAAATTCTAAAATCTCATTCATTAAAGCCGAATCACACAGAATTTGCTTTTTCTACATGTGTGGAATTAATTCTTTATATTTTGAATTTGTTATTTGTTCTAATTTATTTAAGATATGAGAAAAGAATTTCTTGCGTTGAGAACATAAAACATCTTTGTTGCCCAATTTTTTTTCATAGAAAAATCTTTCCCAAGGACATCCTCCCTTGCATGTAAAATACCACTCACAACTATCACATTCAGGCCATGGCGAATTTATCTTTTTAATCCAATGTTTAAATTTATTACTTTCAAAAATTTCTTTTATACTAGATTGGAGTATATTACCCATTTTCCACTTCTCTTCATAAAAATAATCGCAGGGAAAAATATCACCTTTATTATCAATTGTTATGATACTTTTGCACATGTTACTTCCAGAGTAACGACATGAAGAAATATCTTTTCCTAATATTGCTGTCAAAGGCTCATCTACATCTCTTATTCTAAGAAAATAATCATTTCTATTTAACCAAGAATCAAATAATTGATTAAGAATAGAGTAATAGTCCCTAGGACCAATAGAAAAATTTGTCAACATTTTGCTTTCTGAGTCGAATTCATGAGCATAATTGAAAGCAAAGCTCTTAATTCCTAAGGATACGAAGAAATTCAATATTTCATAGATAGAATTTTTATTTACTTTAGTAATAACTGCTAACACACCAAATCCAATTCCTTCCTTTTTTAACAGATTTATGGATTCTTTTACTTTTTCAAAACTTCCTCTGTTTGTTTTGTCTCTTCTATAGAAATCGTGATAGATTTTTGAACCATCTAAGCTAATTCCTAAACTAAAGTTATTTTCTTTGAAAAAATCAATCCAATCTTTACTTATCAGAGTTCCATTAGTTTGAAGCATGTTTTCTACAATTTGTCCATTTTTTCTAATCAAATTTTGATAATAAATTGCTTGTTTAAAGAAATCTATTCCCGCTACCATAGGTTCTCCACCATGCCAAATAAAATCACAACGATCTGGACTGAATTCTAGAGCTTCCCTTATAAAAGTCTTTAAAACTTCATTACTCATTATTTCTAACCTGTCTCTTTTATCATTTCTGTAGAAGCAGTAGGTACAATTTAGATTACAATATCTAGCAACTGGTTTAGTTATGAATACTAAGTGCACTTTAATCTTTGCTATTTTTTAGAATTATCTTTATTTTACTTAGGTTTATTTCCTCCCCAATTAGTTATCCACTTCTCATACCAAATGTTTCGTTTCCACGATGACTTAGATATATTATTTTTTCTGCTATCAAAAAAGCCTTTTAGTGAAAGCATCTCTTCATTCTTATCATTTGAAAAGATTTTTTTTGAAATCACTCTACTTACACTTTTTACTCGCTTTTGTATATTGTTCATTTCTCAGCCTCCTTAATTTTAAATTTATTGAAAAATTCATCTATGTATACAATGATCAAAAAAATTTAATTTAGGGATAATTTCTATTTTTATCCTTAAGTCTTTCCAAGCTTTTTCATTTGACTCTTTCTTTGTCCAGCCTGAACCTTTACACGTATCACCCGTTTTTTATCCTCAATTTCTGTTTTATAGATTGGCGGACCAAATAGAAGTTGATATGTGTAACCAGAGCCTCTTTTCGTATCTTCCCATCATTTCCTCCCAATAGTTTCTTTTATTAAATTAACTAACTGAGTATCAAAAGTCAATCATATTAAAAGCATAATCCGCAAATCACCTCCGTAACCTTTTAAATGTTATCGGCAATACCTCACATTCCATCAGGCAGGATTAAAAACAACTATTTCCTATTCAGTTTAAACTTTTTAGACGTTTTATCGGCACTATCGGCATTTTGTATAAACAACCTTTAAAATTTTACCTACTTAATCTTGATTATGATTAAGGAGCAAATAGTAGTGACAAATCCAAACCTCCTCAATGATACGTATATGCTTAACAACATCCCCGTAAGAGAGCAACAGGTAAGAGAACTCACCTTCTGCCTGTATCCCGCTCTTAGAAAGAAAAAGCCTATAAATGCCTGGATTTATGGAAGACCGGGATCGGGAAAAACACTGACAGCCAAATTCATTCTCAGGAAATTCAAGCATGATTCGAATGTGGATGGAGTATACATCAACTGCTGGGAGCAGAATTCCTATTACTCCGTTCTGGACAAACTCGTTAGGGAACTGAGGATCCTGGGAGCGGAGAAGCTTAACACTTCTTATAAGCTTGAGCGGTTTGAACAACACATCGGGAACAGACCGTTTATCATTGTCCTGGACGAGATAGACCAGCCAAAAAAACATGAAAGGGACTCCATAATCTACAATCTCTGTAATATGGGAAACATCGGGTTGATATGCGTGTGTAATTCCAGGTCCGTTCTCTACTCGTTTGACGAGAGGATAAAGTCGAGGCTGAATGCAAAGCTCGTTGAGTTTAATAAGTATACAGAGGATGACATTGCTTTTATCCTAGGACGAAGAGCAGAATTGGCTCTTCGTCCGGGCTCATGGACCGAGAAAATCCTTGACCGAATAGCTAAACTCGCTGAAGGCGATGCGCGTGTAGCGATACAGACCTTGAAGAACGCTGCTTATTGTGCTGAAAACAATTCTATTAACATTATTAAAGAAAAGCACATAAACGAAGGATATAAAAGTGATAAAGACCTTAAAAAGACCTATCTCCTTAACAAGCTTACTTCTCACCACAAACTGCTTTATGAGATTGTGAAGGAGAATGAAGAGATTAATTCCGGGGAGCTCTGGAAAACATATTTAAAAAAATGCAGGGAACTCAAGAAAAATCCCATCGCTTTGAGGACGTATTCCGAATACATGAACAAACTGATTGAGCTGGATTTGGTCCAGTGGGACAGAGCGCTTGTCAGGGGGAAAGTTAGAGTGTTTAAAGTTGGCTGAAGACTTCTATAACATATTATCGATGTAACGGTAAATATTTTCCTTGACGACTAGCCTTCATTAAAATATACTTAATTTCTCATCATAACTGGGGAGTTCACAAAATTCGATTTAGTTCTAAATCTCTTTTAAAGGAGGGATATTATGGAAGAGTTTTCTTTCAGAAGAGATTTAAAGTCTGTAGTCTGGGGTCCTACTTTACTACTTAATTTTTTTCGATCTCTAGCAGCGGGAATTGCATGGTTCATCTTTAGTATCTTAATTAATTCAACAAGTCCAAGTCTTTTGTTATTCCCGATTGTTTATTTCATTATTTTGTTACCTACAGGATTGATTGCTGGCAAACTCAGTGAAGCTGGTGTTCCTTTCGCTGGCCTATTCTCGATGTTCATAAGTTTACTTGTAATAGTAGGTGATCCTCTTGTGTATATTCTTCATAAAATCAAACCTGAATTGGTTCCTATTGAAAAGTTTGGATTTTTCAATTTAAGGCTGATTATATTCGTTTTGAAAAATGAAACATTGGGTAAAATTGACTCAATGGAATATGAAAGTGTTTCTGCTGATAATTTGGAAGCAACAAACGAAATAGAAGAAGCTGTATCTGAAAGAGAAGTAGGAACGGAGAAATTAGAAGATAATTTTTTTGAAGGTCTGAAGCTAGCAGTTTATAAAAAAGATGAGAACAAACAAATAAAATATTTTGAAGAAGCGCTATCAAAAGGATTATCTCAGCAAGATGAATTAATAGCACGGAGCTTTCTCATGTGTGCTTACGCAAACCTTGATGAATTTGATCAGGCTAATGATCAGGCTAAAATTATGAAGGATATTTATAAAAATGTAGAAACCGCCATAGACTTTAAAAATGATCCTACTGAAGCTTTATTTTTGCATGAATGTCGCTTAATCCCTCTTTATCCGGATAACATACGTGAGGACCTACCCGAAGAAAAGAGAAAAAAGGCTGCTCTTGATTCAATGCAGAATTATCATGATTTTATGGGACCTCGTGTTTTAAATTCATATTTGGGTGAATGTTATTTTCGGAGAGGAAACATTGAATTAGCGATATCTGAGCTAAAAAAGGGAATCAGTCGTTTTGCCGAATTAGTTGAATTCCCTCTCGAGGTAATATTTCGTTCACGTTTAGGTACACTTTATAAGCTAAAAGGAGACCTTCGGTCTGCGAAGAAAGAATTCTCAAAAGCAATTGAGGCGAATTCGTTAGTCGATGACGAATGGTTCCCAACCGATGAAATACATGGAAAGAGAATGCGTGAAGGACTAAAATTTTGGTTAAACCTAGCTATTCAAAGTTTTAATGAAATTAAATAAGTGTTCTGAATTTTCATATTATAAGAGTCAAAAAAATTGTAAAGGGGGTATATGAATTATGGCTGAAAGAATTTGTGATTCATGTGGTAAAAAAAAGAGCGTATCAGGTGGAAAAACTTGTGAAAATGGTCATTTTATATGTCAGAGTTGCGTAACGGGAGGAATATTTGATTCTCCTAGACAACAATGTCCGATTTGCAAAAAACCATTAAGATAGAAACTCTTTTAAACTTCGAAACTCATAAGAATACATAAGCTTGCTTATCTAATGCCTCTTTTTCGTATTAACAACATCCTCTCGCTACAAATCAGTCAATAACCTCTGATTGAGCTTGATTTGGTCCAGTGAGATAGAGCGCTTGTTAGGGGGAAAGTTAGGGTGTTTAAGGATGAATAAATTAAAATTTTAATAGGTTAAACTAAATTCTAATTGAAGTATAATTGAAAGGGGAGCAAATTTCTCTTATGATAATGGTGTTTAATTATGAAAATATTCATTAGCTCAACATACGAAGACCTGAAAAACGAACGAAAAGAGGCAATTTCTACCCTAGATCGGATCGGACAGACAATAGCAATGGAGAAATTTTTTGCCTCAAACCACAAGTCAAAAGATGTATGTCTAAAAAAGCTACAAGAATCTGATGCTATGGTTCTTATAATTGGACTCAGGTACGGTTCAATAGATAAAAGTGAAGGGATTTCCATCACAGAGATAGAATATAACACAGCCAAGACCCTTGGATTACCGGTTTTTGTTTTTCTGAAGCAACAATTGGATGGAAATTGGCAATCAGAGGAGAAAGATGAAGAAAGGTCTAAAAAGTTTCTTGCGTTTAAAGCCCGAATAGATGCTGAAAAATATTGGGCAAAATTCGCAACACCTCAGCAACTTGGCAGAGAGATTTTAGGAGCTATTCGCCAATATGAAATTGATAAAGGAATGATAGATGTTCGTTTACCTGCTTTTATTTCCTATGAAGAATTTTTCAGACCTTTCCTTGATAATACCAGACTATTTAATCATGCTTATCCACTTGTAGGACGAGAGGATATTTTAGAGCAGCTTGATAACTTTTTAGAATCAGACAAAAAAGTAGATTTATTATATGGACGAGGAGGGATTGGAAAAAGTAAAATACTTCTTGAATTTAGCCGTGAATTTGAAAAAAAACACAGTGAATGGAAACTCAGATTAACAAGAGAAGGTATTGTATTATCTGAAGACTCTATTCGCAGTCTGCCAGCTCAAAAGTGTGTTGTAATAGTTGACGATGCCCATCGAAGAGAAGACTTATCTATTCTGTTAAACTTGGCTCAACAGTATCCTGAACGTGTAAAAATAATACTTTCATGCAGGCCCCAAGGATTAGATTACATAAGGGCTACTTTAAATAGAGGGGGATTTGATCCGAGAGAAGTCGAAACTATTCAAGAAATCAAGGAACTTGGGCAGTCCGATTTAGAAGAATTAGGTAGGAGAGTACTTGGGAAAGATCATCAACGATACCTCGAGCCTCTCATCCAGATAGCCAAGGATTCACCTTTGGTCCTAGTCATAGGAGGACGGCTAGTTTCAGAAGGGGCCGTTGATCTTTCACTCTTGGACCGCCATGACGAATTTCACAGGACTGTCTTTGACAGGTTCCAAGACGTATTAATAGGTAAAGTCAGCGACAAACTCGGAGCCGAGTTCTGTAGAGATCTCCTTTCGCTTATATCTGCTCTTTCTCCAGTTAAACCTCAAATGGAATCCTTCCAAGAACAAGCATCAAAATTTCTAAACATCGAAAGAAACAAACTGATAGATGCAATCAGTATTCTGGAAAGTGCTGGTGTACTCCTTCGTAGAGGCTATTCACTTAGAATTTCCCCGGACATTCTATCTGATCATATTTTATATAATGCCTGCATTACACCTCAGAGAGAACAAACAGGCTATGCACAAAAGGTGTTTCACACATTCGGGACCATCTTTCCTGAGAATGTATTATTTAACTTATCGGAATTGGATTGGCGTGTTGCACGAGAAGGCAAATCATTAGATCTGTTAGGTGAGATTTGGGAAATTATAGAAAATGAATTCAAGGACGCTCCTCACTTTCAGCGGTCGCATATATTAATACTTCTGGAAAGAGTGGCATACTTCCAACCCAAGAGAACACTGTCCCTAGTCGATTATGCAATCCAACATCCAGCCAAAACATCTGGTGGCGAAAAATGGATCTCTTTATATAAATACACCCACAAAGATGTTCTCCATGCTATACCACAGTTGTTAAAGGGAATTGCTTTCAACTTTGATTATTTACCGCAATGTCTCGATCTTCTCTGGCATTTAGGGAGAGATGACGAAAGAGAAACTAACCCTTACCCTGACCATGCCATGAGAGTTCTAGCAGATCTGGCCAAATACGATATCGATAAACCCGTCAGTGTAAACTCCGCGGTATTGGCTGCTTTAGAAAAATGGTTAAAAGAGCCTGATGCCCTTGAACACATTCACTCTCCTCTGGATATACTGGATACCTTACTAGCTAAAGAAGGAGATTCTGCGAGACCTCGCGGCCATAGTATAGTTTTCAGGCCCTTTGCCGTTAGCTTTGAGACTACCAAACCCATTCGTGAAAAAGCAATATCGCTTCTATCGAACTGTACAAAATCTCAATCCACAAAAGTGGTCTTGCGAGCGTTAGAAAGTCTTATCAAGGTTCTTAACCCTCCTCATGGCTTATTCGGCCGCAAAGTTTCAGACAAGGAAATAAACCAATGGTTACCTATGCAATTAAAGACACTCGAAGTTATCGAGAATCTTGTAGAGAATACGGATGATCCGATAATTCATCTCCAGGTTGCTTCGGATCTCAAATTGCATTCTAGACGAAACAGACAGGAGGCAATCGCATCAAAGGCAGATTCAATTATAAAGGCTATTTCTGATTCTTTTGATTTGCGAATCATGCGGGCACTTTGGTATCGATATGATAGGGATTGGGACGGCGAAGACTATAAGGCACATCAGGAAAGAGTAAAAGAAGAGATAAAACAGACAATCGCTGAAATCCTAGGACGTTTCAAAAATGGGAAGCAGGTATTCGACTTTTTAAATAATTTTTTAAGTCACTTTCAAAATTCTGGCGTTCAGGCAAGACCGGGTTATTTTCTGTACTTGCTCAGTTCGACCGATCCTCACCTGTCCATTGAAATATGCAAAAAAATTATATCCCACTCCTCTTCCCCACTATCAATATATTTAAGTTCATTATTGTCAGGCATTAAAGAAAAAAATACAACCAAAGCGATAAATTTAATTAAAAAAGCAGTAGAAGGCAAAGACAAAACATTCTGTTCTTCAATAGCGCATGGTTATGCCTGGGGAGGATGGGCTTCGTCGATAACAGATGATGAATTTAATATTATTGAAAAATTACTAAACCATCCAGATAAGGAAGTAAAATCTAAGGCTATAGAAGCTTTAGGAAGATTTCCTAAGGCTAAAAGAAACAAAGCCATTCAATTGGCATTGACTGTTGATATCTTGTATGACGAAAATTTAGCTAACTCGCTCTATGGGATTTTTGATCCCACTTACGGAATCCCTCCGGATGAGATAAAAACCGAGGATCTGAAAGCGATTCTTTATAAATCCGCTGGAATAAAAGAGCTCGATACTCATCTTTACGATTTGGACAAATTCTTGGGATATTGCAGCTCAAGGATTCCCGAAGCTGTTGTGGATTACTTATTAAAGAGACTGGAAATCGCCGAAGAAAAATCCTCCAGTGAAGAGTATCAGCCGTTTCCAATCTTGGGTTTTCAGCATGGATTAAAAGACATCGCGTCAATTTCGAATTATAAAGATATGCTCCGAAAAGTAAGAGACCGTGCTTTGAGTGCAAAGACAATTATATGTTGGTGGCTTTCAAAACTCTTTGCCGACTTATCTGACAATTTCTCTTCTATTAGCATCGAAGTATTATACGAGTGGATAGATTCAAATGATGCCCAAAAAATACAGGCAGTTGGATTGCTTGTAAAAGATGCTCCCTCAGAATTTGTTTTTTCCCATTCAGATTTTGTTTCCGATCTGCTCGAAAAGGCGAACAAGATTAGTTCAGAATGTTATAATGATGTAGCAAGTAATCTATCCTCATCTGCTACTTCAGGCACACGGTTACGAACACCAGGACAGCCTTCTACCCAAGATATTAAGCTTCGGAACCAATCAAAAGAGTTATCTCAAAAATTTCCAATAGGTTCTCCTGTCCAACAATTTTACTTTTCGTTATTGAGGCATGCTGAATTCTCCATACGTGATAGCTTGGCGAGGGATGAAGATGTCCTTGAAGATTAAAATCAGTCATGATCAAGCAAAGGATGATATAAAATATTCGTTTTAATTTCGCTGGACTCCCTTTATACAGTAAATTTAGCTGGAATTCAAAGAAGTGAATTTCTCACAAATTAAATGTATTACCCATATCCCTTTTTCATGATTCATTTAGCGGTTCTCTTGAACCGGATTTGGTTCAGTGGGATAGAGCGTTGGTTAGGGGGAAGGTTAGGGTTTTTAAAGTAGGATAGAATTATTTTTCATATCTCAAGTCATAAAGCCACATCTCTTTTGGAAATTTTCTGTGTCTTTTAGATTTCAGTGCTCTTATCAATCCTTCTTCAGTCTGGTAACCTTCTCCCTTAATGATTTCTTCTTTTAGACCCTCTGGGACGATGATTTTTGTCTTCTTGTAAGGATAGTAATCATACTTTAGATTTCTCAAAGTAAGCCACTTTTTACCTTCTTTTATCATCTTGACATGTTTCTCACTCATTGGAAGTTTTAAAGGGAATTTAACTTTATTCATAGCTCTTTAAGTTTATCAAAACTCATCTGGAAATCAAAAAAATTGTGCTCTTTGTTAAAAAATGTTTAAACATATCAATTTAAAGAAGCATTAGAATTTTTTTATATGGCCAATAAGCTAGCTAATGAAAGAAACGGAAATGAATATTACATTTGCTCCATTATCATCCCGAAATCACTGTTTGGTGCCTTAAAATGGAAGAAGGGGGATAAACTGGAGTTCAAGCTGGATAAGAGAAAGGTTGTTTTAAGGAAAAAAGTTTGATATTTTTACCCTTTGGAGGCTTGTTTAAAATGACAGTGGAAGATGTCATATTTCTGGGCGCTGGGGCGTCAGCATCGGAAGGTGCTCCTCTTCAAGGAAATCTATTCAAAGAGTATTTCGAATATTCCAAGGCCAACCCGCATGAAGTTGAATATGATATGAATCAGAGGCTAAACGAATTTTTCCGTTCTTTCTTCGGAATTGACTTCCGAAACGACAATCTCGACGAAACAGGCTTTCCCACTTTCGAAGAATGCCTGGGGATACTTGAACTCGCCTTAAACAGGCAGGAAAGCTTCAAATCTTACAGTCTTACTCCAAATTCGCCTAAAATCCAAAGGGTAAGAGAAGATCTTATATTTTTAATCGCGATTATTTTGGATAGGACGCTACGAGGAAGAGCAAGGTATCATCGCGATCTTATTAAAAGACTGCAAAGAGAGCGGATTTTGAAACAAACGGCGTTCGTCAGCTTGAATTACGATATTCTTATAGACAACGCACTCATGGATTCTTACAGGTATATTGATGTTGATTATTCCGTAAAATTCACCAATTTTGAAGGCCAAGGTGATTGGAGCAGGCCTCGACCACAAAGGGCTGTCAAATTGTTCAAATTGCATGGTTCTCTAAACTGGCTTTACTGCCCGACATGCATTTCCCTGACACTTACGCCAAAGGAAAAAAAGGTGGCCACTCTCGTATTTCGACCGCAGCATTGTGAAAAATGCGACAGCGAAATGATTCCGATCGTAATACCGCCCACTTTCTTCAAAGTGATGTCGAATTATTTTTTGCAGCAGATATGGAGGCAAATAGAAGAATCTGTGGCTCAAGCAAGAAGGTTTTTCTTTTGTGGGTATTCTTTTCCAGATGCCGATATCCACGTTAAGTATCTTCTGAAAAGAATTGAAACAAACCTCGGCGAGACACCAGATGTTTTCGTTATTAACAATCACGAAGGAAAGTCAGAGGATCAGAAGATAACAGAAGAGCTTCGATACAGAAGGTTTTTCATAGACAGTTCCAGAGTCAATTACACAGATTCTTCTTTTCAAGACTTCTGTGAACATGGTATTTAATAACCGAATCCTGATAGAAACGATATCCAGCGCCTTGTTTAAACATCGGTTTAAACATAGCAATTTATATCCCTAGCCGAATTCTTAAATATGCCTAACAAGCTGAAGCCAGCCAATTTCAGCATGAATGCGGAGATAGAGAGAATATTTATGGGAAAGGTAAAACCCATAGGTAATGGAGCTATGGTTATAGTTCCGAAGGATTTCTTGGGGGAGGAAGTCTTCGTCCTTGTCCTCCCTTCATTTTTAGAATATAACAGCGATTGTGAGGAAAAATCTGGCGGATTTCTTTACTGAATATCAATAAATTTACATTTTCAAGTAAATAAGGAGGTAAGAATGATTGTTTGGGAAGATGTTAAATCGGAAGGATGCTCCAAGCTCTCCATTTTTCGTGCTAAAGTTCCTAGTGGCTGGTTAGTTCTTGTTCACCAGGCTGATGTAGAAGGTCTAACTTTTTATCCAGATCCAAAACATGAATGGAACGCTTCTTCTATGTAAATAATTTTCTGAACAACATATCTCTCTCTTATCCGCATTAACAGCATCCTTCTCTCATATAGAGATTGATTTGATCTTGAATTATTGATATTAGAAAGTAGAAAAGGTGAGGTTTTCTTATTTAGATTGAAGTAAAGGATCCATTAAAGTTAAAGAAGGATTCTATGGCATATAACGAAATATTCTCAGTAATTGAAAAAATCAATCCTGAGGAAATTACTTTTTGGTCTGGTTCTGGAATTTCAAAACAATATCCAACTGACTTGCCAACAGGCGATCTTCTTTTGAAATTATGCATGAATTCATTCATGCCTCAAGGAACTTATGATCTCGTGAGAAATTTTTTCTTGAAAGGTAATTTCAAAGACAACTATGGAAATATTAAAAGCTTGCCTAGATTAGAACTCGTTATTGAAGATATTGTCGGTGTTCTCGGATACGAGACATTCGAATATTTCTCCTTCATGGAAATTCCAAAACAATATCTAAATTTGTACCACCTTTTCTTCGCTTATCATCTAAACAATGGCGGGACGCGGCAATCCTCTATTCTTCTAGAATTTTAGCCATTATTTATAACTGTTTAATCAATTTATCCCCAAATTTTTCATAACAATTTTTACAAAATCTCTTTGCATGGAGAGAATGCAAAAATTTGTCTTTTATGGTCTCAGCATAATAAAAACTGCCTGATTCTATTTCTTTGCCACACTTTGAGCATATGTGATTTACTCTCGCATTTGTCTTCTTCAGAAATTTTAAGTTGTTGTATTTGCCCATAATTTTTCACTTTATATATCTTGCTATTTCCTCAAACTTCTCAAGCAACTTATTTGCTAGCTCTGATTTCCTAATTATATATTTTGCCCATTTACTCTTCGATTCAGGATTTAGTTGTGTTGCAACCCTGTATCTTTGTCCATACTTTGTATTAACAATCACAGCATTTTCCCTTACCTCATTGGTAGGAATCAGTAAGATATAGTCATTGATTTCAAGATTAGCAGGGTTGAAGTAAGCAATCACGACGTAATAGGAATGATGAGGATTGAATGTCTTAAGGCTAATATCAGCTATTATTGCTCTGTTTTTCTGGAGATTAAATCGGCTTTTTACTTGGATAAATATTGGTTGAAAAATTCCGCTCTTTACAATAATTAAATCTATCCCCTCGGTATCGCTAACAGGTTTATACACATTTAGAAGTCCCTGTCCATAAAGAAGGATAAGTTCTTTAACCCTATCCTCCACAATGTCTCCCTTTGAAGTTGAAGAAAGACCGGAAAGATCGATTAGCTCTTTAGCTTCCTTTTCTCGGGCTCTCTGATCTACAACAGGCTCAGCCTTCTCAAATTTAAGCCTATAAGTTGGCGGGCTTTCCTTGATCAATATCAAGCTAATTTCATCTTTAGGTTTTGCTTTATGTTTTTTGTACCAAGCAGTTAAGCCAAAAATTCTCTTGTAATCAGGATTGTAGCTTAAGGATTGAGCTCTATCAGAGTCATCTAGAAATATATCGACCTTTGTCTTCTCTTCAGGCATTAATTCAGTTCCCCTGCTGGGAATATTTAAAAATCCTAGCCTAATTTCTACTTCTATAAGCTTCCTCGAAAATCCTTTTGTCATTCTTAATTCCCTTGGATTTTTGATTTAAATATTATCAGATTTTTACCATATAAGCCAGTTTCTTAACTGGTTATGATATAAATGAGGATTATATTCAGATAAAGGATTAACAACTTATTTAGAATTTTTTTGTAATATTGCAAAATCCAAAAAAAACTGATATGTTTCCCTTAAAGTTTTGAAAAATTTATTGAAGAATAGACATTTCTTTTTAAGGGAAGATATATTAACTAATAAATTATATTCAAAATGGGGGAGAAAGTAAAAAATGAATAAATTAGTCATTTCAGACGTTGTTAAAATTAGGGAAGAAATTTTAAAGAAAAAAGAAATAGAAGGTATTATATACACTTACAATTTATTAAAAAAGGGGGATTACATTGAAAAATTATCAGATTGGGTTTTTGATCATACATATCCTTCCATCCCATTAAATATATTCTATTGTTGCAGGGGGTTTTGTTGTAATTTCATATGCGACACGCACAACTTCCGGAATTTCAGTGGTAATTCTCCTTGAAACCTTCTTTAGAATTTCCCATGGAACTTCTGTTG
>Ga0307378_10005368_pt1 | contig 17887 bp, 21 predicted proteins | sample UN1MG_FD_202238 | JGI IMG/M metagenome (GOLD analysis project Ga0307378, IMG submission 202238) | Soil microbial communities from Risofladan, Vaasa, Finland - UN-1 | ecosystem: Environmental > Terrestrial > Soil > Coastal area > Acid sulfate soil | place: Finland: Risofladan, Vaasa | collected... | reverse complement strand
GTGTGTATACAAATTGAGAATTTTTTGATCAAAAAACCCAAAACCAAAAATCAATCTAAAAAACAAATAAAAAAAATTTATCATCTCGTCAATCTTAAAAACCAAAAACCAGAAACAATATAAAAAAACTTTTCAAAAAACTTTTCAAAAAACTTTTCAAAAAACTTTTCAAAAAAACTTTTAAAAAATTTTATAAAAAAAACTTTCAAAAAAACTTTCAAAAAAACTTTCAAAAAAACTTTCAAAAATAAAAAAACTGATAATTTCTCTTTTGCTTTGCTCACCCCCGAAAATTCACAAAATCATTTTTGGACCGAACAGTCATAACACACATTATTTGCGGTCATATTAACATCACACTCATCACACTCACGACATAGAGGACCTAAACAACATGTATAATCCAACGCTTTACAAATAGCTCTGTCATTAATATCATATTTACATAAAACATCATGTATTTCATCTTTGACTTTACACACGTCACACATTTCTCGACACGTTGAACCACTGCTCGACATTATATATAATATTACTATATTATTTTTTATTATATAAAACGCCTTCAAAATGATCGTCTGAATACATAGTACCAGAACCGGTGCCAGATCCCGATATACTGCTTTGATTAGCTTCTTTAAAAAGAGGGGACTGGTACAAAATAATATTACAGGAGGCATCGAGTGGATGTCTTGTTTCTACGGCGTCTATGTATAAAGACAGATCTATGTCATTCCCTGAGGCGTCCTTCGCCTTTAATACTAATTTATGAAGCGGATTAGTAATATCAAACTCTTTCGGTATTTTCAATTTAATTGTCTCCATTATATATAAATTATTATATATATATTTATATATAATTACCCGCCAATTAAATTTAATATTTTTTTTACATTTTTGATTTCATATTTTTGACAAAAATAACGAAAAGAAGGACATCGAGATGTAATAGTTGTAATTTTACCCTCCCTCGTAGTTAATTCAATCGATGTCAGATAACTTTCATTACTCATATTTAATATTCCGGATCGGTCATGTTCCCGATCAGCATAAAAATATTTATAATATTTTTCAACACCATTATAATAACGTAATGCATGAATACAATCAAAATATTCTTCAATTATTTCCATTTTATATAAATATACTATACATATATTTATATAAAATTAAACGATTCGATTACACAATTCAATAAATTTGCAAACATTATCAAATTTAAATCGCGCACGGTACATACCTATATCATTATAATCAAAATATTCTGATGCAAAATCAAAAACACGAATCATTAATTCATTTGTGGAACCGTTTTCCATATCTTTATAATTTTGTTGTTGTCGTAGTCGTAACTCCTCAAAATCTTCAACAAACTCATCAAAGACATAACATAAACATTCATGGAACTGGGAGTTCAGATCATAATCATAATCATCATTACCCCACCCCAAAGATTCATAATGATATTCGTATTTTACTGTTTCAATATCTTTAAAAAATTTTTTAAATAATATTTTTTTTGTTATGAAGGTTTTATAATCACGATCAGTATGCATCATTTTAATAACGCTCTCGTAAGTGAGATATTCGAAGACAATTGATTTTTGTGGGTATTCCATTTTATTATAATATTTACTATATATTATTCTTTTAAGCCATTTTAAATAAATTGTCTTAATTCTCGGGGACAAGTTTTTAAATGTTTAATGTAATTTTTACGTAAATATACACGATAACATTGACACATCATTTTGTCGGGTCGTTCTAACAATTTTTTTTTAGTTTTAATACGGTGTGCCGCATCTTCCGGGGTTAAAGTAAATAATGTTTCACAATAAGCTTTAAAAACTGTATCAAAATCCGGATATTCCATTACTTGACTTAAATTATATATATTTAAGTCAATTTACTTCATCCATTTTTTCAACCTCTTCATCATCAACTTCATGGAGTGTATAAACATAACCTAAATAAGACCCAAACACGCCTTTAATAAATATCTCAATCCGGCTATCACTTATATTTTTAATTGAATATTTATCGCCGGTTTCAAGCGCGTTTTTAATCATACTATCATAAGCAACTAATCTATCAAAATCAAGATCGTCATTAACAACTTTAATTATTTCAATACTATTGTCGCCAACGGTTAATTTACTAACAATATACATTATACTATAAGCTGATAAAAAAAATATCAACTAAGTTATATGGATCTGCAAATCGAACTCCATTCGCCTAAGTCAAATAATTCAAAATCATCGGAGCTTTCAGATTGGACGTCTATATCACATGAAGAACTAGAGATAACACTGCCGGCAATTGAAAAAACAAGAGCAAGAAACGAAGTCAAAGCCCTTCACTTAAAACATAAACCATTAATTAAAAAAATAGCTACAAAAATTATTAATATAGTAAAAGGAACAATAAAAGAAATTAATCACGAGTCTGTGCATTTTGTTATAGTTATGGTAATGGGTGAAATTCAGAAGGTAGGTCTTAAAAATTATGAAAAAAAGGAACTAGCTAAATTAATAATCGTCTATATTCTAGACACTTACGCATTCTCGCCCCATATCGTGAATTATTACACAATTGAAATAATTGATACTATGATTGAGTTCGTGTATCATCACGGTCTACACTCAATAAAAAAAAAAAATAAATCATGTTGTTGTTTTTAATGTATTAACTAAAAAACAATAACTTAATCAAATTCTACCTTTAGCGGTTCTTCTTCTTCCTTTTTCTTCTTTGGTTTTGCTTCAACAATCTTTTTAGCTGGTTTCTTCTCCTTTTCCTGTGCTACCCCCTTTGTTTTTGCTTCTTTCGTCTCAACTTTCTTAACTTTTGGTTTAACATCATCTTTCTTAGCAACTGCGGAACTTACATAACGGACTTGTCCGTTTTTTGTCGTGATTTGCGACACTCCTTTTTTCAAAACTCCCTTACTATTGAGAGCGGCACTTTTTGCAACAAATACCATTAAATATATATAATTACTATATATATTTATATATTTTATATAAACGAATTAACGATTCCGTGAGATGCTAATGGTTAAACGCCATCGGACGGCGTTGCGTCCTTGCTGTGGAATATATAACACTTCACCTTGATCATCAAGCAACCTAATATCTATATTGCTGATTGTTGTTGTATTATCAAAATTAACTCTTTTCGGAATATTTGGCTCATGATAAACATGACGGGGCGATAATTCATCGGCGTTATAGTAATCATTCCAATGGATAGGAACAACCATAATAACATTATCTATTGTTGGATTTGATGCTTGGTCATCAATTCGTTTTCGATTATGGAGTGCATTACTTGTAACATAAATATTGCGAGTATATGTAATATCGGGGGAAAACCCTTTGAAGGTTGTACCAACTTCATTTTTAATAAATCCCATAACATCACCTAAATCACGGAGTTGCGACGGGAAATTTACAACTGAAACCGCGACAGGCGACACCATTGTAAAATTATTTTTATTTGACACGTTCCAGTCTACTGTAAAAGCACCAAGCCCCAACAAATTCAACGCAGTTTGAAGTGCCGCTGCAAGTTCGATATAATTATAATATCCTTCTGGTACGCTGACCGGGTAAGATGTTGCGCCATCATCTAACAGTAAAAAATTATTGCGTTCGTTGATGTTTGGGATGTCATAAAAAGCTTCAAAAGATTCACCTTCTAAAGATGCAATATTTGAGTTGGAGAAGTAACTAATATTGGAATTAATAAATACATTTGCAGGAGACGGGGATAAACTGAGGTTACGATCTTGAGACCTAATAATTAAATATCCGCTTTGCATTTCTATATATTAAATAAATATTTTTTTATGGGGCAATAGCCGGGAGATTTGCAAGGGTTGGAGCAGGAAGGGGATTTTGGAAATCGAAGCGACCAACACCGCGTTGCACTGTAACAGACGCTTGGTAAAGATATTCAACGTTGCAGGTGTATTTTCTGGGTACGGTAAGTGATGCGGCGGTCAATTCAGGGTCTTTAATTCTAAATCTTAGCTGCATTGTATTGGCTGATAGTTCGGCACCACTTTGAAGGTAATCTCTGAATACTTCGGAAAATTGGGAAATTTGGATTCTGTAAATGCTTGCCCGTGGTTTGTCTGATGCAAGTTCAACATTTGTACCGTTTCTGCGGACTGGAGATTGATTATATGTTGAATCAGTATGATTTAATGACAAATCAAGAAGTTTGGCAACTTTATCAAATTCACCTTTGTATACACATCGACCATTATATAAAATTTCAATATCAACAAGTTCTCGGCAATCCATAAAGGAAGCTGACCTGATGTATCCATCGCTTACAACTTCAGACGAATAAGAATCATCAGTACGTTGGACATATAGAGTCATGCCTTGGAGTGATCCGTTTGTAAAGCCGTTTAATGTTACGCTTTTAACATCCGAAACGCCACCGGGATATGTTCCAACACCAAGATCAATAGCACCTTCACCGCTTGAAAAGGTGTGTGAATGATACCAGAAATAAGGCTGCATATATTGCCCATTTGGTCCAACCTCATCTTTTTTGCTTGCGGTTGTATCAATAAGTGTATATTGTCTTAGGTACCATCTGGCAACGTCAAGTTGTTTCATTTGGGCACTGATAGGTGCGACTGGTGCGGCTTCAGCACCGGATTGGATAATGTCCCATACTTCTTCGGCAGATCTTAGAGCAATTCTAATTGTAATATTACCGTTAAGGAGATCTGCGTCATATGGAATTTGACGGTTAGCATTAACTGACGAGCAAGGAGCATAAATATGGACTGCTGCATCACTTGAAACAATACCCTCGACACCGTCACGTGCTTGTGAGATGAGGGCACCGCCAAGTTCGAGAATTGCGGTCTTTTTGCGATCATTTTCTGCTTCGTTCATTGCTCTTAACAGATTAGCGCTTGAGGTCACGCGAAGTTGCTCTGAACCACCCCAGATATATGTAATATCACGAATGGCTTTGTAGCCCCACCCTGGAGGAAGGTAATAACCCTGTTCAATTGTGCCTGTCCATTTAAGATAAACCATAATATCGGAAAATAGGGCATTACTTGGAACGGTTAGAGTAATTGAAGATCCGCCGAATTGTTTAGTTTCAAAATCATGTTCAAAACAATCATGAGAAAGTACTCGGCTATTAGATACTTTTAAATTTGACCCAGTTTGATAAACATTATCAACGGGCATAGCGGGATTCCGTAAATTGTTGGAAACTGGAAGAACAGACATTTTATTATATATTATAGAAACATAAAAAAATTTATATTCTTATATTATATTACAATGTCCGAAAATTTAGGTTTGTTTAAAGTAAAACCAGGTTCATATCTTGCAAAATTAAATAAAAATAATTTCTTAATTGGGCAAACGAATCAGCAAATACAAGGCAGGCAACAATTGCCAGGGCAACAGCTCCGACAGCTTTTTGAACAAGCACAAACAAGAGGGGGAGGCATCAAAAAATTAAACATGAAGGGTAAAAATCAACCGAAAAATGCACCGACACTCGTTCAAACCACAGGCAAGGAATTATTGAAAACTGTTAAATCACAAAGCGGGGAGAGAGTTGACGAAATATCCAAGACATTGCTTTTAAAAATACGAGGACGGTCTGAAAATGGCAAAATATTGGGATCATCAAATGAATCACTAGAACTAGCTAAAAAATTAATTGTAGATTTAGGAGTTGATCCGGAGGTTCTTATAAATGTTAATGACCCTAAAGATGATACTAAACTGGTAAATTTAGCAACTTTTTTATTGGCACTACCAGAAAGCTACCCACAAATAGATGCCGATGGTTATAAAGGTACAGAAAGCATTAACTTGCGCGAAGAAGCGAATACAGTTTTACATAGTATTTCACCTGATCTTGCACCAGTATCATCAGTTTCATCTGTTGGATCTGATGCATCAATGGCTTCAACGGAGGCACAACTGAGAGACGCAAAGAAAAAGGCAATGGAGGCAATAGCACATGGAGAAGCACCGGCACAAGGGGCAGGTGGTGCAGCATCTGTAAATTCCTTCATGAATAAAGTGGAACTTGCAAAAGAACAAGCAAACGAGGAAGCAAAAGCAGAAGGACCGGACGGGGGTGTTTTTAGTTCTACTTCATCCGGTAGGGCCAGACTTGCTAGCATAGCAAGTTCCGACCTAAGTGCACAGTTAGATGCTGAACTATATTTTACATCTGAATCGAGTGAATCCGTAAAATCACTTAGAAAATTTATGGAAATGTTCCCAGGTCTAACCACATCAAGCGGTATATCAATAGATCCGGAATCAGAACGAACATTCAGAAATTCCGAACTTGGGATATATGAACGGGATGCCTCAGTGTCAAGTAGCCGCAGACAGCAATCATTAGACAGTCTATTGGGTGCATTCTCAAGCAGAGGATCATCACAAAGTGCTTCATTCACGACTGACAGAGACCGCCGGGACAGTATTATCGACGCGGTCACGAGTATGAGTTCCGAGTTTCCAGGTTTGGCTGTACGTCCCAGAAGCGTATCATTATCACAACCATCAGTCCCATCAATTGGCGGGTTATTTCAACAAGCACCACCGGATCCATATGATCCATTCTATAGTTCAAGTAATCCATTCTATTCAGCGAGACTTGCTTCTTCATCCGGAACTTTTGAACCTGTCAGCAATCCAGCACAACCACCTCCACCATTTGGACAACCCCCAGTTGGTCAATTTTATGGCCCCCCTGTTGGTCAATTTTATGTTCCCCCAGATTTTGCAGGAGCAGCCGGACAAGTACCCCCAGATATTGGCAACGGAGGAGCAGCAGGAGGAGGTGCAGGAGCAGGTGCAGGAGCCCCAGCAGGCGGAGGTGCTAATGGTCCAGATGATAACCAACTTAACCAAGATGAGAGAGATATGAAACTTGCAAGATTAATAGCAGAACAAAACGCTAAAATTCAAATAGCCATTCTTAAATCCCAACGTAAAGCAGGTTTAAAACCGTTCTTATCAACTGAGGAAATGAACGAAATAACATTTGCCCGCAATTTGGACGCTAGAAAGATGAAAGCAGAAAACCTTTATAAAGATTACCAAAACGCAAATAATCAAGATATGCAAAGACTTATTGAATTACAAAGATATTATAATGATATGTATAGGGTACCATTAGCAAAATAAAATATTAGTATATAATATAAATGTCATTAAGTAATGATTTTTCGGTTATGAGTGATGAGGATATCCGAAATATGAGATTTCCAACAGCCTTGGAGATGGAACTTGCAAACTTACCATCGGCACCACCTGCACAAATTATACCGGATTCAATAAGATATATATATGACGCACCAACAGCAACAGGATCAACCGTTGAGAGGGATAGGCAAATAATGAGATTATTGGCGGAGACAAATATGATTCAACGGATTCCATTACAAGAGCAGCGTGCCTATCTAGGGCTAGCATCTAGACTTGATGGTGACGTGCAGGCATTAAATAATCCTTTAACTGGAAATACACGAGGTTATATTCATTCAACAGTCAGAGAGAGAGGAATACAAGGTACACTTAACGTATTGAATACAAGAGGGGAGCCAATATTAGAAGGACACCCAACAACTAAACGGATATTGAAAAATGTACAAAGAGAAGCTTATAATTTGGCAAAGGTACAATTTATTCAACATTTTCCGGCTATGGTAATGGGTGCAACTGGTTATATAAGTCAAATATATGACAGTTTATTTGGAGATGCTGAGGAGTTAGTTATTGAACCAATTGATGAAAATAATAATATATCTAATATTATAGATATTATGAGTAATTTTGAGCGAGATGTTTCATTTCCAGCCAGAAGCGTGACCAGTGCAGATATTCAACCAACATCGGGAGCGAGAGAAATGACCCAAGCATTTATTGAGAACCTGATGAGAAGAAACGCCCAGCTTTATGGGGATGTAGTTGTCGAAGATGAACCCGGGTCATCCTCATCAGCGCCGCCATCAAGTGATTTTGATGTACTTGTTGATCGTCCAGGAACTGCAGCCAGAGGTAGAGTTCCACCACCACCATATGATATTGACGGGGCAACGACATTGACAGGAAATGCAGGATTAGGACTAGATCAATTCGTCCCGCCAGTTGTTCCACCACTAAACGCACCACGAGAACGACAACAAGCAATGCATAATATTATTGTCAAGGAAGTTATGGATAAACAAAATAAAGCATATAACCGTATAGATAATATACAAAGTAGAACAGCAACTCAACGAATTGCAAATTTAGAAACGCCACTATATGACTATTCACAAACAAGTGCAAGGATTAGAGGTCTACAGCCAGGCAATAGACCCGTAATAATTTAAAAAATTAGATTGGCTTCTTTTTCTTCTTCTGATATATCAACAATTTTAATAAATGCTTTACGCAATATTTTAAGGTTTGGTTTTTCGAGTATTATATTATTCACAATTTCAGGGATAGTATCACCCTCTATATCTTCATTTTTTTTCTTCTTCTTCTTCTCTTTATAGATGTCATGCGGGTTTATTTTATCGTTAGGTGCTTGTATTCCAACCTGTGGGGCATATGTACCGGTTGCCGCTTGATTCATTGGTTGTCCGTGATATGATACGACTGGTTGCGGTCTTGGTGGTCTATATCCATATACGGGTATAGATCGTGAAGGATTTGAATAATTATATGTACTTCCTGTATGGTCCATGTTATATAATAACATTATATAATAAATTTGAGAATAATTATATAGTGTTATTATATAATTATAAATGTCAGTTGTAAGATTAAACTATTGGTCGAAACTTGAGAAAAAACAGAAATCATTACAGACAAATTTAAATAAACACGAATCACGAGAGAAGGCCAAACAATTCCTTATTGAAAAACGTGATAAAAATCTTGAAAAGGAATCAAAACTAATGAATGCAGATAAAAAAGAAGAAATAACACCAGAGAATACAGAACAGCAAGACATAATAACACCAGAACCTGATAAAAAAGAAGAGGAAACAACAAATTTTATGAATGAAACCGTAGATATGACCCCAGAATTAAATAATATTATTACAAATCTTAAATATTCACCTTTTAAATTAGAAGTTAACCCCGATGAAACCGGATCAAGTATAACAATATTCGGAAGTTCCAAGAGTTATAAAACAACAATCTTAAAAAGAATACTCAAAAAATACTATACTAAAGATACAATGACACTATTATGTGCCCAAAATGTACACGCTAAAATATATGATGATTTACCAAAAGAAATAATTAAAACAGATGATTATTACCCCGCTACAGTTATGGCAATGTATAAAGTTAATAAAAAATTAAACAATAAATATCCTTTTGTGGTTGTACTCGATGATATTGTTGATAAAAAGAGCGACAAGGATCTTGAAAAATTATATTTAACTTTAAGAAATGCAAAAATATCAGTTATTACATTACTCCAAAATGTACAGTTATTAAAAGCAACCGCCCGAGGCAACTCAAATATTGTAATATTTAGAAAGTTTAACCAAGCAAAAGCTATTGAGGACTATGTAATGAAGGAATATTTGGCAAATTTCTATCCATTTAGAGATTTACGAATGTGTGATAAAATTAACTTGTATATGCAACTTACAAACAAACATAATTTTTTTGTTTTAGATGTAATTAATAATACGCTAACACTACACAGAGAACCGGAAGTTGATTATTAGAATTATTTTATATTATAATAATATAAATGTCAGTTTCTCAAATTGTACGAACTAACGTAAAAACATTAAATAATCCAAACGGGATTGTATCAGATGTTAAACCAGGGCGAATACTTGCGGATACAGTAAACCCATTAAACACAGTCGGCGAATTAATGGATTATTATATTAATACTACAACCGGCGATTTATTCGGACCTAAAACAAATATATGGGGCGGTCCAATTTATAACTTTACAACCGGAGCAGCAACTGGGCTAACTAATATTGAAAATAACGGAGTCGGTGCTGGTATATTTAAAAATATTATCGGTAATACTGCTCATTTAAAAAGTTTAGATGGTGCGATAAATCAGATTAATGTTACAGGTGTAACTGACGAGGTAAGACTTAGTATGAGTACAAACTATAAACCTGATACATTAGATAAAGTAAATAATGTATTTAATGAATACGGCGCGGCAGTTCCGCCAACTATAAATAATGATTCAACTCAAAATTTTGAAACTGGTTCAACTTGGACACAATCAAACGGTGATTTATATGTGTGTGTGGATGCATCACCCGGGGCGGCTGTATGGTTGCAAGTAGGAGCACCAACTCCCCCGGTTGTTGTAGAAAAGGGGCGGGCAGCTTGGGAATCTATAGGCGGGCAACCACAATCTATTTTAACAACCAATTTTGTTGATCTGAATTTGGGAGCTAATACAACACCTTTAAATTTATGCGTTTATGGTGGGTCTCCTTGGAGTTCATTATTTGACGGTACCAGGCAAGTTTTTAGAACGACATCGGCAACGGTACCAATTACATATAATATATCATATAACATGAGAGTTGAAGATTTTGACGGTGCAACTATAACAGAAGCAATATATGATATTAGAATGATCAGAAAAACGGGAACATTTATAATGGCTCAAAGTTATAACGGTGTAGTTTTGCCCGTTTCAACTGCATCAAATAGAAAGGGTTTTATTACAGGTTCGTTTGTTTTCCAGGAAACAATAGCCGGACAACAAGATTATTATTTACAAATTAGAGGATTAAGGGGAGGATTACCAGCGCCAAATATTAATATTGATTATTGGAGTGTTTCATTTTCAGAAGTATAATAATTAAAATGTTTCCTAATTATATAATAAATGTCAGTTTCTCAAATTGTGCGAACAGCTAACGGATTAGCACCCGATATTATTGAAATGAATAAAACTTTGGCAGCATCAGGCGTTCCTGATCCTTCTCTTGGTGTTATTGGTAATACTTATGTTGATACTGCTACCGGGATTGAATATCAAAAAAATTCATTAGGTTGGCAAGCAGTATATGATATTTCATCTGTCGGTCCGGGTGTTAGCGATCCTTTATCATTAAATCAGCTAAATGCAGATTTAATACGCGGTAACGCCGGTGATAATGTTAATATTAACGCGGGAACCACTGGGACAGTGCAGGTTATATTAAATACCGGTCATAATCTACAAGTTGGGGGAGTTGGAACTGAGGACAATCTAGTAATAGAACAAAACGGGAACCTTGTATCGGGTTCTCTTGTCAAAGGGTTTGAATTACTATCTGATAATTTTACCGGTAAAGCAATTAGTATTAATGCAAGCGCTGGAAAAATTGAACATGGCGGGGCTCAACCTTTTATAATTGAAAATTTAACACCAGGGCAAACCATTAATATTAAATCGGCGGGTAGTGTTATATTAGAACCAAGCCCCGGACCAGGTAGCACTGTTTCATGCCTTAAGAATATTGATTTAAATAATAATGATTTAATAGGCGTTAGAAATATAACCGGAGACGGAACACAAAATATGATAGTGGGGTCGGGTGGGTTTTTTGATCTTGTTTTGACATCTAATCAAAAAGGGGTTAATGTCCTAGCAGTAAATGATAATATAAACTTACAAGCTAACAATAATCATTTTATTTCGGTTAAGAATGCGGCAGCTCAGGAATTTATTAAAATGGATGGTAATAACGCGGCGGAATTTAAATTGACGGTTTCAAATCCAGTTTCAAGCAATTCAATAGATATTAAAGGCGTCGGTAATATTGAGAAAACAGGAACGGCACCATTAACCCTAGAACATCTTGACCCGTTAGGAAATATTAACCTTAGAACATCCGGAGGTGGCGGCGTTATTGTAATGAATGACGGGGCGGGTAATATTACATTTGACGCCCTAAACGAAAGAGCAACAATTGACAAACTTGACACTACAAGTATTAATAATTCAAGTTCTTCAACTGTAAATCAAGTTTTATCTGTCACAAACGCGGGAGTTTTGCAATTTTCAAGACCACCAGAGACGGCTATATTTACAGGTCTAAATATTGGAAGTAATGGAACTCATTATTTAAATGCATCATCATTAGTACCAACACCGGGGGATGTTTCCACATATCCCCATATATTAGGCGGTGTCAATGCAAAAATAGAGGCAAACCTTATTTACTCGGCACCCTTTACATGGGGAGGTGGTACATCATCGTTAGAAATTGGTTATCTTGCGGTTGGTGTTCCTTGTAATGCTGCAAATTGGACGCCTATTTTTACAACTCCATTAAGTACTGCCGGGGATTTTTACTATACATACACAAGTCCTAATATTGCGATACCCGGAGGTAAATTAGCTGTAAGGTTAGTAAATACTGGAACCTCTAGCACGTCAAATTTAGCTGAGCTTATTGTTAAATTGATTTTAGTTTAAAATTATATATAATTAAATATATTAATTATATATAATGCTTTTAAAGTTGCCTTTGGAGCTACGAGATGAGGTTTATAAATATTTAGATTTCTTTGATGTATTAAAGTTGTATGATGCAGATAAAAAATTAATTGAACATTTTGAACCGGATAAATTTATAAATTTATATTGGGAAATAAAATGTAAAAATCATGAAGCATATGATATAAATTTAATTAAAAAGGAATTATTGGAAATTATGGATGGACCTTGTTATTTACAATATAATTTTGAGGTTGCCGTGTGTTCTGGTGTTAAATTTGATTATAGTGAAGAACCATTTAGATATTGTTGTTATGAACGTGGGACAGTGTTAAAAAAAGATTCTATATTATATCGGTTTTTTGAGATTTTAGATATATTATATTATAAGGGTTATTTTAAAGTTTCCCCTCCATCATTCACATTGCCATTTTTTTGTGAGGTGTGTGATAAAGTTATATATCGGAATACAAAAAATATATTACATAGAGATACTAAAGCACATGATAAAAATTTAAAAAGAATTATTAAAGGTAAATGTAAAAACGATAGGCAATTTGATATGTTTTTTTATTTCAAGTTTTCAGAATTATTATATTTTGCCGTAGAATAAATATATTAATAAATACATTTATTTTAAGGGTTAGCGGTGTCTTTGGTTGCTTGTTGTTTTAGCTTTCTTTCTTGGTATCTTGTAGCATTTAATATTTTTCTGCATTCTCTGCACTCACCTCTTAATGTTTCTCTTTTTTTAGGGTTTATTTTATCATATTCTGTTGTGGGTTTCATCGTATGACACTTAGAACAGAATTTGTTTTTTACATCGTCAATTACTTCATATTTATTTTGTTTTTCTTTAATAATATTGTGATTGCAGTTTGGGCACTTCATTATACTATATTATATATTATTTATTTAAGTCATTTTTAAAAACTTACTTCACGCATAAATGAATTTTGTTCTCGTGTAATAACTCCATTTGAATTGTATTCAAAACTGCATTTACCTACTGGATTTAAAATAAAATTAACAGACTTGCCGGATGCTAGTTTCTTAAATAATGTCATAGCGTCACCGTGTTTTTTAATTTGGTCATCAATTCCGGCTTTTGTTACTCCTTTTAATCTTACATGTACCCCCTCAACTTTCGACCCGTCTTTATTAATACATTCAAGTTTGTCAATATAACATTTTTTACCTAAGAAAATTGATTCAGTTGAATAAATTTCAACTCCTTTATCCGCTCCCCTCAGACTAAAATCGGAATGGAAGTTCCCCAAATTCTTACCGTTAAGATCTCTACCGTATTTTTGTTTAAATGCATCTTCTAATTTTTTAATTTCATCCCTTTTAATATGCATACTGTCTGTGTCTTGGTAATAAACTTTAATTTTTAGATCATTAGCTAAACCCATAACTTCATTCATAATCCGTTTTGACATTGAGAGAACCATTAAACCAACAATTGATAAATTAAAAGACTCGTCAATCTTGTTCATTTTAATTGTTGTTTGTTTTTCATTAATGTGTTCATATTCAATGATAGTATTAAAATTAGAACTAATATATTTGTCTGTTGCTGTACCTCGCGCTTTAATTACTTCAGATGTTTTTGACTTCTTTAAAATTGTTTTTCCATATGCTGAGTTTAACATTAGTTTAATTAAATTCTGCATAACTTCGCCGGATGCTCGTTCATCTTCTGTTTTTCCGTTTTCTGCTTTTTTCTTTTCTAGTTTTCGACCTTCGTATAATTTTTCAATTAAATCACCAAAAACATTTGTTTTACCTTCATCATAATAAATACCGTCAATTATTTCATATTCAATATCATGATGTTCAATATAATCTTCTAAAGTTATTTTATCAACAACATCAACAAATCCACCTTCCGGAATAATATTAATATATTGTAAAAGTCCGTCCTTATCTTTCATTGAAAGAAAAGGGATTTGTTGATTTTTATTAATTTTGGTAATTCGGACGCTAACCACATAATAATCTTTTTCATCTAAATCTTTTTTGTTTTTTGTGTTAATATTCTTTGCTACCCCCTTTGGAAATCCCCCTAACGTCTTACAAATTCTATGAATTGCTGAAGGATAGAGGGAACAAGCGTCATAATCAACAAGCTCTTTTTTGATTAATTTTTTTGTCGAATTTTTAAGGGTTGATACTCTACCGCCTTTAACTGATCTTGAAAGAAAATCCCTAAAGTTCCCGCTTGATTCATAAACCCCATCAAATGCGTTATTTTTTTGAAAATATTTAAAAGCAAGTCCTGAGATTGTGTTGTGTTCGTGAATATTTAAACCTGCTAATTCTTTAATTTTTTCACCGAATACTTTTAAACCTTCTCTAAGTACTAAACAATCATATTTTAAATAATATTTGTAATATGCCATATGGTTAAATGTGTTCGTTTCAAAATCAACTTCAAATAATTCTTTATTTTCGATTAAGTTTTGTTTTAGTGTTTCACGTTCTTCTTTTTTAACATGTTTAATATAATCTTTAATTTTAGCCCGTTCATCTTTTGATGTAATTGAATCGTAATAAGTATAGCCAATAGCTTCTTTTTTGTGCATGTCTTCCGGAAGGTTAAAAACACCCGCGAAATTTCTTAAGGGTTCATTAATAAGTTTATATGAGTCTTTTAATTTCACTACCATTCTTTTTGAAACTCCGTTCACTTTTTTAAAGTGGAAAACTTCAATATAATAAATTTGTCCATCCTTTCTACATACTGATTTAATATTTAAATAATCTTTCATCACAAAGAAATCATATTTTAAATTGTGAAAATAAATACATGGTAGGTCCCCTTTTGATTTATAAACCGCATAATTTAACATTTTATGAATAATATTATTATCAAAAATTGCTACAGTGTCCCCGGTGTCTTTAACAATACCACCAATTAATAATTTATGGTTTCCTTCTGTTACAATCGTCTCGGTATCACCATAAAAATAATCTGTGATTTTCCGGTCTTCGTCGACCTCTTTATATTCGTTGAGTTGTTGTTCGTTCTCCATATTTCCTAAATTAATTTTAGTAATATCAATTTGGTCTGGTTGATTTGCTTGAAAGCTTAATAATAAATGATCGTCAATAAAATAACCATCTTTAAATAATAAATTTACTAACTGTAATGATGTAATTTTTTTAACATTTTCATTATAGTTTGGTTTGCCTCTTTGGAATTTATAAATATTATGAAAGTCGTCATATTCTTTGCAATCTTCAAGGTTTTTAATGCTGAAGTTTGTATAAATAGTTGGTTCATACTTGAAAAAATGATTTTTGTAAATAGCAATATCAATATGATCTTCAAATTTCCCATATTTTACAGCTCTAATTTTATTATCTTTATCTTGATAGTGATAAAGGATAATGGATTTTTTAATAATATTACAGACGTTAATTAATTTTGTTCTTGGAATATGAACACCTGAAACAACCGCCAATTTTACATTATTTATTAATGCTTCATCGATGTTATATTGTCTAAGTGTATAAATCAAACAATTTTCATCGTCAAAATTATCATCTTCTCTGTGAATTTGATATTTTGAGAGGTCAATTTCGGATATGTTGATATATGGGAAATAATTACCGTCTTTATTTTCAAATCCTTCAACTGCTTCTCTAAATCTTAATTGTTTAATTTCGTCAATCGAAATATTTTGTAATTCATCGCTGCCGTTTGTGTTTCCTTGTGTTTCTCGTCCGTATGAGTTCAGAAAGTCTTTAAAATCATCTTTGTTTGATGGTGTCATTGTTCTGTAAATTTTCGAACCGTTAAAAAATGTGATTTCTAGAATCATTTTTTTATTTCCAATTGTTCTAAAAATATTATTAGTTTCTGCCTTTGTAAATTTAGTTTTTCTTTTTGTTAAACCTCTGAATACATCAAGATTACCTTTAATTAATTCTTGCTTGTTTTTAAATCTTCTAATTTCTTTATCCCGGGCTGCTTTTGTTGTAAATTTTTGTTTAATTTCACGTCTGTGTGTTCTACTTAAAATTTTTAATTGTCTGTTGGAGTTGATAGAACGTATGAAGCCTAATTTAACGGGTTTCAATTTTATCACCATATTATATTATAATAGAATATATTAATTAAATCTTTAAGTCTAATTATTTAAGCTTATAGATTTAATATATATTAAACCAATTATCAAATGATTTAGGTTTATATTTTTTAATTTTTTTATTTGTGGTTGTAGTTATCGTGGTCTTATTTTTGGTTATTATTTCTATCTTTGTGATTGTTTCTTTTATTTCAATTATTTCGCGGTTGTTTCTTATTTCATCCATTTCGCGACAATCTCTACAACTACAATTTTTACCCCCCCAATCACAAGCTGGCATTTTATTATGTAATCGTTAATAATTAAATCTTTAAGTCTCGTTAAAATTAAAAAAAAGGCTTAAAGATTTAACATTATACTATTATAAGAAGAAAATGCAATACCTAAATAACGAATCAATTGAAATGTACAATACACGATTAATTAAATTTACAATTAATCTTGATCAATGCAAAACAAAATATGAAACCCTTGAACGGTCAATTGCTGATTCAATTGATGATTTTATTAAATCGTGTAATCTTAGGAATAATGAATTTATTATCGCTAGATGTAATGGATGCCGGGAATGTGTTTTTACAACTGATGAATTATATAATTGTTTCACAAACCGGGAAACAATTAATGAAACAGTTGAAAAATATAAAAAATTAATGTATTGTCATTTAAATATGGAATCAAAACAGACCAAAGGCAAATTATTAAATTATCAAGGTGTTGATTTAGATTATGAATTAAATAATAAAATTGTGACACATATTAATAATAATATTGTTAATGTTGCCCGGGTTGGTTCATATAAATATAATTACATGAGAGGCAACAAAAAAATATCCGGGGCTTTTGTAGATGATCAAATTATGATTGATCTAACAAAAAATATTGATGAATTTAAAAAATTCAAAAGTTTATCAACTCAACACCCTGAATTATATGACCATATTTTAATTATTTACAAAGAGCAAACCGGCAAATTATGGTTTAATATGAATACCCACAATAAATATGATCCTATTTTTAACCAGGCTTAAAATAAAAATATTAATATTCAATATTGGATATTAAACCTTTAAGCCTCGTTAAAATTAAAAAAGGCTTAAAGATTTAACAATATATTATTATAAGAAGAAAATGACAACTAAACATAATGAAATGAAAGAATTATTTGAATTAATTGAAATTAATAATAATTTAGATTGTCCCGCGTCTCCGAGTGAATTATTTGAAACGTTAAGAGGTCAAGCCTTCGGATTTGAAAATATTATTGAAGCATTTGAACTGTATATTGACGAATT
>Ga0307378_10005367_pt1 | contig 17889 bp, 19 predicted proteins | sample UN1MG_FD_202238 | JGI IMG/M metagenome (GOLD analysis project Ga0307378, IMG submission 202238) | Soil microbial communities from Risofladan, Vaasa, Finland - UN-1 | ecosystem: Environmental > Terrestrial > Soil > Coastal area > Acid sulfate soil | place: Finland: Risofladan, Vaasa | collected... | reverse complement strand
AGGTCGAACGTAGCCACAGAACAGATCAAGAGATGTTTTACGAACGAAATACGTTTAAAAATCTTAACGAATTAAAACAAAAAATCCACATTTGGAATATGGAATACAATAACTTAGAACACTGCGGATTAAATGGATTAACTCCTAACGAAATGCTACAATTATTAACTACTAACGAACCGACAAATGTCCATGGTTAAAACAGAAGACTTGCGCTGTAAATACATAAATCTTTGTTTCTGGATTTTTCCAGCAATCTGCTGGCAAACCGGCTTTCTGGGTGCATAAAACATTCATAAAAGTATTCAAATCCCAATTATTCTCTGATGCAACCTGAGGCAGAAATACTCCCCTGCGCATTCCCTGTTTTATCTCTACTCCATGCTTGCCAATTTCAATTTCTTTCCAGGAATCAACTTTTCGCAAAGGACTTAAAACTGAAATTTCATATTCCAAATTATTTAATTCGTCTTTTGAAATAGGATTAAAACGCGGATCCTGAGTTGCTGCTGCAATTGCCATATCAATCACATTTTGATAAAGGGTCTCCTCTGATTTGAAAACGCCGATACATCCGCGTAAATCATTATCTTTTTTTAAAGTAACAAATACGCCTTGATGTTTATTTAAATTCACATTAGTTTCTTCAATCTCAATAATTTTATTGTTCCGAACATAAGTTTCCACAGCCCGTTTTACAAGATTAAGCAGAATTTTTTGCTCTGCTTCGTTTAATTTAGAGTCATTATTAATAAATGTGATACTTGCATAGCCAACTACCCTGTTTTTATCTCCTGTTATGTCACCGGAATTCGCAGATTTTAACAATTTCACATCAGAACCACCTGTTAATCCCATCACTACCTCAATTGCATCCTGGCCACAGGCGCAGGTTTGCAAATCTGGGATTCCTTGCTTTTCTAAATCAGAAATTGTTTTTTGTAGATTCTCTCTTTTGTCAGATAGAATTGCTTGTATAACTTTATTATCAGAATATTGCGCATCTTTGTAATTGGGATAATGCGATAAATCAGAACTAGCAATAATTAAAGTATTGTCGTTAATTAGATTTTTTAAAGCATCAATTAAAATATCAACACCTCCATGGTTTCCTAAAATAATCGGCACAATCTTAAAATCTGACAAAACTTTCTGCAAAAACGGCAACTGAACTTCTAGGGAGTGTTCTTTTAAATGTGCGCTATTTTTAAAAATTATTTTGGGATTTGCGTTAATTAATTTATCCGCAAAATCCTCGTCTATTGCAATCTCGCCTAGAGGAGTTTTAAAATAACCTACATTCCACACAGAAATGCCGTCAAAATATTCCTGATGGCTATTGCCAATTAAGACAATTGTCTTAATTGGTCTTGAGTTTATCGAAAAACCGATTGATTTATAAGCGTATGCCGCGATTTGTCCGGAATATTCATATCCAGCATGAGGCACGATTAGGGCTTTGACGCTTCCGTTTATCTCTGGTAAATCTGCTTTGTCTAGGTATTCATCAACCATTGATTTCAATTTAGCTTTATTCCCGGGATAAAAAGAACCAGCTACAGCCGGCTCTCTCACTTGCCTTGAATTTTGTTGAAAAGATTGTTTATTATTTTTTCGCGCCATATTTTTATAACAACTTACCCCTTATCAACTCTCTCCACATAATCTCCTGTTTCAGTATTTATCCTAACAACATCTCCGGATTCAACAAATAATGGCACATTAACCATTGTGCCAGTTTCTATTTTTACTGCTTTTACCCCGCCTTGCGCTGTATTGCCCTTGATTCCCGGCGGGGCTTCAATAACCTTAAAATCCATTTTAATCGGCAGGTTGATATTAATGATTTTATCATTAAATTCCATCACATCGATAGAACTGTTCGGTTTTAAATATAGCTTTATATCGCCGATTTGTTCCTGTTCTAATTCAAATCTTTTTGACGGATCATTTATTTCGCAAAAAACAAACTTATCTTTATGGTTATAGAGAAATTTTACCTGCCTGTAAATAACCTCTGCTTCTTCAAAGTTTTCGCTTGGTTGGAAATTACGGCTGATAATTTTTCCGGAAATCAAATTCTTAATTTTGGTTTGGGCAACCGGCTTTCTTTGTTGCATACGCAAAAAATTAAACTCCAGCACCTGGTATGGCTGTCCGTCTAAAACAAAAATCGTCCCCGGCTTTAAATTGTTGTAGTTAATCATAAATCAAATTTACCAAAAACCATTAAAAAAATCAAGAACGGGTGGCTAGAGCGGTATTTTCTCCAACGACATATCCCGTTGTCCAACAAACCTGTAAATTATATCCGCCAGTTGGACCATCAATGTCAAGTATCTCCCCTGCGAAATATAAATTATCTATTAATTTTGATTTCATGGTTTTTTGATCAACTTCACTTAATTTAATTCCGCCAGAAGTGATAATTGCCTTTTCGTGAATAGCCAAAGATTTTACCTCTAAGGTGAATTTTTTAAAAAGGTACAGTAATTTTTTTCTTTCTTCCTTAGTAATAGAACTGGATTTTTTATTTGGATTAATTTCGGACAGTTTTACGATAACGGGGATAAGTTTTTGTGGCAATAAATCATTAAGACTGTTTTTAAACATTTTTTTAGAGTCCTTGCTGAAATCTTCCCGAATCCTCTGATCAAGTTTTGAAAAATCTAATGCTGGCTTAAAATCTATCTTAATTTTAATGTTTTTGGGTAATTCCTGTCCAATTTTTTTACTCATATCAATAATAATTGGTCCACTCATTCCATCTGCTGTAAATATTGCTTCACCAAATCTTGAATCGATTTTTTTATTCTCTTCATAGACGCTTATTCCAACGTTTTTTAAACTTAATCCTTCCAATTCTTTTACTATTTTTTCTTTTACGATAATTGGCACAAGCGACGGCGAAAGATTCGTAACTATATGCCCTAATTTTTTGGCCCATTTATATCCGTCTCCAGTAGAACCTGTTCTGGGATATGATTTTCCCCCTGTAGAAATTATAAACTTGCTTGCTGTTATCTCCTCATTATTTGTAAGAATAATTTTTTCGATTTTATTATCTTTTTTTATTATTTCTTTCACCTCTGAATTTAATTTTATTTTTACATTCGATTTTTTTAGATAACCAATCAGCGTTTCAAGTACATCTTGCGATTTATCGCTTACGGGAAAAATCCTTCTTCCTCTTTCGATTTTTGTTTTTAAATTAAGTTTTTCGAAAAAATTTATCGTTTCTTGGATCCCAAATATGGAAAAAGAGGAAAAAAGAAATTTCCCGTTTTTTCCGAATTTATTTATAAATTCTCTTGGATTGTTTTCTTTATTTGTAATATTGCATCGCCCCTTACCTGTAATCAAAAGCTTTCTTCCGAGATTTTTATTTTTTTCAATTAAAATAACACTGGCCCCCAATTCGCCAGCTCTCCCCGCAGAAATCATTCCCGCAGGCCCTCCGCCAATTACTGCTACGTCATATTCCATGGTTCTTATATATTTTCATTTTACCACTTCGACAGACTTTCCTCAATTACATTCAGAATAAATAGTATAAACAAAAAAATCGCCTTAATTAAAAGACGATTTTTAAAATTACTAGAAAAACCTGTTTAGATTTAACATAAATATTTCTCAAACAAATCAAGCCAGTCCAACATTAATCGAGTAATCAAAAAATTCTTTTTTATGTATTCTTTTCCATTTTTTCCCATTTTCTTTCTTAGTTTATCATCTTTTAAAAGCGTTACTATGCTTTCAGCAAATCCGTTAATATCGTTCGGCTCGTGCAAGAAACCATTTTCTCCGTGAATTATCTGCAAGGGAATTCCCCCAACATTAGAGGCCACAACTGGAGTTTCTTTGTATAATGCCTCTGAAACAGTCAAAGCAAATCCTTCTTTCAAAGATTTCTGAATAATTACTGCTGACTTCCTTTGTAAACAATTAACCACTAAGTCGTTGGCATTTACATTTACCAAAATTTTAATATCTTTACGGTTACCAAATTTTCTTACTATTTCGGTATAAACATCAATGCTTTCAGGATCATCAGAGGCTATGTTCCCCAACAACACAAGTTGACAATCAACCTCTTTTTTTACTCTTTCAAAGATTTTGATAACTCCCTCCGCATCTTTCCATTTATCGTATCTAGAAATTTGAGAAATTATGGGTTTTTTAAAATCTATACCATTTTTGGATAAGTATTTTTTAATGGTTTTTTTCTGCACCTGACAATTCTTTTGAGATAATGGATCTATGGCAGGATGAATTACGGTTTGAGGAATAGACAAGTTCTTTTTATATTCCTCTGTAGATATTACTAATTCATCGTATTTTAAAATAAAATGCCTTAGATAGTTCCAGGCCTCCAGATTAGGATTTGATAAATCAACATGACACCTAAAAATCCAGGGTTGCTTTTTCTTATAAAAATCAATTAAAGATAAAGGCTGGGGATCATGAACCACAACCAAATCATAATCTAAGTGGTTAAGCATTGAAAACTTTCTATTTGTCTCGTAATATATTCTCTTTTTGTCTTTAGACAAATGAATATCAGCTCCTTGCAAGGCGTTGTGAAATTTCTTAGTAATTGTAAAAAAATTAGGGGTACCGTGTATAATCCTCCAATCGAATTTTATGCCAATTTCATTGAACAAAAAAATAATGCTATTAAGCATTTCGGCCACCCCCCCTCCTTGATTGGTAGAGCTGATACAAACAATATTTTTCTTTAAAAGTTTTTTTGCTTTTTTATAAATTTTCTCTACGATTTTTTCTCCAACAATCTTTTTGTATTTTTCTAAATTCTTTTTCATATATTATCTATTTTAACACAAAAAAAACCGAGAAAAAAATCTCGGATTTACCAATGGTCGAAGAATGCCTGCCCGCCATTGCTATACAAGGCATTGTAGGCGGGGACGCTGTTACCATGTCCTTCCGAAGCTTCAGCGAAATAGAAAAACCTGTTTGGCGTAGATAAAAATATCTTAGAATTTGGATTTAGGAACAACAAAAATTAAATATGCGCCAATAACCAACAGCGCAAGGCCAAAAAATAAAACATTATTAGAAATAACAATCCATCCCATTAAATAATCTACTATTTTCAAAAAAATACAAGCAAGACCCAGGACGAATAATATCTTTCCTGATTTTGAAAAATCTATTGGAATAAACCCGGGCATATATTTCATATATTTTCATTCTACCAAAAAACCGCCTTAATTAAAAGACGATTTATTGATATTTGTTGGGGTCAACAAGTGGACGCTGTTAGAACCTGTTTGGCTAATTTTTGATTATTCTTATCGCCCTACCTTCTACAATCGCTTTACTGATTTTTTTGTAAGCCGAGGACAAAATTCTTTGAAATGTGCTTTGAGATGTCTTCATTTGTTTTGCCGCGTCAATTTGGTCTAAGTTTTTTACATTTTTCAACCTTAATGCTTCTGCCTCTTCTCTGGTTAATTCCACCACTTTTAAAAACCGCATTGGAACACCTTGCGGTTTATAATAATTCACTTTCGGATTAAATCTTATTTTTCTGCATAATCGCGGTCTTGTCATACAATTTAACTCTAATACATTATTAAAATTATAGGAAGAGCCCCGACATAATGTCGGGGCTTCTCTTATTTCTGTCCTTTTAGGGATTTCAATTCGTTTTCAGCAGCTCTTAATTCTTCTTTCAGTGTTTTTATGTCTTCCTCTATGATAGATTTTTGATCCTGATTTGTATATCCCTTAAAACCATACCCCATATTAAGCGTTCTTCCCGATCTAGGGCAACAGAGACCAAATCCACGACCAGTTCCCGGACCATATCCCAAAGGACCAGTTCCATTTAATTTTGGCATATATTTGTTTTTTTTATTTTAATAATTATTTAGCGACCTTTATATTTTAACCACCAACATATCCTATTATGAGTATATATTCATAATAATCCTTTGTCAATAGCGAACAAAAAACCGCCTTAATTAAAAGACGATTTTACCAATGTCGGCAAATGCCTGCCCGCTATTGCTATGCAAGGCATTGCAGGCGGGGACGCTGTTAGAACCTGTTTGGCGGGTTAGAAATAAAAAAGCCCCCTTGATTTGGAATCTTCGGGGGCTAAAGAAATAATTGATATGGCCGGATTTTCACCGACAGCGTTTGAGGACCTCACGGATTCCTCCATCTCATAGAAGAGACGAAATAAGGTGGCCCACTTTTGTCCTTTTCGGACCTAATACGGGTGGTAGGGCGTCCGATTCTTGACCGGCATCCTCAACATCACTCCGCAGGTGCTATTTTCCGCCGCACCGCAAACCAATCATTTCTTTTGTATTAATGTTATAGATATTTTAATTTTTTATCAAGCATTACTCATCCAACAATTTAACTAATCAGAAACCCGAGAAAAAAATCTCTGGCTTTACCAGGGTGGCTAACGGGATTTGAACCCGTGTTGAGAGTTCCACAAACTCTAGTGTTAGACCGCTACACTATAGCCACCATCATTTTTACATAATACCTCAATCCTTCTCTAGAATCAAGATTATTTGTCAAAGAAGACAACTTCGGAAGCCGACTGCAGTCGGCTGAGAATTAGTGTGTTTCGACCGCAGTCGAAACAACACGTGTCTTCGGACAAATAATCTGGATTCTATTCCCCCTCTAACCCGTCCTCCGTATAAATATTCTTTGGATTCCATAAGAGCCAGCCAAAACCTCCAGCATCATAAACAGCTTGTTTTTGTAACTTTATCATTCGAGCATCGTAATTAGCGCCCATGTCAAAATCTTGAAGCCATGGCCTTATTTTCGCTGTTGAAGAAATACTAGCCAATCTTTCATTTCCGATTTTTACTGCATCATAAATTACTTCGTAAGGATACTCGGCTGGATTTTCAAAGCCCAGAAATCCCGAAGGATAATGAGAAGGATAAACCATTGGGCAGATATAATCAAAATACAGAGCAGCATTTTCCAACCATTGTCCGATATTCAAATCGTTGGTGCTGGTAAGAGTTAATCCAAATAAATCAGCTGAAATCGGAATTCCTGTTGGTTTTAATTTCTGACTGATATATTCGAAAAATTGCCTGATAATTTCTTCTTTCTGGGTTTTGTAATCCCAAAACGGATAAATAATATTTGTGGTATCGCCATCAGACGGAAAGCGAATGTAGTCAAAATTAATTTCATCAAAACCAATTTTAATCGCCTCTTTGGCGATTTCCAGATTATAATCCCAAACCTCCCGTGACGCTGGATCCACCCAAGTTAAACCATTATTATTCTCCCATAAACTACCTTCAGGCCATTTTAATGCTAAATCAATTCTTTTTCTTGCTAAATAATTATCTTCGAAAACTGCAATCCTAGCAATAGCATAAATTCCTTGATCGTGAATTTTTTTAATTAACCCTTTAATATCTTTTATGTAAATTTTTTCTGAACCGATTTTATCTATTATTTCGTTATCAGTATCAAAAGGCACACGACCAGTGCAATCTTTTACATCAATTACCAGCGCATTTAATTCTGTTTTTTTTGCCAATTCCAAAATCTCTTCAATCCGATAATTGCCAGCAGTACGAAAAGTAACATAAGTTCCTTTTGTAAGAACTGGAAACTTTTTAATCGCTGTATCATTCAAGAATCCCCACTTTTCAAATATGCTACGGGAAAAATCAAAGCCAAAAATCACGACAATAATCGCTGTCAGAATTAAAAAAAGAAAGATTTTATCTTTTTGCATACTAATACCCAACTTCGGTCTGGAACCCAATTTTTGAAGGTAAATTCTGGTCTTTTCCGAAGTTTTACCTGACCCGTCTCGGTAGGGGTCTTATATTACTATCTTAGCATAAAGTATAATATTTTACGAGTGTCTCATTTCTCTAGTTTTGAAGCTAAATGAGACAAATGAGACAGTACTTGAGGCTATTTTTTCGTGTCTCATTTAGAGCTAAAAATTATATTTTGATTCTGGTACCGCAAGCATGTTAACTATAAAGTGAAAACCGAGATTTTTCCCTTTATGAACAAAAACCAAGTCTTCCCAATACTGATCATCAAGTGAGTTTTTTTTGAGTTCATTAAAGTATTTGCTGTGTTTTTCAAAAATGGGACTGAAAACTGATTTTGGATGGATTTTTTGGGAAAGTCCAATATATCTATACCACGTTACGAATTCTTGAAAGGAATGTTCTCCGTAGCTCTCTAATATTTCTAAACATATTTTGGTGTTTCTATTTAAAAAGTTTCTAAATCTTAATTCTTCTAAATCGTGTTCGCTCAAAGAATTGGCGCTCGGCCTACTAGAATCAGAAGATTCGAATATAGCTATTTTACTGTTCTTGTCTGCGAAATTATTAATTGATTCTAATGTTCTGATTGGATCAGTTGTATAATAAGTTAACCGAAGCGAATTTCCTTTATCATCGTTAGTATTGGTTATCCTGTTAAAATAAAAACCTGGCGTTGAAGCACAAAAAACGTGATCTTTAAACAATGGTCTAATAAAATTTAAGCATTCAAAATATTGGTCCGCATTAAGCGGCTGCAAATCTTTAAATCTGAAAAACTCTACTCCGGTTGAATGATTTATAGGAAGGTCATCCATATAAATTTACTTTTTCATTTTATATTCTTTTATTAATTGAAGAATAAAACCAAAAATTATAATCCCTAAACCAAGCTTTAATAGAGTTGGATACAAAACGTACGCAAGTTTATAAGTTACCCCGTCGCAAGTGGTTGAGCTAGTACATGGGATTCCTCCAATTGCAATTATTACCATCATACTTCCAAGCAGGTTCAAGGTTAAACCAACAACACCTAAATACTTTTTAAATTTTCTTAAGTTAATATTTGCCATAAGCTTATTTTTACTAAAGGGATAAAAAGACGCAAATTTTTTAATCAGATTAATAAACATTTTGTGGTCTTTGTATAGGTCCCACTTAAAGTTACCCGACATTATAAATGCGGAATCTTTATTTATAAAAACAGAGGTTACAATCTTAACATTTGCAATTGCCGGAAAAACATAATTTTTAAACTCAGGGAATCCCGTTACATCCGTCGATTGTAATTTTTCTAGATCAATTTCGTGCTCAAAATGATCACGAATCTTTATCTTTACAACCAAGTCTCTGTACTCACCATTAAGATTGGCTACCCTGGAATCATAGCCGGCTACTTTTTCTAATTGGCGATATAGTCTACGCAAAAGCACAATATAAAAATCGGCATCATGCATCGGCGAAATCGAAGTACTATTTTCAAAAATTCTAGAATGCTGAAACTCTAATCTATTTAGTTCCGACTCAATTCTTGACAAAAATTCATCTTTTTCTTTCATAATTTGTTGCTCTTCACTGCCAACTTTAATAAATCTTCGTCATTCTCGTAACCTCTTAATTTGCCGGTTAAAATGCCCAATTTATAATAGACACCTTCGCTCATTAAACGCCAATTGGTGTTTTCAATGGCTTGTTTTAAAAGTTTTTTGAGTTGGGAACGGCTATCGTATTCTTCGCGGTCTTCCTTATTGTCCTGAACAGTAAGTTTAATAATTACATCTCTATCTATTTCTGGCTTAGAGAATTCCAATTTATCATATTGTTGTTTTTCTAATACTGGAATTAAAACTTTCTTAAGTCCTGCGATGGGAAGTTTTTTTATTTTAGCTAATTTTTCATAAAGTTTCTTGTTTTTCTTTTCCTCCTCCCAACTATCGACAAGCCGCGAAAGTTGTTCTGCCTCCCACGGTTTTTCTTCAACCCATTCTTTTACCACTTTCATGAATTTTTTCATCCATCTTCTTAATTTCTGAATGTATTTATAGAATTCTTCATCCGAAATTTTGCCACCTCGTTCTTTTTCTAAACAATGTCTATATTTTAAATCGTAATCAGTAAATTTGTATTTATTCATTGTGAATTATTTCTTGTTTTTTTATTCTTTTTCCATTCAAGTTCTGCTATTAAAATCTCAGCGAATCTTCTGGCCGCTTCTTCTACTATTTTTTTCTGTTTTTGGGTAATTGGTTTTTTCTTTGCCATGGTTTATTTCAGTCTATGAATCAATTCAATGGCTTTTGTCTTGTATTCGAAAATATAAATTATCAGCCAATAACACTTCTCTAGGATTAATGTTGCCTGTATTTAACGAAGCCACCTTTTGAGAATTATTTTCAAATAGAATATCAATGATTGTATTTCCTTGATGTGGTGGGATTAATTTAATTTTCTCTCTGAAAAAATGACAGACCTTATCAATTGTATACATATAATTCTTAAATATTTTACACATGCCTTTTTTAATATACATAACATCGATATAACGGAAACAATAACACATATAAATATCCTTTAAGGTATTTTTCTCTTGCTCGCTAAGATTTAGTGAGTCATTAAATTCTTCTTCGTATAAATTAACCATTCTAAAAACATTGTGACTTTCATTCCCTCCCCATCCTTTAATCCTTTCAACCAAATCATTTCTTTCTATGGACCACAAATATGTTTTTATATAACGATCCATTGTAATATTGGCCAATGAGGCAGCCGATGGAAATAATGAACCAGCTAACAGATGACGAGTGGATATGTAATCAAAGTCCACCATCCAAAGAGAGAGAAAAAGTTTTTCGGATAGTTTCTTGTCCATAAATTTATTTTTTATCTTCTGCTAATTTAATGTATTTCAATAATTTATAAGAATCAATCAATTCAATTGGTTTATCTTGAGTAAATTTTTCTGCCTCCAGAGTAAATTTGTTTGTAGTTATAAAATAACCCTTACCCTGAGCCAAATGATCAGCAATTGCCCCATAAAAATCTCGAACTTCGCCAACACCGACTTCGGAAGCTATGTATTTCTTGCATTGAATGTAATGTTTTATTCCGTCTTTTTCCGCAATAACATCAACTCCTCTGTCGTATCCGCCACCGACTTTTTCTGTTTTAAATCCTAATTTTGAAAATAGTCCAGTAATATATTCTTCAAATTCCCATGGCTTCATTCCTCGCAACCAATAAAGTAAATCTCTGTCCGAATGCCATTTTTGACCGGCTTTAAACTTTCTCTTTGTCTTTAATGTTTTAACTAATTCTGGAAGTAAATACTTAATTATCAAAACTACAATAAGAATCGGTCCCAAATACAATAATAATTTTCCGAATAATCCACTAAGTTCTGATTCCATACATTTATTTTAATTTTAAATTTATTCTGTGCTTATATTTTTATTCTTTTGTGCCGCGAATTAAATGATAAGCATGAAAAAAATCTTATTGAACACATAAAAATTTTCGGCAATACCGATTCCATAAACCAAAGAGACACTATTACATAAATTAGTGTAATAAAATTATTTTTAAAAACCACGATTACTATCGTGGGCTTATAATTAAAATATATAAAAACAATATAAAACATAAGATGCAACACCGAATAAAATATAATTGACCAGCGGGATGCTTCATAGCCAAAAAAGTTAAATTTTTTGCCTTCTTTTAATTTTTCATTTATCTCTTCTTTTGTTGCCGTAATTTTCTCTCCCGGGAATTCGGTTTTAATCACCTTATTATTAAGAATCTCTTCCTTGAAAATCGGCTCATAGAAATAGCGATTACCAGAAATAAGAAATAATAAAAAATAAAAAACTTTTGACAAATATCTAAATGCTAAATATAGAAGCTTCCACCATAAAAATAGTTTTATTATAAGAAAAAATCCCTTTATTGGTTTGGTTGATTTTATGTGTTGATTATATACTCTGTTAATAAGTTTATCGGCAGTTATTTTTTTCCGATTTTTATATAATTCTCCAGTTTCAATATTATAAAAGTATTCATCCGGGAATTCTATATCAATAGGATCGGTAAGTTTAGTTTTCTCAAAATCACGTATTGTTACGCCATCTAAATTGTCTCTGCCATAAGTCGCACCGATGTTCATTGGTTTTTGCTTAATCTTTTCATCGTTAAGTATTGTTTTACGGATAGAAAATTGTAATAATGTAATATTTTTGTTATCGCTATCGTTTAATCTTTTTTTAATACTAAATCCTATACCATAATTATTATCAATAAATGGGACCAAACCAAAAAACCCATATTTATTATAAATATTAAATTTTTCTATAAAAGTTTGCTGTATTGTTTTTAAATCCATTTTTATTTTAACTTTCCTCGATAATTTTAATCTCTTCTTTAGTTAAACCGTAAAGTTTGTAAACTTTCTCATCAATAATTTTATCGGTTTTTTCTATTTCTGATTTAATTTTTCTCCACTTATCAGATTTTTCAATGGATTTATTAAATTGGTTCGTTAATAGATCTCTTTTGCGGGCAAAGTTTATTAATTGTTTTTCTATTTCTGCGTTCGGCTTAACCATTGGTAATTGCTCAAGCGTGGATTTATTAATAGCTAAATAGCCCCCCGCTAAATGTTTGTGTTTGAATTCCTGTCTGAAATAGTGCGTTAAGAACCGACTATTTAGAACGGCAAGCAAGAAGTACTGATTCAACTCGCCAAATTCATAAATCGCATATACGCCAACACCTAATGCGAGTGGATTTTTAGAATAATATGCCTCAATTTTTTTCGTCATTCCACTTATTACGATTTTTTTCTTTCCCCAAAATTGCCATTTTGATTCTGCTATACCGCTACCCTTTTTGATATAGGCTTGTTTATAATCATGACCCATATATCTAACATCGTTTAAATGAATGCAATAAGAATCTATAGAACCACTAACTACAAAAGGAATCATTCCAGTTTCACGATTCTCACTCAAATAATCCGTCAATATTTTTGCTTGAAAGCCAGTGGCCCCAGAGGCTATTTTAATACCAAAATCTTTAAAAGTTTTATATTTAACGGCATGGGTTAGGGGTTGGATTTTCCCGCTACATAAATCTTCAATTGATTTAGCTTCATACTCTTGAAAACCTTTGTTTTGTTTGTTTCCCAAAACAATAATAGGATATACGCCTACGTTACCAAAAATCTTTAAATTAGAAACATCGGTAATGGTTTTTAAACCATTTTCATGTAAAAATTTCATTATATCTTTGGCATAATCGGCAACCATTAATTTATTTGGAACAATCCAACCATAAAACCCTTTTTGATTGCTTATTTGTACCCCCTTTATCAAAAACGCAACATATATATCAAAAGCACCCTTAAGCGAATATTCATCACGATAAAATTCTCTGATAGCGGGATCGCTCTTGAGGTCTTGTACTGCCGAAATATACGGCGGATTACCAATTACAACATCAAAACCACCTTGTTTAAAAACCTCGGGGAATTCTTCCTGCCAATTAAAAGGATTCTTGTCGCGCCAATTTTTACCAAAGTATTTTTGCAATTTTTCGTTTGTGCCAGAAATAAGAGAATTACCATTTTTAATATTTCCACCAAGATTTGGTAATTTTGTTTGACTGTCAAAAGTATTTAAAAGTAAATTTAATCGCGCTAATTCAACAGCTTGTTGATCTAAATCCACTCCATAAATATTGTTGGTCAAAATTTGAATTTTTAATAATCCGTTTGGCTTAACTCCGAATTCAACATATTTTTTAATTACAAGATTCATCGCCACCACCAAGAATGAACCCGAACCACAAGCAGGATCTAAAATCTTTATCTTTTGTAAATCGCTTATGCTATTACATTTATTTAATATTGGACCAAGAGTATTTTGAACAATATAATCTACGATAAATTTTGGGGTATAATAAATTCCTTGTTCTTTGCGTTTTTTGAGATTTTTATCCAAATGTTCTTCCTTTTTAAGTTTTTTCAATTGATGACCAAGATAATTTTCATAAACGTTACCCAAAACATCAGCTGGAATAATAGAAAAATCATATTCAAAATAATTTTTCTTGCCATATAAAATATCAATTACTTTCTCTGTTGCTCCTCCAAATTCTTCCCATTTTTCAAAAGGATGTTCATCAAAAAGATTAGAATTATATATCTCATTCAATTCCCTGAATTTTTCAATCATTGCTTGATATGGGGTAATTTTCCCCGCTTTATCGCTAGATTTCCATGCATGAATCAATGGCACAAGTGTTGGCGGTTCAATTTTTCTGTCTTCGGCACAACGAATAAAAATTAAACGATTAAGCAGTTTTTGAACGCCTTCGTCTATAAGATGTGAATCTACTTTTTTATCGTTCCATTGTAAAAATGCTTTTGTTAAAATTTCTCGACATTCATTCAGGTCCTTAGATAAAGTTTCTGTAACGGATATTTTTTGTAATTTTTTCCCAACCTTTTCGGCTTCTTTATCTAAAATGTCATCACTAAACGCTTCTTTTGATAATCGCCACAATTCATCAAAACGAGTAAGATATTCTTTGTAAGTGAAAGATAAATATTTTTTACCTGCCAAAGATTTTTCTGGAGACAAAGCATTAAAAATGATTAAACTCTCAAAATTTGTAAGCACTGCCCAGGTAACACCCTTATTCCAAGAATAACGAATTGCCTGTTCCGCATAGTCCTCACGACTCAAATCAGCCGATATTTTCTTAGCTTCTAAATAAAATTTTATTCTGCCATTTAAATAAAAACCGTAATCAACGCGATCACCAGAGACATGTTCTTCTAGGGTGATTTCTTCTCTATTTGAAAAATCCCACTCAAGTACTTCAAATAATGGCTCAATGAATCCTCTTTTGGTTTCTTCTTCGGTATATTTAGCAATTTTACCAACGGCTTTTTCCGCTTCGTATTTCTCAATAAATTGCTTAATTTTTTCTCTTGCTTCTTTTTTATTCATAATTTCCTTTATTTTACCACTTTTTGGCCCTAAAGTAAACTAATGATTTTATGAAATTGCTTAAAAATATGGGTGAAATAAAAAGCATGAAATCAAAAGATTTCGTGCTTTTTTGGACGCCTTTCGGTCGCCCTAAGTGGTACAACAAAAAAATAGACTACCAGAATCATTTAAACAATAATTCAAATACGTCCAAAACAAAAACGACCCAGCAATGGGCTTTTGTGTTTTATTCTACGATGCTACTCACCATAATATTCAATAAATTTATTTTTCAAAATTATTAATTAAAATTTATAATATATAATTTTCTACAAATTTACTAAATTGTTCATATTCTTTTTTATTATTCCCAAGTATTATTTTTTGATTATCACAGGTAAGAACTAATTTGTTCTTTTTAAAGATTAAATTGTCCTTTAATTCTTTAAGAAAAATTTTAGAAAACAAATCTTTGTCATAAGCATTAGAAATAAGTATGTGGTTAGAATCAATCCACATCAATCTGTAATGTTCACGTTTTTCTGCTTCCTCTAAGCTTACTCTTGAAGCAATCCATGCTCCAAGACTGCCAAGCATAAAATCAAGCGTCAAACCAACGGCACTATGATATTTGGGAAGTTTAATTAAATATAGATAATTCTCATCGATCATTATGTCGAAATAAGAATATGTATTCAACATTAAAGAAGAAACATTAAATGATTTCACTATTCGTTTCCAGTCTTTACTGTAAAATTTAACATTATTTCCGGAAGTGGTGGCCATAAAAGATGAAGTGTTGTCATGGGTATCATTTATTTCTTTACCACAATGTCCACAGAATTTGTCATTATCAGGAATAGTTTTCCCGCATTTTTTACAAATCATAAATTTATTTAGATTATTACAACAATGATGAATCTCTAATATTTATTCCTTGTTAATTATTTTATATCAGTTAAAATTATTTCTTTATTATCTAAATATCCTGTGGCCCTTAGATAGGTAATGGTTGTTTCGTCTGGGTAAAAAATGAGACTATCTCCATTTGGAATATGGATAATTGGTTCGCATTTATGAGTATACGATTCATCGATTTTACCCACTATTTCTTTAAATAAAATCACCGAAGGATTTGAACAAGTAAGTTCTTTAATATAAAAATCTTCGCCGATTGCAGTTAATTTAACAATTTCTCGATTATTCAATGTTTCTCGTGATTGTTGAATTCTGGCTTCTTCCTTAAATTGTATATTTCTTGTAATGTTCCCCGAATAAATATGTGTATTGCGACCACCTAATCGACAATCCGAATGATACCAGAAGTTTATCAATCCATTTAAATCAGTTTTAAGTGTTGATGTTATGTAGGATTCAAATTTAACATCTTGATTGGCGATTGGATTATTTTCTACATCTTTAATCTCTACTGAAAATAAAACACTTGTGCAGATTGGCATTGTAATTTTATTAACATTCGAATTAATACTAACTAAACTTGAATCAATCGGAATAATAGACCCATCATTTGTCATAAACTTCTTTACTGAAAATGTCATAGATACAGGAATTGGTGCATATTCACAAGAATCTGACACATTTGCATTCACATTATAATTTATCGCTTTACTGTCCATACATCCTAAAACTTTATTGATACAAGAACCATCGTCTTCTGTGGCATTTGGATTATAGTTTAAAGCATCAAAGTCCATACATCCTTTGACTATTATTGGTACGACTTGCCCTACAAAATTATCAACCTTAGTTTTCACTTCTTCTAAGTCAATCTGAATCGTTGCAACTTCATCTTGCGTGCCGTGTAATCCAAATTCTAAATCCATTACCCTTTCTTCTATGGTTAATGCATCTGCGCTTAATTTGGTATTATCTACTTGATTAGTAGTAGGAACTTCAACAATCTTTTCAACAATTCTTTCCTTAATAACTGGTTTTTCAATAATTATGGTTTGGGGTTCAATGGGTGTATCTGTTTTTTCTTGGACGATTTCAACTTGTTTATGTTTAAGGATACTTGCAATGCCCATCCCGATTTCATCTTTAAATTGTAAAATTCCAAAAATTGAGGCAAGTACGACCACCCCGACAATTATGGCGATTATAGGTATAAATCCTTTTTGATTTTTCATAAGTTTATAGTTAATTTTCTTAAAACATAAAGCCCCCAGCCAGCGATGTCTTGCGACACCCATATCCCTTTCGGAATATGACGGTTCAGGTGCTCTGACTGAGAGCTTAATGGCCTGAACCGTTTTTATACCATACCTTATAAATTGTAAGGGTTAGGTATTTTAATAATTTTATAACTTCAATTATAGCTTAGCACAAATTTTGGAAAATGGAAGTATTACTCATTTGAATGGTTACCCCACAAAATCATTTTTGGTATGTTATAATTATAATAAGAGATAGAAATTAAATTATGTCGCAAACATAAAGCTCTGTTGACAACTGAAATTTATTGTCATAAAATAATTAAGATGGATGATCATTAATAATTTGAAGTATGTTTCTGGATGACGCTACCATAATAATTGAACACTTCACTGTTTGACCCGACAGTGTGAAATATGGGGGTTTAAAACGAGTGCCGTATTATTATGGATCCGCAACTTAGCGCTTCAAGGCAAGTATTCAGTAGGTAGCTCAGCCCTATTAAAAAAAGGAGTTTAAAAAGAATATTTATTTATGAAGATCTAGGCGGGAAACAAAGGACGCTTAAAGTATAAAGCATCTCTTGTTGTCTTGCTTGGATTTTTTAGTTTATCACCGATGCTTTATTTTGGCATCGGTTTTTTAAATTTTTCAGACAATAAAGCGTGTTGCTCAAAATTTATTTGGCATAAACGGCCGATCACGTCTAATTGCTAAAAAATTAAAAATGTAATCATTAACTAAAATTAATAATATGAAACAAAAATTGAATATTTCATATATTCCAACGGATTCGCTTCGACCGTCGGAATACAATCCACGTTCGTGGAACAAAGAAGCAATTAATCAATTAAAGGAAAGCATAACAAGATATGGATTCGTCGATCCATTGCTTGTTAATAGTGCCCTGAATC
>Ga0307378_10005363_pt1 | contig 17897 bp, 17 predicted proteins | sample UN1MG_FD_202238 | JGI IMG/M metagenome (GOLD analysis project Ga0307378, IMG submission 202238) | Soil microbial communities from Risofladan, Vaasa, Finland - UN-1 | ecosystem: Environmental > Terrestrial > Soil > Coastal area > Acid sulfate soil | place: Finland: Risofladan, Vaasa | collected... | reverse complement strand
TTTTCTATGTTGTGACCGGCATGGAGGTGTTGGGCACCCGGCTGGGGAGCAGAAATACGCAAAGCCGCTCAGAAGCCGCTATAAATTCACGGCGATGGTTTTTTATTTTGTTGGCAATTGGAATCGGCATATGTATGCCGAAATTGCTCAGACCTATTCGTATAGAAAAACAAGGCTACAGGATAGTTGCAAACTGGCTAAGAGAAAATACTGCTCCCACAGATATTATTGCTGCACCTGACAAACGTATAGCTTTTTATGCGGAGCGGAAAGGTCTGATATATGACAAGAAAGTTCCTAAGCGGGCTAAATATGTAGTTAGCATGGTAGAGGATAAAGACGAAAGGCCAAAATTTGGCAGAACTGTCCGAGAAAAATATTCGGTGTGGGCCAACAAGAGAGAAAAGAAAGGGATGATTGTTATTTACGAAGTGCTTTAACTTCACCACCCTTTTTTTGAAAATAAAACAGGAATTGTTCGCAGCAGGATATATATATTCAGCAAAAGCGATCTTCGCTGGATATATAAAAAGTCATATTTAATCTTGTGTTTGGGATGTAAATCATAGTAATTTCGTATTTGTGCCAGGCCGGTGAGTCCCGGCTTGACGGCAAGTCTTAGCCCCTGCAATGCTTTATGCAATTTCACAAAATGCAGTCGTTCTGGTCGTGGACCTACAAGAGACATCTGGCCACATAGCACATTGAATAACTGCGGCAATTCATCGATCCTGGTTGCTCGAAGAATTCTGCCTATAAATGTAACTCTTGGATCATTTCTGCTTGCCAAAACAGGGCCAACCTTTTTTTCTGCATCTCTTGCCATCGTCCTGAACTTGTACAGTGTGAATGCTTTTCCATCTTTACCTAGACGTTGTTGTTTGTATAGAATAGGACCAGGGGACGTTAGCTTGACAAGCAAAGAAATCAGAATCACCGCGGGGCAAAGGACAAGCAAGATACCTATGCTGGCTCCTATATCAAGCATTCTCATTAAGAATTCGTCAAGGTCTGATTTCCTGCCAACGAAAGTAGTCAGCAACTCAATTGAAGAGTTTCCGTTTATTCTTTCAGGAAGAAGCCCCACGTAAACGGCAGGGCTGAATAGAATATCAGCTTTCAACTTTTGCTTCAGAAAGAGCAATAAATTCAGGTCGTTTGCATTAGTGATTCTTTCAGTTATTACTATTTCGTCAATGCTCGAATATTCCAACAACTCGTCAATCTGGTCAATTTGCTTTCTTTCTACATTTGCCTTTCTGCCGACAATATCATCTATTTTGCCTCTGCCGAGTATTATCACCTGCTTCTTTATCTTCTTTTTTGCTTTCAGAACAAACTGATTAACCTTGAAAACGAGAAGTAGGTTTATAAAAAACGAAATGGCAAACGCACTAGTTGGGAATTTGCTCCATTGAGATCTGAAGACATAAATAAAAGCTACACTGAATAATGTCCCAAGAAATAATCCCGAAAAAACTCTCTTGAATAATTCCCACGAAGACCTAAACCTACTTTTATAAACTCCCAAAAAAGCTAATGTACCCATGTATATCAGGGTCAAAAATACAAAGCTGTTTTTATAAGGAGTGAAGTTTCGTTCAGGAAATGGGAGACCATATCTGGCAAGAAACGATAGAAGAAAAGCGGCATTAATAAGAACCGCATTAGTCAGAAATAAAATGATCTTAATTACCATTGTGCGAAGTAGTTTAGATTTTGAAAATCGAAATTTTAGTTGTTTAACTTGCTTAGTCTTCTAAAGAGTTGAGACATTTTTGTTACTGGTTTGAGTATGAAGAACCAAGGAGACAAGCGAAGGTTGTTTGGCCGAAAAGATCTTACAATTTCCCAGTTACCGCGAATTATACCTCGCAAAACGTTTGCTTTGCCTGCCGTACGCATTTTTACAATTACCTCTGGCAAATAGCCAACTTTTATTCGGTGCTTTTCAATAAAACGGAGCATCAATTCGAAGTCTGCTGCGATTTGCAGTTTGTCATTGAAGTACCCAAATCTTTCAAAAACCTGTTTCCGGCAGAAAAATGTTGGATGCGGTATAACCCAGCCATGACTGAAGGCTCCCCTCTTATACACACCAGTTTTCCAGAATCGCGTAACATGATTGTTATTGTTCTGGTCTATGTACACTATGTCCCCATATCCGGCATCGAGGCCATTGCTTTGCATAAATTCTACCATCCGGCCAACAATGGTTTCATCGGCATACACATCATCAGCATTCAAGGTAGCTACAATATCACCGGTTGACAACTTTATTCCCTTATTCATCGCGTCATAAACACCTTTGTCCGGCTCGGATATGTATTCGTGAATTTGATCGCGATACTTCGTCAGAATATCAAGCGTACCATCCGAAGACCCACCATCAACGATAATATATTCAATATTCTTATAGTCCTGACTCAGGATGCTTCTTATAGTATCTTCAATTGTATCAGCACTATTAAGGCAAACAGTTATTATTGAAATCTTCATCGATTCCCACACCTATCCGTTTCTGAGAGCATAGATTAGCCTGGCCTATCTGTCGGCCAAAGCTTGGACACAACAAAAACACTTGGGCATCGCTTCGGTAAAGATTTTGCCAGAAGCGCTTCGCACGCCCAGAACAAAGGGAACGTCGGGAAAAGCAAGCGGGGGACTGGAACATAGTGGTTTCCACGCCATCCAACAATTACAAGCCCTGCATCGTTGCAATATTTTTCAATTGTTTTAGACGTGTACCAGTGCGACGTCACATCACGAGCAAGACTTTTGCCACGAAGATTGACCGTGAGGCCGAAAGGCAACAAAATGCTCGTAAGACAGGGAAAGTTGAAGACAAACCTGCATGTTTTAGATATCTTCGAAGCAATTTTCTGAATTGCCTCGTGTGGTTTTGAAAGTCGCCCTAATACATTTACCATTAGAACATAATTATAGTCTTGCAACTCAACGTCGATATCGAATACTGACATGTGCTTAAAATCAGGTATCGTTGAAAATCCATGGTTCCTATTAAATCGTGCTCGTGCAACTTCTAGCATTTCTTCACTTATATCTGTAGCCATAACATTGGCTCCCCAGCGAGCGAGAACCTCGGTTATTCTACCCGTCCCACATCCTATTTCCAGTACTTTCTTGCCTTGCCAATCCTGAGCCAGGCTTTGCAGTATTGAAATCTGTCGATTATGCCCCCATTCACCGGCCCTTCCGGTAAATCGTTGGCGGTCATATGTCTTGGCGGTCTTTTCGTACAGTAAGTAATCTGCCTTGTCAGACTTTGATTCACTGTTCATTGCGCCGAACCTTCCCTTTCAGTAAGCGTTCATACAGGTTTATCATGCGCTTTCCATTTTTTTCCACTGAGAAATTATTTGCTGTCTCCAGTGCAGTCTGACCTCTCTGTCTTAAAATCTCAGGGTGGTTAATGGCGTACTCGAGGGCAGCTGCAAGGGATTCGCTGGAGAATCCTTCCGTTAATATTCCAGCTTTACCGCCTAATAGCAACTCTGGGCACCCTCCGACAGGAGTCGATACAATACACTTTCCCATTGCCATGGCTTCCAGCGCAACCATCGGATAATCAGAGGGACCTCGGCTCGTATTCCATGGGAAAACAACAAGGTCGGTTTCCGCATATAGGTTCTCAATATCATCGATTAGGCCAAGTATTTGAACATTATGCGCGAGTCCCAACTCGGCAACAAGCCTCTTCACGTAATCATACCTGCTTGCATATTCCTTGATCTCACTCTGGTTTTCAATGGTGGCGACGAGAAAAAGGGGGATTCCTTTCTGGGTCAGAATCTGCACCGCCTGGAGCAGTTCGATCAATCCCTTCTCCTTCGAAGAGTTTCCGATAAACAGAATCCTGGCGCCCTTGCTTCTATTTGGGAAGTATTTGCTCGGCTCTTTTCGATCCATAGGATAGAATCGTCGCGTCTCTACACACATGGAGATAGACTCGATCTTTTCCGACGGCACTCCCGCTCTTTCTATTGACTGGCGAACATTCTCCGTTACTGCTATGACTCTATCTAGCTTGTTGAAAATGAGTCTTGCGGCAATGGGCTTCTCCCACCAACTGGTGTACGCACCGCCTTTGGCACCGATAGGGCAATAAAGCGAATGAGACCGAACAGAAGTCTTCCGATTAGCAGCCAAAGGTACAATCGCATAGGGATAAGTTCCAGAGTGAGAATGCACAACATCATAGTGCGTTTCTCGCATCCGCTTCTTGAGACCGTGGCGCAACACCTGAATGGCACTAATACCTTTGCCGCTCAAACCGGTGCCATAGCTTGGCAACGGCCTAACAATCTCCCCGACAGAATGACGAGATAAAAATTCTAAACGTTCCTTTGGAACGGGAGCCAGTAGCTCTATCTGAACTCCTTGTCGCCTTAACTCCAGGGCCAGGGAAACGCAATTGGTGGCGCATCCCCCCACTATAATGCCGGATTTCCCCGGCAGTAGTCGAGGCAGAAGATAACAAATCCTTAAACTCATTCGATATTTGGCTCCGGATGAAGCGGTATAGACTTTCCACTTAGGATACAATCATATACTGTCAGGAACTTTTTCACAATTCTATCCCAAGCATAATTCTCTTTGACTAAATTCCGCCCTTTTTGACCCATCGCCTTGCGCTGCGACTCTGACATATCCAGCAATTCTCGAAGAGCTTGACTTAACTCAGCTTCTTTCAGCGGCACCCAGCGTCCCGCATCGATTTCCTGCAACTGCTCCCATGGGGTACCTGTGGTAGTTATAACTGGTGTTCCACAAGCCAATGCCTCTGCTACGACGATCCCAAAGTTTTCGGAATAGGACGGTAAGACAAAGATATCTGCGCGTCTAAGAAGCGCTAATTTTCGCCGTCCCTGAACCATTCCCGTCATGCAGACTTGGGAACCAACATTGTATCTATCAATTATTCCTTCCACTATTTTTCGATACCCTCGGTCATCTGGGCCGGCGATAACCAGCATAGAATCTTTATAAGCTGGAGATTTCACCAGGTCTGCCCAGACGGGAATCAGTAGATCCAGTCCTTTTTCCCGACTTAAACGTGACATAAACAGCACTACGGGCCGTTCTTTCAGCTCGGGCCAATAAGCTTCGGCCTCGGAACGGTCTCCGCTGGTAAACTCACTTATATCAACACCATTTGGGATAACCGTTATGGGGCCGCGATAACCCACTTGGCGGAAATGCTCAGCCTCCTGTACCGAACATGCATGGAGACAGGCTGCGGCCTGCATCATAGATTTGCCAACGAGATTTAGATAAACCATCTTTTTCAACCGCTTGAGGCGACTGCTTTTCAGCCCCCAAGGCTCAAGCCCCCCGGCGGGCCCGAGTACATAGGGCGTGTTATTGGCACGGGCTATACGGCTTGCCGCATATGTCGGATGCAGCCACATCCCATTGATATGCATAATGTCAACCGACCCGATCCCTGCCGAAAGACCCCGAACAAGGTTCCTCGACCGGTACCACGAACGAGGCCAACCTATGTCATACAAATGAGCCGAGTCTATCGAAGCCAGTTCTTCTCGAGCGCTCTTGTCAGCCGTAGCCCAATAGGAAACATTATGACCCAAAGCGGCAAGTATACTTCCGATGTTTTTGACTATTGCGACAGGTCCACCAAAACGCTCAGCCAGATACGGCGAAACGTAAGCGATGTTCAAAGGGCTCTTTTCCTCAACCTTCGCACATGTTGCGTTTTTCATGCTCCTCTTTTCAATTGGCTCAGGCTAAACTGCGTTCGGGAGGATTTCAGGCACAACAGAGTTTCCATAGATCAAAAGGACCCGGATGGATCATCGGGAAACACCTGCCACCACTCTTTTCCTCTAACCGGTTTGCAGTGGAAATGAGCCCGTACGTAGTTCAAGTTTACTATCTGGTAAGATTTATATAGGAATCGCCAAAGGGCAAGTTTTCTCGCACTGTAATTTGGAACATAATTGCTGAAAATCTCAACGGCTTCCGGGTGGGAGCAAACCGACCCTTTTTTCGATGCTGCGGTGGACCTTGAGGCTTCGTGCCAGCGAAAGCCCCCCATGTATTCCTTAATATGCGCAACCCGCACATTCGCATTCATCATTCTCGCCCACACATCCAGATCCATACATAGATGATACTGCAAGTTCAATCCCCCAACCTCACGAAATAATGCGGATCTAAAAAATACTACGGGGGCACTTACATGCCAGACCCCTCGATAGAAAAAGAACCTTCCTTGGGGCGGAATACGAACAAAACGTCTTATTTTGCCCTCACTATCAATGTAAATAACGTTCCCTGTTATGATGTCGGGTTTTTTCCTCTGCTGATAACGTTGGGCAATTCTGTTCAGACTGCCGGGAAACAAGACATCGTCACTGTTGACCCACGCAAAGAGCTCGCCGGTGGACTTGAAAAAGCCTTTCATAATTGCGTCAGATTGTCCTGCGTCCTTCTCGCTGCACCAGTAAGAAAGATGTGATTCGTATTCTTTGATTATATCCACACTGCCATCCGTACTTGCGCCGTCGATGATAATATACTCTAGGTTTGGATAGTTCTGATTCAAAACTGATTTAATAGTCTCGGGGAGATACGTTACCTGATTGAATGAAGGTGTAACAACAGTTATTCGAGGCAGGTTCATGCTCATCGATGGAATTCACCGAATTGTTTTACATTGACGTAAAATGAATACTCTCAGATAGACTTCTTCCTGGCAATGATGGAAAAGGTGTTATATGCTTGCATAGCAGATCCAATAGGCTGCCAAGATCGACTTTGAGTACTGAAATACGGAATGATCTGGCACTCAAAACCTAGCTCGTTCAACGAGCTGGCTATCGCATCCTGGTCAACACCGTCACGCACAACATGATATTCTGCATTGTCTTGGGAGCAGTCGTCAAAATAGATTCCTCTGCTTCGCCGGAGTCTGCGTTGGAGCCCACCGATCACATCACCTTTGAAAATTCGCCAAGAAAAATAAGCTATTTGGGTTAAGAGTTTCGTGAATTTGCCGAGAGAAGCATATTTTATAGGATCTTGGAAAGAGAAAAACTGACCATGGAGCGACAGGATCTTCGAGCATTGCCCAATTAGACCAATATAGTCTGGAATATGATGAAGCAAAGAATTTGCCACAATAATATCATATTTGCACTTCTTATCCGACAACTCTTTGACGACATCACTAATGTCTCCGCAACATACGGTTAGATTGTTAGCGAATGAACTACATCGCGTTCTTAGCGCGCCAAGCTGAATTTCTGAAATATCCACAGCGGTCGTTTTGGCTCCCAACTCAAGGAAAGCGAGAGTAGCCGATCCCTCTCCAGCCCCTAGATCCAGCACTTTAGGTTGGCGAACAAAGGAACAGGTAGCATCATATATCTCGACAACCAATCTTCTGAAGAGTGCGCGCAGCTCAGCGTGCTTAATATGAGGCGCTCCATCAATGTATTTGCGTCTCTTACCCCGATTGTACGATTCGGCATTGGCAAGAGCAGCGGTCTTGTTTACATGTGTTTGCTGATCCATAGGTCCAATTTGACGTAGCGAGAGTTGATGTTTCTCTGTCCCCAAAACAGAAGAAAAGTCATTCCTGGAGACAATGCCATGCGCGATGCTGCGGCACTGACCTTAATAATCCTCCCATCCGCATGACTTCGTGCATGATCACCGACTATAAGATCAGCGTCAGGATTTTTGGCAAAAGCTTCAGCTATCCGGTGAAGAGCGCCCGGGAAAAGAACGTCGTCGGAATTTATCCAGTTGAAGAACTCACCGGTTGCTTTCTTGAACCCTTTGTTAATAGCCTCTGATTGGCCACTATCCTTTTCGCTGACCCAATAGGACAAATGACGTTCGTACCGCTTGATGACATCGACGCTTCCGTCGGTGCTTCCGCCGTCGATGATGATATATTCAAGGTTCGGATAATCCTGTTTAAGTACTGACTCAATTGTTTCAGGAAGATACTTCGCCTGGTCGAAAGAAGGAGTTACAATAGTTATTCGGGGCAGATCCACTCTCTTAGTGTTCCTTATACTGCGATATTCTCACGTTGTCTTCTCGAGTTGCTCTTTTCTGAGTCCTTACGAGAGACCACATTGAACCATAAAGGACACCAGGCCCAAAGTAACCCAACCTAAGAAAATGTGAACTCATCAAGAATATAATGGACAGACAAATAATCGACGCAGTCCCTAATAGTCCCATGTAACGAAGAATTGGCAGATCGCCGTGGCTCCATAACCACCGTCCGTCCCGGATAACCCTCGCAGGAAGATAGAAGCCATAAGCAAGAAGTCCTATCACCCCAAGCTGCGACAGGTATGTCACATACCCCAGGTGCCCAAACGCAATACGCTCGGTGTGACTTTCAGGATTTCTTATGGTCTGGTAGAAATACAATCCACGCCCAAATATCAACGTCCCATTCAGCCAACTACTCATCTCGACCTTGAAAGCCCTTTCGCGTGTACCCATATGGATATTTCTTGTATTGTCTTCAAAAAGAAGCTTTATCCTATGGGTTGCCATATCGGAAATATCCAACCCCGGCATGACCTGCTGGCACACCCACGCCATAGCAAAAAACATCAGAACAACAATAATGCCAAATCTCATAACGTTCACCACTCGGTTTCTCCTCTTGAGAAAAACCAACAGACAAGGGACTGCACCTGCTGTTGCCAACCAGGCCGACCGGGATTGATCCAGAAGCAGGCTTGTAAGGAACAATATAGCCACCATTAGATATAAGATTCTTTTCCACATAATCGCGGGCAGTTTCCAAATCAAACCGGTCAAGAGAAAAGCCACCGATATACGACCACAATTGTAGGCGATGGTGCGCATCAACTCATAGCTTTGCATATTTAATGATCTCGACTGCCACACAGTGACAATGAAGAATAAATGCTGGATGGCAGCAAGAGCTGCGCCGCAAAGTAATGCCGCTACCAACGGCTTGGCCCTCTTACAAGAAGTAACCATATTCGCACCAATAAAATAGGCGATAGGCACCTCCAAGCCCCAGCGGTATGCCCTTGCGGTTTCGTAAGTCCAGCCGAGTTTCCAAAAGCTCTGCAACGCAGCAATAGTGAGAATAAACAGGAGAACAGGAACCACCTGTGGTACAAATATCGGCTTGCCGAACCGAAACTTGTCAAAAAACAGGGCTATAAGTGCTATTAGTATACAGGCATCACTCAGGTTCAAATACGGCCCGAGTATTGCAGTGCGAGTCTGATTGAACATTGCCGCATTACCAGCGGCCAACAGCACAACAACCAGGAGAAAAGCCTTATAAGGCCGAAAAAGCACTAGGACAAAACCTATCACCAAAACCAAGTAAATAAAAATAGACGGATGTCCAGTCTCTATCATTTTAACTACGTATACTCTCTAATTCGATAATCTACTTGCGAAATCCTCACTCGCCGTTTGACATAACCCTCTTAAGATATTCTCCCGCTCGCATTGAACCAGCCTTCACCAAGGGTATCTTTTCCTCTAATGTTCTGCGTATCTTATCATAATCGGCTAACACAAGTTCAAGCTTCTCGACAATTGTTTCCACAGAGCAATTCTCTTTTGTGACCACATAAGAAGGGCCGCCAGTACCTGATGTATGTGATCTATCTGTAAGTTTTTGCCCAATCTGGCGAAGAAGTCAAAGTCGCCTGCCAACTTAAAATCCGCATTGAAATATCCAATTGTATCGTGCACTTGTCTTCGCCAGAAGCTTGCCTGCTGTGGTATACTGCTCCAGTTTAATTGTATGTATCGGGCGTATTTGAAGGCGGGATAGCGGTAGCTGTAAAGAAAATCGCCTTGTGCATCAATGTAATCAGTATTGCCGAAAACCATAGATGTTTCCGGGTGTTTCTGGAAATGTTCAACTACTGCCTGTATCGTATTAGACCTGTAAATATCGTCGGAATTAAGATAAGCTAAAATGCTGCCTGATGAATGTTTTAGCCCTTTGTTCGTGGCGTCATACATGCCACGGTCTTTTTCGCTTATCCAATAAGAAATATCTTTTTCATATTGTTTTATAATATCCAACGTGCCATCAGTCGATCCACCGTCAATAATTATATACTCAAGATGTGGGTAGTTCTGGCTCAGAACGCTCAAAATAGTTTGTTCAAGAAATTTGCCTTGATTCAAACAAGGTGTAACAATAGTTACTTTAGGCATGGCATCTTCTTTTTTCAGAAAGACACCCTCGCCATCCTGCTGCTTAGAAACAAACTTGTCAAATGTGCGGCCATCCATCTTGTGATTACATCCTTAGTCTCATCACGCACGTCAGGTTCAGCCACCTAACCACCGTTTCAATCTACGGAGGATTGCCATGATATATCTATGAACGAAACGCTTACAACTCTCGTCTATGGCAGAAACCATGCTCTCTCGTTCAACATCATAATAGGACGTGGGATAACCTAACAGTTCGTTTGCCCTTATCATACTATCGGATAGGTTTAGCTCGGCGATTCTTTTCTTCGGTAAGCGTCTGCGCGGGATGGGCCTAATAATACCGGCCTTTCTACCTCGAGAGAAAGGGTCGAATTGAGTATCCCCGGTCACCTTATCATGGGAGATATAATTCTTCCATGAATCTGAAAACTCCAATCCGGTATGCCGGCAAATCTGACGAATGCTCTGCTGATGATTTCTAACGAAGTCCTCGTATTTGAAAACTGCAATATTTCTTGCTTTGATGGCCTGGATGTATTGCAAATACTGCGTGAAGAACGTTTCCATTTCGATAGGCAGCCTTTTTGTCAGAGATATCCATATATCGATAGCATCCCGAGCAAAGCAAAAGGGAACAACCTTACACTTTTTTTCCAAGACTTCAAGAGTTACCAGCTTGTTTGGAGGAGTGGAATGCTTCTTCCCAAAAGAAAAGAAACCGCTGTATGACCAGTCTCGAATCACCAACTGACATCCTCTTTCAGCAGCAATTTGTGACAGCTCTAAGGCAGCTTCACCAAAATCATTAGATTTCAAATCGATCTGGTAGTATTTCTTTGCTTGACCCTTTATCGTGCCGATTCCAACGTCACCACCATTAGAATCGCTAATCAGCGGGCTCGTCTCGGTAATCATTAGTACGTTAGGCAGGGATCCCAAACATTTGTTTAGAATGGTCCCGCCGGAACGCGCAAAACAGATCATGACAATAATAGGCACGCAACTCCTCCAGTATCAGGCTCTTTTTCGTGCTTGGCTACTTCGAATAGAGAACGGGAACATCTATCCTTCTACCTCAAAATGGATATGACTCTTTGTTCAATGTGCATAACTAAGGTTATTCCGGTCAATCGAGGGTATCGTTTTTGCGCAATGCCGCGTGACGAAGCGACTCCGTGCCAGATAAGAAGTCGTTGCCGCCCACGATATCGCCAAACACTCGCCCGCAATAAAAGGCGAGAACATGTGCAGGTACAGGCAGGCAGTCAGGACAAAAATAGCATTATTTGACCAGATGATGAAGGGAAACTTGAACACATACCAACCGATGTTGCCTGGCCTCATAAGTCTAAGATGAACAATCCGACGGATTAGCAGGACGATGAACAGATTGACATGGTGGTTGCAACAACTGGCTACGCAATATTGGGCACTGATAAACCGGCTTTACATATACCAATCTGCGAGGTCTTTCTTGCGTACGCGTACGCTCTGCCGGTCCCGGTATGATAGCGGGCCTGAATCTCGTCAAAGCCAGCTTCTTTCAGCATGCGGTGTAGGGCAGATGGTGAGGGGAGAAACCAATTCCAGCCGCTGCGATTAAGTGTTTCTTCTTTGCCGCTACCATAGATATAACTGCCCTCAAATAGGCAAAATGGTTCTTCGTGATTGATGCATGCCGATTCTACTAATATTGTCCCACCCAGCCTGCAAGAATTATAGAGTATCCTCAGGGCTATTAGTGGGTCTGATAAATGATAGAGCACTCCAGGGAAATATATGATGTCAAAGCGTTCATGAAACTTTTTATCATTGCATGAGTAGACAGATAACGACACGACTTCCACATTTTCTTCAATTCCAAAAGATTTGGCCAGGAAAGAAGATATTTGTGCATATTTGTTTACCTCCTCAATGGCAAACACTCTGCTCCCAAGGGCAGCCAACAAAAGAGTTGTCCCGCCCGTCCAGCATCCTATGTCAAAAACGTCTTTCTCATGGAAATCTCGCAGTGAAATCGGAAATAGGCTGCAGAAATTAGCCAGAAGCTCTATGTGTCTATCGCTCATTGCTCCAGGCAAATGGAAATCTCCAAAATCATGTGTATGTCCCCAATGAAATTTGATCGAGAGATCTCTTTGTCTGTCGATATCACTTTCGTTATACCCCTCTGACTCTGCGTCTATCATTTGAAGTTTGGACTCGATATGTGACCGGAATTCTTGAGGGGTGATCCCACTTAGATTCTCGGTCTTATAAAAGCTGAAATATTGTCGTAGTTCCTTCTCTACAACCTTGGCTCTGTTGGAATCGCCGATGCCGCGGAACCTCTGCTTGATGATACCCACCCACTCTTTGGGAGAGAGATTGTATGTTTTCGAAAGTACTTTGGCAATCACAACTTGTCTCCTATTATCTTAAACGTTCTTTTGCGAACAATACCTGACCTGAAAATTACGTATCCGACACTTTCTCTCTCACTTGCTATAACTAATTAAGCCGTCTATTAAAGTGCTCATAGCTACTTCCGGCAAGTATTAGAATTGTCCTTTTTTATTTAAGCCTGCAATTGTCTTATGCAGTTTCCAATTGATGTAAGAGGCGGATACGAACCACGAAAAGATTAATCCTAAACCGATCGTGCATGGTGTTAAAGCGTGAATATAAATGCTCAAAGTAACTACTATAATCATATTAAGGGACCATGTGATACACTGGGAAATGAAAACTTCCCGAATTCGTCCTATTCCTAATAGAATATAGAATGAGGGAACGATAAGCAAATTCATGAATGTGGCAACGAGCATGATGCGGAAAGCAGTCGGAATAGTGTCGATGAAACCTTCCCTTAACCATATTCGGAGCAAAGGCGTCGCGAAAATGAGCATCGCTACATACATGGGAATGCCAAAAAGAAGAATAAGTTTAATGGCACCACGATTTATCTGCGACATCCTATCCTTAGTGTACTCTGTCATATTTCCGCTAAGCCTGCTGATTTCCGGCATAAGTGCCCGAAAGCCTGCCTCTATCATGCTCCGAAGCTGCATGGCTCCACGAAAAGCAATTTCAAAAACTGGCAAACTGTCCACTCCGGCATACCGCGACAACATCAACTTATTGAAAGGAATGCCCACCATGGCCACGACGGAACCTCCGAATACTCCACCGCCAAAGCACAAGATGCGTTTGCCACGTTTGGCATCCAGGTTTCTTAGCCGCAAGAGATGGATGTGGGCTACTCGCCCAATACAAATGAGACTTACAACGTGAATAAGAACATATGAAAGAGTGTTTCCGACAAGCAGGCTTTCAATGCCCCGACCGGTGTACAGCAATATAGAGGTGACAGTTACGACTACGATTCGGCCAACTGCTTGGATGTAGTTTGCCAAGTCCATTCGCCCAAGGCCGGACAGTGTAGCATTCAAGGCCTGAACGATGAAGACGTATATGCTCAAAATGCCGATATAGGGTAGTAGCCACAAAGCCGTCTGTGCATTTGCATCAGAAAGCTTGAACAAGCCTACGATCCGGCCCTTAAAGACGAGTATGACAGCTAAAGCTATGCTTCCGCTAATCAACAAGATTGAAATTGCGGTCATAACATATTTCTGAATACTTTCAATATCGTCGCGCCCGTGTTCTTCGGCAACCAGCTTCATAACTGCGTGGCCTATGCCGAGATTACCTAACTGGGCAAAGCTCAAGACTGTTGCTAGAACAAGCCAAACGCCATACTTTTCGTAACCAAGGAAATGCAAATAGATCGGAAACGCTACCATCATGGTCACAGCGCTAATAACTGTAACCACTACCCCGGAAGCCATATTGATACGTAACTGTGACGAGAAAAGTTTCTTCAGCATAGACGAGAATTCAGGTTAGCCATAAGCTGTTCGTTGCTGTTAGCGGTCATAAATTAGCGATTAGCGTTTAGCGTTTAGCCTTATAACCACGGAGAACACGGAGATTTCTCAGTGCACTCTGAGGCTAATGTCTTGACGATCAGAAGGTAAGAACGTAAGAGATCGGGAACGTGACAAACCAGGAAAGTAAGAGCGTAGGAACGTATGATCTTACCCTCCTACCTTCGTCATATCCTACCTTCTGCCTTTCCCACCCTCTCGTTCCACATAGCAGAACTTCTCGGATTTCATCTCCATAGATGACAGCATTCCTATAATGCCTTCATATTCGGCGTCCAAGTTTTGAAATACATCATCGGTGATATATCGGCAGGCACAGGCGAATTCAAGCCAGCATTGTGTCTCAGACGCTTCCTGCATCGCATCGGTCATTTTGTTTCGAAAGACCGATATGTATCGTCTCTTTCGCCAGCCTTCGGCGACCAGTTTTATGACCGCCGAGCTAATCCCCAAATCGCCTAATTGAGCAAAAGTTAAGACAACCGCTAAAACAAGCCAAACACCATATTTTTCGTAGCCGAGAAAATGCAGATACACGGGGTAAGCTATGGCAAGAACGACAACGTTAACCACTGTTGCCACAACGCCAGAAAGCATGTTGATGCGAAGCTGTGAGGATAATAATTTTTTAATCATCAGATTTTCGCTACTCAGAATTTTGCAAAAAAATACCGGAGGTGCAGAGATATATCTTCTCTGCACTCTCGGTATTAAATTTTACAGCACCACCATTGCCGTGTTGGATGGTTCGCCGTCGCCGGCCTTATTTACCGCAATGATGCGGTATTCCAGTTCCTTGCCGCCGCGGCTGCTCGACCAGTGTTGCTTCGCTAATTACCAAAAGCTAACTGCTAACAGCTATTGTTACGCGGTAATCGTTGCGCTTACAGTTTCTGACCATGGTCCTTTATCGCCGCTGCTCTTGACCCACCGCAGCATATAATGGGCGGTCTTGCCGCCGTCGGCGCCATCGTATTCAGTAATATACGGACTGGCCGTATCCATCGACACAAAGCTAAGCTCATCAGCACTTACCGGCGGAGCCTCGCCTACGGGCAATACCTTAACCCAAATCTCACAGCCCATAACGCCCTTGGGTTTGGCTCGGGAAGTCGGCGTAGCCTCATCGCTAAAACGAATCTCGTGCCGCAAACGCTGACTGGTATCGACCGCTCCAATCGGTCTGGTATTAATACCTCCGACTGACACGGTTCTCGTCCTGTCAGGAACGGTAATGCCAAGCCCTTCCCGCTCGGTGTCATCAACATCGCTCGATGCCTGAAGCTGACGGACAAACTGTCTTACCATCGATTCAAGCTCATCGCGCGAATCATCCTTTGCCTGCCGCGATGATTGTGCTCCCTGCTGGGCGTTGGTATTGGCTATCATTTTCGTAACAAAATCCGAATTGGCAGTCGATATCGGACTAATATCGGCTTGTGCTATGCCCAAATCTTCGAAATGCTCGTTGGCATAGATAACGAAGTTGGACATCCACTGCTGAAATTCTGTGTCTGAACGTGGAATGTAACCTTTACTCATTTTTCAAATTCTTTCAAAAAAAATTAAACATTGTGTTCCACCCCTTGTGGAACGAAATTACGTATCAGATGCTGCTTAACGTTGTTTTTTTGCCAATAACCGCCTTTTTACACTAAAAAAGCCCTTTGTGTCAAGGAACCAGTCATCCGTTGCTCTCTACGGGTCTTCCGTAGAAGTCTACGAGTCATCCGTAAAGAACTACGAGTCATCCATTGCCCTCCGCAGCTCATCCACTGCCCTCCGTGGATCATCCGCTGCTCTCAGCGAAGCATTCACTGCCCTCCGCGAATCTCCCACTGCCCTCAGTGAAAAAGATTTCAGCCACAGTTGGACACAGATTAACACAGATTGGCACTTCCAACTTCTCTCTTTTCGCTTCGGATAGACTCCGTCCCCTTCGGCTGCGCTCAGGGCAGGCCTGTGGGTTACAATTAACCGCTAATTATCCCCACATCTTGATTTATTTAGCCAAGGATTAACTTCTACGAAGCCTGAGCCTGGCTTTTTTTAAGGCCTTCTAACAAGAAGGCTGCGAACATCGATAACATTAACGCTATCGCAAATACAATAGCACTCTTCTTTGCTGTGCCCTTGCTGACAGCCCAAACGTTTGGCTTTTCAGTAACGGGAGCACTTGCAGATATTCTATTCTCTATTCTTTTAATGTATGAATTCAAATAGCTCTTTAGTTCCTTGCTTTCATAACTATTAACCAGAGCAGTCAGAAATGAGTGGAATTGCTGAATTGTATAGTAGGAAGACATCTTATTCTTTAACTCAGCTAACAGCTTTTCATTTAGGGCTAATAAATTCTTATAGTAGCCGTATCTTTCCTCACTTGCCGCAATCTCTCCTTCAACCTGGGTTATTTTTGACTCAGTGGCCTGTATTTGGTACTCTACAGGCAGGTATTCGGTTTTTCCACTGATATCGAACTGTAAAGCAATGTTGCTTGCACCTCCATCTGCAACTGTGGTTTTTATATTTTTGAGTTTGGCTAAAACTGCTTTGTCTGTCTTTAAAGCAAGCTGCAGCTCAAAGCTGTTTTCTTCAATGTCGGCAATTGATGCTCTAAGTCTTCTGGCGGCAGCAGTAAGCTGATCTTCTACCATATAAACAGAGATTACATTTTCAAGATTGTCTCTTATCACCAAAGATATCTTAGGAATATCATTTTTAGGTCTGCCGACTACGGTCATATTGAGTAGTTGAGCGATTAATTGCCTAATCTGTTCCAATTCAACCGGGTTTGTTATTTTTGTTTTGGAAGGGTCTGTATATGGCGGCGAAACTTCAAAATCCACAAAGTTCTTTAAGCCTTCTATTGTGCTGGCCTTGGTCATTTGTTCAGCATACCTGTGCAGACCATTTTCACGCAATCTGTTTACAATCTTATCTATATTTTCCTTGCTGAAGAATTTGTCGAGGAACATCCTGTAATTTTTTTCGTTGAGACTCCAATTGCTCACATCGTAGATGCTCTGGTCTCTAACATCATAGGTGCTCTGGTCTCTAACATCATAGAGACTCTGGTCTCTAACATCATAGATACCCCGGCCTCTAACATCATAGATACTCCGGTCTCTAACATCATAGATACTCCAGCCTCTAACATCATAGACATAAGTTACTTTATAGTTTCTTGGCCCAAAGTAAAAGAGCAGCCCAACTATCAACGCCGGCAAAACAGAGCCAAGTAAAATAAAGTACTTACGTTTCCAGAGAACTCTGAGATAATCTATAAGATTTATTTCGTCTTCGTCAGTAGCTGCTTCTTTGTCAACATCTGGAAATGGCCTGGCATTCGAAATATCATTTTGTGACTTCGGCATACTGGTAATCTCCTCAAACAATTAAAAGAAAAACATAAACTCTCAAAGATTAAACAGAAACATTATACCCACTGTTGTCATCCTATACTCCGTCCCCGTGGGTTGCAATATAACCCTTCGAATAAGAACAAGAGTTGTGCTCATACAGCTAAAAGCTGCCCAATAAGATACACGAAATAACACGGTCTGAACAGTTTTTGTGTGTGTTTCTGTGTTAAAAAATGGTGCATTTCAGGGCACACCTCTTTTGAGGCGAAAATACCCTTGACAGCATACGCAGGAAGTTGCTAAATTACAACAACTTAGAATTTTTGGCGGCGTAGCTCAGCTGGTTAGAGCATGGGATTCATAAGCCCAGGGT
>Ga0307378_10005362_pt1 | contig 17900 bp, 27 predicted proteins | sample UN1MG_FD_202238 | JGI IMG/M metagenome (GOLD analysis project Ga0307378, IMG submission 202238) | Soil microbial communities from Risofladan, Vaasa, Finland - UN-1 | ecosystem: Environmental > Terrestrial > Soil > Coastal area > Acid sulfate soil | place: Finland: Risofladan, Vaasa | collected... | reverse complement strand
TTTATGAAGATGTGGGATGCGCTGGGAACAGGCACCACACACTCAGATGCTGCAACCCGTAATGCGGTTTACGATGATGTCATGGCCAGAACCGGCAACGAAGCGGAAGCGCAGTATCAGGCATTGGAGGTGATCAACTTCGGGCGCAGGGGAAGGTCACCATTGGCTCGTGGTATAACCTCTGTTATACCGTTCCTGAATGCCCGTTTTCAGGGTCTTGATGTATTCATGAGAGCGTACACCGGCAACTACACATCGAACATGTCAAAGAACCGGGCACAGGTGGTTGCAAGTGCGCTGATCAGAACCTCCCTGCTGGCCAGTGTGACCGCACTGTACTACCTGCTGGTGAGTGATGATGACCAGTATAAGGAGGCTGAGGATTATGAGAAGGATAATAACTGGTTAATCCCTACCCGCTGGGGTGTTCCGGTCACACTGGCTATTCCTTTTGAAGTGGGCCTGCTTGCCAAGGTGTTGCCTGAAACTATCATGGCGGTTATTGCTGGTGACAAGTCAGGAGCTGAGGCGCGGGAAACAGCCGAAAGAGGTATTTACAGCACTCTGGAGGTTAGCTTCTTTGCGATCCAGTTTATCGGCCCGATGCTGGAAGCTTCCGTTAATTACGATTCCTTTACCGGTAAACAGATCGTGCCGGAATACATGACTAAAATAGATGCCGCTCAACAGGTGAATGACCGCACTACAGAACAAGCCAAGATAATTGGTGAGGCACTGCATGTCAGTCCGCTCAAAGTGGACCACATTTTAAAGGGATACATTGGCACCTTGGGTGCTTACGCTTACGACCTGATCAATGCTGGACTGAAGTCTGAAACCATCAAGGGTGATTCCAAGTCTATCCTGCCGTCCCGTCCATGGTATCAGTTGCCTGTGATTAAACGGGCTTTCGGAAGTAAAAACGCTACCGGTCTGATGCAGGATGCCTACGAGCTGGATCGAACAGTGGAAGGTGTGGTTGCTACGTTTAACTTGTTGCGTAAGGATGGCAAGTCAGAACAGGCTGCTGATTATATCCGTGGACGTGAACATCTTATGGCCATGCGTGGAACCACTTCAAAAGTGAAAGACAGTCTGGATAAGTTCAGGACCATAAAGCATCAGATCACTATAAGTGACATGTCAGCAAAAGATAAAGAGAAAGCCTTGGAACAAATAAACGCCCAGATCAACATGATGCTGAAGGACGTGGTTCCCGCTCTGAAGAAGATGGCTGACATGCCTTTCTTTGAGTCATCGTATTACGATGAAGAATAAAACACACGAAATCTGTCTTGAAGGTCTCGTCACCCCTATTTCCTCTTAATTGGCTTTTATTAACTGTTTTTCTGGGACAAACCACGCTTTGGGTCTGCCCTTACCAGTTGGGTCACGGAACCATTCATCTTTTAAACCATCTGCGCCTTTAATAAATCCAATAATGTCATACTTCCCAAACCGGCCTCGCACTAGAAAAAAATACTTGTCCATTTTTTTTAGCTCAACATCACGCTGTCGAATGACTAAATCACCATCAGGCCTAGGTGTATTCCTAATTTCCCACGAACCAATATCTAATTTATTTACATCCCCTGAAGACCAATATTTGTTGTAAGCCTTTGCGACTGACATTTCAGCTAAAGCACCCTCAATATGAAATTGCCAGATACGGTCAAGATCGGGGCTGTTAATAGTATTGTTGCCTCGGCCAAGAGCATTGGTCATTCGCACAACACCAGCAATTGCCCCCTGTAGGATTTCCTCTTGGTTCAACTCTATATGAATCATGTTCGCTCCTCCTTTAGTGCTGCCTGAAGTTCTATTGCGCATTGACCGGGGGTTAGTACTCGTCTAGTTGCTGTAATTTGCCCGTTTTCATTTGAGGTTAGTACAGGCATCCAGCTTTTTGGCAACTCCCCAACCCGTTCCAGCTTGGCTTCAAGTTCACGGATTTTATACGCCTGTAAATCGCTTCTTTGCATTATCCGATGCCAATAATTTGCGTCACGTTTCATGCATTCACAGATACGTCTTGCTGCGATTCGATAGAGCATTCCGTCTGATTTTGATTCGTCACTGCTCGCCAAATGCAGCATATCAATCAGTTCCTGATCAGAGTATTTAAGTTCAGTCATTGCTGTTGTCCTTTAGTGCTTTAAGCGCTTTTTTATACTTCTTTGTACGGTATCTTTCCAGAGGCTCTTTATTGCGCTGAAATGCTACCCATGCAGTGATTCCATCCCAACCATAATTGCCGTATATGCTTATTACTCTGTTTAGTTTATCGAGAGGTACTATTTCAGAATCTGCGCTGGCTATGTAAAAGGTATCGTTAACCAACACTGCCATTTGAAATGGCCAATCTTCAGTATCAATTGGTTCATTGGGATGGAATAGATACAGAACGTCTTCGGCAACAAGCCCCATAATTACCATAACCCGTTCCAGCTTGGCTTCCAGTTCTTCCAGTTCTTCTTGTGTGAGTCTCCAGCCTTCACTCATAGAGTCACATACTTCTTTACAGCGTTTGAAGTTACCTTCCAGTTCAGCGATACGCACAGCCTGTTTGTCTATTAGTTCTTCATCCAGTAACCACAATTCTGATTTTTCTTCACTCATCAGTTCGCTCTTTTATCATTGGTGGTGGAACATCAAACCCCATCTGGGCCGCTGTTCGTATTAACGTGTCAATAAGAACACTGTATTCACTTCTGCTGGCGCTGCTGCTCCTGTTGAGCGGTCTGATCTTGCGCCCAAGCTTGGTATCCACAACCTCACTTCCGTAGGTGCGACACAATAGTTCTTCGTGCATCTCATCAGGTGTAAGGCCACAGTAAGCTGCGAACTGACCCTTCCACTTATGGTAATAACCGCGCTGTGAATCAGTCTGTTGTGGCACATAGGGTCTTATCTCTATGGTAATGCCATTAACCGCTGTGCCAGACACCTCAATCAGTGCCTGTGCTAACTCTGGGAAGTCACGCCTTACAGCCATAAAAAATGGCATGATCCTGTGGGAGTCAGGTTTGAGGATGTTAAGTTCCACCTAATCAAAATCCCTGAAACACTCATCATATGTCTTGTTGTACAGGTCAGTTAACTCATGCACCCAATCCTGAAGAACGTTCACCCTAAACATAACATCCATCTCATCCCATTCCTTTGGTATCGACAAAGAACCCTCCCCTGTGTCTATGTTCATGATTAGCTTGATGGATTTCATTTTACTCTCCCTTCGACTGGGTTTACGTCCTTAATGGTCAGGATGCCTTGCTGAAAACGTCTTTGGGCTGTTACCAGACAACACCAAAGGAACTGCTCAGAGGCATCCACCTTCTTCATGTACTGATCGGAATAACCGCTGACTTCGTAGCTGTCAAACTTTGAATGACACTTGGCACACAGGTCCGCTACACACAAAATATCATGTGGCTTGGTGCCCTTTCCTTTGCCGAGTAACTGCGCCCTGATACCCTGATAATGGGCACCTACTACAGTGTCATCCCTGACACCGCAGTGGACGCAGGCTTGGCCTTCAGCGCCATTAAGGTAGGCTTTTGATCTGATGGTCATGACCGGCCCTCCTGCTTCAGCGCCTCTTCAGCTATCATCAGCGCTTCCCTGCGCGTCATGCCGGTCATTTCCCGCTCCCGCATACCGGACGCTATCAGGTGCAGCGCAGCACGGAAGGTGTCAACCATCCGTATCTGGTGCAGGATTATGGGTCTTACTTCTTCAGGGATTAGGTCGGCCATATCCTGAAGGTATTCCTCTAGCAGTTCGGACTTTTGTGTAGTCATGTGGCGTGTTACTCCTTGCAAGTTAGTACTAATCAGAAAGGTACATCGAGATCATCAAAGTCGCCGCTAGTTGGAGGCGCAGAAGTGTCACGAAAACCACCCTGTTGTTGTGTCTGTGCCTGTTGTGGCTGGTAACCCTGAGGTGGTCCCTGAGGTGATGCCTGCTGGTAACCCTGAGGTGGTCCCTGCTGGTAGCCCTGCGCCTGCTGTGGAGCTTGCTGCTGTGGGGGGTACCCTTGGTGTTGCTGCTGTTGGTTCTGTGGAACATAGGTTTCGGTACCGATGTGGATGTAATAAGCCCCACCACCAGCAGCGTTCCGGTGCCAGACACCAATCTGAAGTTTTGGCTCCATTCCGTTTTTGATCATGTATACCAGATCGGTTAACTGCTCACCGGTAACGGTGATATAGCCTTTCAGGTCCGGCCATCGTTCTGTCTTCTGATCATTGGGTATCTTCTCTTTGTTTATCCATGCCCCGCCATCGCTCTTTGGTCCGCTCATGCTACGTTCTCCTGTGGTGGTAATGCGTTTTTGTGTGCGGTGAAAGCTTCCTTCACCCGTGCGTATTCATCCGGCCAACTGGTATCCAGCAGGTCGATGAGTTTTTTATTCTTGCCCCAAAAGTCAGCCAGACTAGCCAGTGATCCTTTGTGCATCTCTGACAGATTAATCATCATGTCGCCCAACTCGTGCGCACCTTCAGCGTTTTCAATGTGAAGAGGCTCAGCCGGAATAACAGCGGTCTGGCTTGTGCCAAACGCAGTTTGGTTTTGGAAAGGCACCACCGGCATTGGTTGGTTAACCTGAGGTGGATAGCTCGGTGGCCCTGTAACCACAGGTGGTGTGGCAATTGGAACCACGGCACTAAACTCATGGGTGGTGGCATCAGGATCATCGACATTTTCGGTCGGAATAACGAAGGTCTGGAACAGGCAGTATTTGTGCGCCACGGCCATGCATTTATTGCATGACTTGTCACCAGTATCAGCAGCCTCTCCAATAATCGGACCAGCGGTGATCTTGCTGCCGTCTACCCCAGACACAAAGTCGTATTCCATTTTGATAATGGTGTAGATGATGGTGCCGCCATTTCTGGTCTGGCGCTCTTCTCTCTTCATCCCCTCCAGCACACGGGGTATGGTAAATATCCTGTGTTTTGCCAGCAGCGGGTGGACCGCATTGTAGGCCGCATCAACACCCCGAAATTTGAAGGTCTGAGTAGTGTTGGTGCTGTCTTTCCCGATGGCAGTCAGTTCACCCATAACACGAGACATGGATGCGTAAATGGCCGGTATCCCTTCGGGTTGTTCTGGATAGGCGTACTCCGCTTGCTGAGTGCTTGTTTTCGTGGCGACTTTCTTGGTGGTCATTTGTATTTAACTCCTGCTTTGTCAAGTATTTCATGTGGCGTCATGGAGTCGAACTCATCCATGTCAAGTGTCAGCACCGTCTTGGTGCCAACCCGTATTTGAACATCTGTGCTGTTGGTCACTGGGTTTTGTGTTGTTATTGCTGACAAGCTACCAGTATCGGCGCTTGACATGATCCCGATGATCTTTCGATCACGCTCAGATATCTGTCTCACTGTTTGATTCTCCTGTTAAGGTCTGGGGTTGTGCATTCAGTTCATCCTGATACTGGTCACACCACTGAGCTATTTTGCAGTAGCCCATTGAGCATCGTTTTGGATCGGATGGCCGTTCTTCGATGGCCCATATTATCGGGTCCATCTCGTTGTCTGTAATATACTGGGTAGCTTCCTCAAAAGATGATAACACCCTCTTCGCGGTCTTGTTTGCCGGTTTCTTGACAGCGTATTTTGTCGGTGATTTCCAGCGTTCATCATCGGTGCATAGCGGCAACTTGGTGCCGGTCAGGCGCATGAATTCTGCTTCCTGATGTATCCGTATTCGTTCGGCAACATAGCTTTCCTGTTCCTCGCATGTCCACAGAGGAATATCAATCTCCATAATCGGAGCTTTCGGATATTCTGAGCCGCCACGCATAAGCTCACCCTGTTTCCAATCTCGCAACACCGCCAATACCTTTAGCGCTTTGACGTTCACATGCTTTGATGTCCGTGCCAGCCATGCATAGAAATTAAGCTGGTTGTCCCATTCTTTCTTACCAAAAATGATGGACCACACACTGGTCATTTTATAGTCCGTTAGGGTGACCACGTTACTGCCCTCATCATGCTGAATATCTATGGCACCACTGATGGTCCACCCACTGTGTTCAGCGAACAGGCGTTCTTCAGGCAGGTATTTACCTTTGGCCTCACCCTCAAACATATGATGCATGGTCCTGCCCAGCGTTATCCACAGCAACTCAGAGACATCAATTTCAACCCTGTCATCAAAATCATTGCGCAGGATTTGCGCCCGTGGACTGTCAATCAACTGGGTCACTGAGCGGTTGGATGCGCCACGTGAGTAGTCATCCTTTGTCAGCGCCCTGACGATAGGCTCGGGCAGGTTGTGAACATTGGTGTATTTCATTATTTCTGGTCCTCTATTCTGAATACCCGTACCTTGGTGTCTGACACCTTGTTGAGTGACAGTTTGACGGGCGGGTTGTCCCTGTTATAGCGCCACAGACGCTGACGCAGTGATGGTATTCGTTGGTTACTTATGTCCAGTTCAAAATAATCACCCACCTCAAGCTGATCAAGCGGCAAAAAGCGATTGTTCGCTCGATTTGGCAGTGGCAGGTCGTTTTTGATGATGATTTGTTCGGTCATGTTACAATTCCTTCGCATGTTGGACGGCCCTCATGTATAACAATAATAAACAAGGAATGTCGTTATGTCAACACCTGATATAAGTAGACCGATAGATGCTTGTCGTTTTGTGGTTTTCGGGGAACCGGCAAGCAAAGCAAACAGCAGACAGATGGTCAAAATCAAAGGTGTAACACGGTTCATTAAATCAAAAAAAGCACTCAACTATGTCGCAGCGTTTGCCCTTCAGTGTCCCAAGCTGGACCCTGTTATGGAGGGTGACCTCAGTGCTACCATAACCATATTCTATGCATCCAGAAGACCCGATCTGGATGAGGCTGTGATACTTGATTGCATGCAGGGCGGCATTTATAAGAATGACCGGCAGGTTAAAGAAAAGCACATTTACTGGGCGCTTGATCGGGAAAATCCCAGAGCTGAGATTGAGATATCACCCATTTGCGACAAAGGGTGCCACTAACATGTTACAGGCACGGATGGTTCAGCGCCTGTCCAGAAAAATAATTCACCAGACAATCAATGACTTAACACAAGGAGCCGGTACTGATTACGATAGCGCCAAGACGTATATTGAAAGCCAGTTGTTTGAAACCCACAGGAAAGTCGCAGGGTACCCAGAAGAACTGCTGGAATGCTTACGTGAGTTGGTGATAACATCAGGGGCCAGACGGGTTATTCTTTCCAAAGAGGTTAAGGTTTTGTTGAAAAAGATATGGGACAAATGACCCAAAAGAAAAGCCCCTCGGAGAGGGGCTGTCCTTCGCTACAAGGAGTTACGATGTGAGATTAGCCACGCCACATGACATACTCAACACCTATGTTATTGTCGATAGGTGTGCTTTGTCAAGTCGTTTCACCTTATTTCACACCACCCAGCAAGTGTCCACGGATGTCCACAGGTGTCCACGGATGCCTACGTTTGAAGGTTTTTGGCACAAATTTTGCAAAGGAGTTAATACGGTAGGTAGTTACTTAGGAAACAAGAAAATATACAGAATGTATATTTACCTAGGTGTCCCGCTTGGTGCGGGACGTGTTATGTAACCTAGGTGATATGTAACCTAGGTTAAAACCATTATACAAAAGTTATCACAGGAAATTACCACAAGTCAACCATAATTAATCGGAGGAGTTAGAAAATGGGCCACGCCAATGAAAGAACCCAGCTGGAAGAGCTTGTCGCTTTAACGCATGAATCATGCAGGGTAAAATGTCCAGAATGTTCGTACTCAAGAAGCAATCAAAAAGCAACAACACTTAGCATCACCGTGCATCCAGACAGGTCTCTATACGCCTGTCATCATTGTGGTATTTCAGGTTGTGTTTCAACCAGAACACCGATCAACAATTATCACTATGTCAAGCCAGTGGCGGCAACCGTCACCCACCTACCCACCCAGCTAAATAAAGATGAAGCGAAGATTATTAACTTCTTTGCCGGTCGTGGTATCGCTATCTCTGACATGTCGGCGCTTCCTGTGATGGTTACTGGGCGCAAATATTTTCATGGCAAGGGGGAGGTTGACGCTATTGGTTTTGTCTACGGACCCAAGAGCGCACCAACCGCCATTAAGTGGCGATCTGTAGAGGGAAAGGCTTTCACGCAGGACAACGCAGCGAGAGAGTTCTATGGCCTGAACATGCTGGAGCCGGACAAAGACACACTGGTCATCGTTGAAGGTGAAGCAGATGCTGTGGCGCTCGCATCTATCGGCATACGGGCTGTGAGCTGTCCCAACGGCGCACCCTCTGATGTCAGCACGGGCAGGGTTAACCCGAAGGATGATGTGAAGTTCTCATTCCTGTGGGAGTCTGAAAAGCTACTCAAGAAAATAAAGAAGGTGATACTGGCGGTTGATCAGGACAAGCCGGGTGATGCATTGGCTGAAGAGATAGCAAGACGTATTGGAAGAGCAAAATGCTGGCGCACAACCTACCCTAAGGGGTGCAAGGATATTACCGATGTGATCGCCCAGCATGGTGGGGTTTATGCCACCGTTACTATTAACAAGTCAGAGCCAATGCCTCTGGTAGGCGTTTACAGCGCTAGGTCATACACAGATTCTCTGATGGAGTTGTACAAAAATGGTAATGGCAAGGGAGAATCGACCGGCATGCTTTCGGTGGATGAGTTGATGACCGTTGCTCCGGGCATGTTAACCATAGTCACGGGGGTGCCGTCCTCGGGCAAGTCGGAGTTTATCGACCAGCTGGTTATTAACTTGGCAAGGACGAAAAGCCTGAAAACCGCCATTGCCAGTTTTGAAAACCCCTGCCCCATACACCTTGCCAAGCTGTCAGAGAAACTGGTTGGCAAGCCATTTTATGATGGGCCGACAACGCGCATGAGACCAGATGAGCTAGAGCAATCCATGGAGTTTCTCAACGAGCATTTTTGCTTTCTGGAAAACAAAGACGGTGAGATGGCGACCATTGATTCTATCCTTGATCGCGCCAAGCAAAGTGTTTTACGTCTGGGCGTGAGATGCCTGATCATTGACCCGTACAACTGGATTGCCATGCCGTCTGGTGTTGACGAGACCAAGGCGATCAACATCATGCTCTCTAAGGTCACCACTTTTTGTCAGGCGTATGATGTTCACTGTTTCTTCATAGCCCACCCAGCGAAGATGTATCCTAACGCTGATGGCACCTACCCTGTGCCCAAGGGTCAGTCTATTTCTGGGTCTGCTGCATGGTTTAGCAAGGCTGATGTCGGTCTCACGGTACACCGTGGTCTGGCTGGTGTGGAGATACATTGCTGGAAGATGAGGTATAAGTGGATTGGCAATCAGGGAATGACCTACATTGATTACGATGTGCCGACCGGTAGATACTCTGACAAGAGCAGGCTGGATTTAGCGCAGGCGCACAACACCACCCAGCCAAAGCGTATGCCGCAAGCTAAGCCCAGTTGGCAGGAAAAGGATTATGGTGATCTGGAGTTTTGAGGAGAGGTTATGAGCGCACAATGGGAACCTGTGACACCACCGTTTAAACTTGTGGCTACAGAACAAAGCCACAGCCTTGGAAACCGACAACTCAGGCGTCAGCACTCGGTGATGATTGAGGGTGGCATGATTCCACGTGCGCGGGTTATGGACCAGCACATGATCGACCGATACCTGATGGGGGGATTGCTTGATCTGGCGCAGCACAGGGCCGCTGAGAGGGTGCTGGAGTTAGCTACCATAGCAGGCATCTGGCCCACGGGTATAAACTGGCATGGATCGGGGGTCAAGGGGGAGCGTAATTACGTCCCCTACGGGGCTTTTCCGTTTGGCAGGGCGCTGGTGAGGGTGAAGCGTAGATATGGGCGTTATCATGTTTTTGTGTTGCTGGAAGTGGTGTGTTATGACGTAGATGTACATGGGGATGACTACAAGATGCAATGCTTGACTGAATCTCTCGGGTTATTGTCTAGGGGAGGGGGGTCTGGTCCACTCAGAAAACTACGGGCGGCTGCAGACAAAAAGAAAGGGGGTGCCCATGAAGGCGCACCCGTTGCGGTGGCGAGTTAATCTGTTAACATGTTAAGGGTATTATGCGACACGCTTGAGCATCGCAGATTGCATCACTTCGGCCATAACCCAAAGGTCATGAACCTCACCAAGCTCCCTTCTACATTTAGCTACTGCTTTCATGATGACATTCATGCCGTTGTCGGAAAAGGGTGATATGAAAGACCAAGATATTTGGCCGTTTTTCTTAATAACACGCTTCTGTACATGAAACCCAAGAGGCCTGACGTAGGCTGTTTCATCGAGACCCCAATTCAGGTCATCCCCAGACACATATTCTCCAGTAATGGGGCAGGTACACCCAAACGTCAGCGCCAGTCGTAAGATTGTGTTGTCGTGATGAATTAAGCGGCGCTTGATATCATTTTCTCGCAGGGGTTCCCCTCTTACTTTGGGGGTGTCTTTATAACAACTTAGTGCGAAGACAATGTCGGAGAAAAAGCGCTCTTTTTGCTCTGCGGAGTAGCTGCCAGATATGACAACATCATCCACCCATGGGGGATAGGTATAGGTGCGGTGCTTCACCATCTGTTCAAACCTTTCAAGATAGGGATTCCGTTTTTTGGTAATCCCAAGAAGATACATTGACTCATGAAGAACGCGATTTTCGTATCCACCAAAGCGTATGGGTTCTTTCCATCGGCGCTCTTCTCTGAGCGGTTTAAGACCAGACCCTACACACTCAGGACAAGAAGGTCTCCCCAGACCATACCAACCACGCCCACGGCATTTGGGGCATTTAACGGTCACACAGAATGACCTGACACGTTCTTTTTCACCAAATATTTCTAACTCAAGACGCCCCAATACCCATCCCTTTATAACGCTGTCAGAAAGATGGGTAAAAGACTGGGTTTCTCTTATTTTATCAATTAAATCAGGTAGAAACCAATTACCGTTAAAACCCTCAACCAGACGATTATTCATGATCAATCACCTTTGAATTGTTCTCCAGCAACGCGACTTGATTCTGAACTTCAATCTGTTTTTGAAGCACTTGAAGTTCTTTGTATTCTGAAACAACCGTCAGGCAGATGGTCTTTGCGGTATCAAGCTGTACACGTGCGGCAGAAAGAGATAAATCCCCTTGTCTTAACTTGTCAAGGACATCATACATGGCCTCGCGCAGGCCCGGAATGCTGCGGTTAACATTATTCATTCGAGCCTCCCCGCAGTTTCATATGCTTGCTGCAGATCGGTCTCTTGGAGCGTATTGCCTACAACATTCTTGCCAACTCGGTCAGCTATTTGTTGCAAGAAATTGGCGCGATGGTAATGCACCATCGAACTACTCATGTAAAATTTGGCAGCTTCCGCGCATTCCACTCCGGTGGCGTCTTTGAGTGCGGTCCCGCTGGGCAAGCGAAAGCCCATCAAGCCAGCAAGTTTTTCTTTGATAATATCGGTGCCATTCGCCCTGTCCCGGCTGATCTTTTCAGCCCTTCTGAAGATGGTTCTGCGGTGTGCAGTAAGTGCTTGTGAAACAGCGCATGAAGCGGCAATATTTACAGCCTCTTCAATGACCTGCTTGCGCTTTACTTCCTCGGCTTCGACTAACTTGACCACCAAAGCGGTCGCGTCTGAGCGAGATATACCCTCGTCCAGCAGGGTCTGTAAATCAATCCTCAAATAATCAAACATTTCGTTTCTCCTTGTTCATAACTTGTTACAGGTAATGGTGTAAGAAAGTGGCTTGGGTTTCGATCCGTCAGTTGGCTTGCTGAAGTTGGTGATGATGGTAGAGCTACCACCAAAGTCATAGACACACCTGCGATTGATTGCCCTTGCCTGTGACACTTCGGTGACCGTTTCAGACCGTGGCAGGTTATCCATGAAACCCATCACTGATGAGATTACAACGACCAGAAAGCCAATGGTTATACCGGCTGACACTATCGCTAAGGCTCTGAGCAGATGCATGTGGTTGCTCCTTTGGGTGTAGAGGGGCTGACATTCAGCCCCTTCGTTGGTTTCACGATAAAACGTGGCACACTTAGTTGGTTTCATGGCGACCACATATACATGTGCAGGCTTGATTCAACCCTGACCGGCATGATGCAGGCAATCACGTGGATTGCTGGATTAGCGGAGGCACTGAACAAACAGGTGATCGCGTTGTTTACGGTTTCACCACCAAATAGCGAGATGGTGTTGTGCTTGTTGCCCAGTATCTTGTTCACCTCACACAGGTCTTTGAGGTAGAAGGGGTTGACGGAGATGATAGGTGTCCCGCTTGCTGGTGCCTTGTTAGGCATAACAGCATCAATGTCAGGGTAGCGCCCATCAACAATTTCTGCAAAAGAGCTAAGGAGGGGTTTGTCTGATAACCCTTCGATACCATAAGCGGTTACATGCACATCACCGCTGTCGGTGAGTACAACCGTGACATGACCTACCTTGGTGCCCTTCAACTTAGTGATTGAGGTGGGGTCAAAGCGGATAATGAACGGCTCTTCACAGATACCGTTGCGGTCAGTCACAATGACCAGCCGGTGCCCATCTGTAGCGCAGACCTGAACACCACCTTTACCGTCAGGGGCAGGGCGGCAATAAATACCATTCAGGTAAAAACGCACGTCATCCTTTGCTTGGCAAAGGGCGGCAACGGCAATGGCTTTAGAATCTAGTGTGGCTAATGTTTTCATGTTAACTCCTTGGTTATTAAAAGGGTGCTGAGAGGTCCAGAATAGTTCCCAGACGGATAAGTTCACGTGCGAGTGCTTCTTTGTGTATTGACACCATCTGCATAAAGTTGCCGCTTGGGGCATAACGCTTGTAACGCTCAACTATGCCCCATGCATCACGGTGATCGAGTAGTGAGTAGAGGGTCTGGTATTTGATGTCGGCTAGATCGGCAAGATGGTGCATGGTAAGCCAACCATCTCCCTCATCTGACGTGATGCCCCACTTATTGCCCTCATCTGACGTGATGCCCCACTCATTGGCCTCACCTGACCTGATGGCTGCAATGTAGGTTTTAAGCAGGACATTATGCACCCGCTTAAGTCGTTGGTACCGTTGTTCTTTCTGTTTACCCATGTGGCGTACTCCTGTGTTGAAAATCAATATTAGTCTGTCAATGTAGATATGTCAATATGTGATACATTGTGTTCGCAGTGCTGGTTTCCCACGATACACAAAACAGCCGATCTATTCCCTGTGATTGACATGTTATGAAAATGCTGTTACGGTCTCCCACGACCGTAACAGCATAATTTTAAACCTGAAAGAATTTCACTCCACACCCTCTGGCTTGTACGGTACACCGTGCAGGTCAGGAAGTGTTTGATGGGCTTTCAGTTGGAGCGGGTACAGAACATCAGCTTCAAAATTTCTAAACTTCAATTCAGCATCAGCAAGATCACGTTCCAATTCCTTGAGCCGTGCCGTTCTGAGGGCTAGAAGAATCTTTGCCTCACCATCATCACCGGGTGTGTTTTGACTCAGCAGGGTGAGTATCTTCTTCAGGAAACCATCAGAATTACGACCATCCATACCATTAAGTACGTCATACTGGGATTTTCTGATGGTATTCATGTCTTCCTTGAGCTTTCTTTCCACAAGCTTGGCCTCTGCTAGCTCGGTTTCAATGTCTTCAACCGGAACAGCGGTGGCAACAATGTGCTTGATGGCACTGTTAAGATTTTTCAGGTGCTTCTGGGGTGTTCTCCAAGAGTAACGTGGGTCGGTGTGACGGTTGGTTGTGATTGACCATCCAGATGGGTAACTAGCATAACCCGGATACCATAATTTTATGTCACCCACTACCTGATTGTTCAGTTTCAGCACAGCACGTTGAGCATGTTCGGCAATGCAACTCACATTGTAATGCGCGTAGGAAACCTCAAAACCAAGCGCTTGAAGTGGCCTTGTAAGCTCGCAAAGTTGCTCGGTGCAGGCTGTTTGCCTTGCATAAGCTCTACTGAAGTCACTTGCGTTGCCGCCTCCTTTTACGAATTCCTTCATACCCTCTTCCAAGGTTGGTCGGGGGCTGTTAAGCCTGCTGATTTCTTTTTCAGTTCTCATTTCGTTTACTCCTTGACATGTTAATATTAATGAACCGCAGCATTTTGGTCACGGGACTGATTGAGGGATTGAGTGATCAGCCACGAATCTTCAGCTTCCAGCAAGCCCAGTGCTAATCTCACCATCCCCTCGTTGATCATCTCCAGCACCAGCTCACTAACGATACAAGTGCGTACACGTAACTCCTCTGTTGCATTGTCGGGCATACAGGCTATTGTGATTCCGAGTTTAAATACCGCATCAAACAAAGCCTGCATTATTTCCTTGTGGGCACCATCACCATTTTTCAGGGCGAGGACAGTCTCAATAGACTGTCGAACATCTCCATATGGGCCATCGTATTTCATCGTGGTTCTCCTTGACATGTTACGGATAGTGGGTAAATGGAATTATAGGAAAAGGAACTCGTTTCCCATAACCCCCGATTATTCAAAGTGTGGTAGGTCTTATTCTCCACTTGGGTGACATAAACCTTCGTTGATAAACTGGGTAGCTGTGCGCCCATAAAACCCCTGCAGTTGCCAGCACACACCCGTGTCGATCAGGTGCTGCCATGCAGCGTAGTACTCTTCTGGGGTATCGGTCTCTTCAACCCCCTCAGCAATCATCGTGGCTTCGTATGTGTTCATCGTGTTTCTCCAGTGCGTGATAGGTAATGATAGTTGAATGGGGCGCTGGGTCATCCCAGCACCCCGTGGTGATCATCAGTCCATGATGATGTATTCAATGCCGGATGCCTCTATGTTACGCATCCAGTAAACACCCGGCTGACCATCCAGAACAAGGATGGACCCGTTATCGGCAAGCTTCTGGCAGTCATCGAGGTCCAACTCACCATCGGTGAAGACCAGATGAATGTCGCATTCAAGACCGCATTCTTCCATGTAGTCGAGTGATGCTGACATGTAAGTGCCGCCACCGTGCGGGGTCTCAGCGTCCAGCAACTCCTGCCCACTATGCACCTCGACCGCTGAAACCACCTTCGTGTTGCAGAACATCACAAGGGTGCCAGAGGCGGGATTAACCACATCCAGCATGATCGCTGCATTGGTGTCGAAAGCCGCACGTTTGACCTCATCCACACTGACTGATATGTCTTCAGTTATACCAATCCGATTGATGGTACCCTTACGGGTTGGGCGAACCTGACCGGTCAGCATGAATGCTCGGCGTTGAATCTTGCCCCAGTAGCTGCGACCATTACGACCCGGCTGGGTCAGTACGGTTGCCAGTGCCTCGGTCCAGTTGGTGCCTGATATCCGGCCTGTGGTGCGCTGACGCGATCCAGCATCACTCATGCTACGGCTTACCTTGCGACCTTCCTGTTCAGCCTCATCCAGTGCCTTGTCGATAGACTTTTCGATCTCGTCATTATCGGCACGTTCAGCCTCTGATTGCTCTGCTGGTGTGCCGTCATAGATGGGTTCAAGGTGGTCATCGTGCCCATCGTGATCGGTTGGGTCAGCTTCGTAAGAGTCATCACCCGGTCGTGGTTGGTTGAAGTCTTCCTCTGCATCATCGTAGTCACCTTCATTTGCGTCTGAGTCATCGTCTGAGTCATCGTCTGAGTCATCGTCTGAGTCATCGTCATCTGTTGCTGACTTGTCACCAGTATCATCATCTGATTCATCACCCTCACCTGATTCAGTCTCATCTGAGTCACCACCCTCTGGAGGTGGAGGTGGTTGATTGGCTAGCTCTTCCATCAGAGTGATATACACCTCATCGGCTAGATCATTCATGCCAAAGCGGTCATCAAGCATACAGCCCTCTATTGGCTCCAGACCTGCAGCAACCAGTATCTTGTTGATCACATAGTCTGCCGCTTCGTTGTAGATGCGGTGGATGAATTTGATCAGCGAACTGAAGTAACCCCGTTCACGATAAAACTTGCCACGCTGGCAGTGCTTAAGCCAGACGTGCAGTACCTCATGGCCCAGCACAAAGGCGCGTTGGGAATCATTCGGAAGACCCACATAAAATTGCGGGTTGATGTAGATGTACACTCCGTCAGTTGCTGCGGTGCGTACTCGGTTGGTCCAGAATATTTCTATGATGCACAGGTGTCTCCATGCATCTCTGCAGTATTTCTTCAGGGTCAGCAGGGCACCAGTATGCTCGTCTTCAGGCACGAAGCTGGTGGTGGTGTAATGTGGTGTGGCTTTCATGTTGTAACTCCTTTGGTTGTTGGCACTCAGGACTGCACCCCATCTCACGGGGTGCAGGGTCTGAAGGTCATCAAGCCATGTTCGTGAACTTGTAGTAACGAGCATTGAACTGCGCCCATAACGGACTGGTGATATCATCATCAAAATCGACAGACGATATCTTTCTTTGCAACTCCACCCCCAGAGATACTTGCAGGTCACCCCGCAATCGCATGATGTAGGTCAGCAGGGCTGTTGCCTGATCGGCAGTTGTTACCCGTGCCATTGCAGTGGTTGCGGCCACCATCTGGAAACCCGTAAGCGCTGACACTGCAGCATTTTCAGGGTCGCTGAAGATTTCAGCCGCCGTAGGGCACTCATGATTGGTCTCAATAAAATCAACAAGCATACGAGCCACTTCGGTGCCGACATTTCCGGCCAGTTGCAACTCCAACCATCTTGGTATGCTGCCGTTGAACAATCCACGATGCAGGAAGGCTGCCAGATCGTAGGACGCATTCACCATGCTGCGAGGGGTGCCGAATGGTCCGGGGTCTGTTGGTACGCAGGTCACAAAAGCGTCACGCCAGTGTTGCTGCACAAAATCAATCATGATGGGGCACAGGTTGTTTGGAATTGCGTAGTCATCCACAAACCCAACCACATCAAACAGCAATTCGTACCATTGACCGCGCCCGATCAGTGAGGCTATTACTCGGCGTGAACCCGCCTTGTCACTGGCACGGTTGCCTGTGCCTACCACTAACGTGTTAGGGGGAAGCTTCCATGCACCAATGCCATTCTCATCGTTATCGAAAGAGTCTGACGTTGCCTGCTGTGCATCATCCTGCCCCTGAGCAATCTCGTCCCACAGCAAAATGCGATACTTGTACGGTACGAACACGCCGTCAATGGTGCGTCCACGTTGCATAGCGGAGAGGACTGGGGGGCGTGAATCCTGAAACACGTAGATTCCGTCTTCTTCAAAAGGCACACCGGGTCCGACAATTTCCTGCGCGTCCTTCTGGCCGATCCGAACGATGATGATGTCGATATCGTCCGGCTGGACCAGATGGCCGGAAGTTTCAGACAGATGTTCTGCCCAGATTTTCGGCAGGACATACTTGAAGAAATGGGTCTTGCCACCGCCGGGCATACCCAGCAAGCCTATCGGTTGCCAGTCATTGCCGACAGCGGTGCGGTACAGATTATTCTTCACAATCTCAGTCAGGTCACGGATGGTGACTTGTGGGAATGGGTTACTCATGTGGCGTACTCCTGTGTTGATGATGGGTGATGCACTCACTCATGCCCCTCCTCATGGGGGCATGGTGTGAAGGCACTTCAGACTTTCTTTTTGCCAAGCAATCCCCCACGAACCACCTTTGAGGGTGCCTGTGGGGCTGATACGACAGGTGGTGCTTCCTTGCTGATTTGGCGTAGCTTTGACTGCACTGATCGTGCTGCCTTAGCTGCCTTGTCACGGGCACCATCGGTGGTCTTGAGGGTCTCGACATCCTTGATGCTGCCGATGTGCTTGTCGATATCGTCAGCGAGGGTGATGAGTCGATTGTCACGGGGTGCAACACCATCAGCCATTTCACGCAGCATCATGGCGGCGTGACGTGCTTCGGTGATCACAGTCTCGTGAATACGCTTGC
>Ga0307378_10005360_pt1 | contig 17902 bp, 16 predicted proteins | sample UN1MG_FD_202238 | JGI IMG/M metagenome (GOLD analysis project Ga0307378, IMG submission 202238) | Soil microbial communities from Risofladan, Vaasa, Finland - UN-1 | ecosystem: Environmental > Terrestrial > Soil > Coastal area > Acid sulfate soil | place: Finland: Risofladan, Vaasa | collected... | reverse complement strand
ATATACAGGCGGTATTGTTCACCAAATTTCAATTCAAGATGTTTTTCTTCCATTCGAGCCACAATGATGTGTACCGGGATGATAATCGCAGGGACCAGTATAACTATAAGTAAATTCTCGAAACAGAGCCCGACACCAACAGCCAACAGGAAAGAGCCTATATAAAGCGGATTGCGGCAGAGAGAATAAGGACCTTCTGCGACAATCTCTTTTGACTTACGGCTACCTATATAGAAAGTGCACCATATACGTATTGCCAGGCCAGCCAAAAGGAATAGATAGCCGCCGAATTCCATTGCAAAGGCAGTGGTTGACTCCAATGACCAAGAAGGCCTGACAAAGACAGCAACAAAAACGATTGGAATAAAGACTAATCGCAGCAAATGTGTTCTTAACTTGCGCAGTGACATTTTTTTCCTTTTTTAGATTTTCTCATTACCCAACCTGCTTTTGCCGGTCGGGCAGGGAAATAACATTGCTCTTTGGTACGAAAGACGTGCTATACGACATTCAATTCCGGAGTTTTTGAGTATTTCGACAACATCAGCGATATTATCTTGCTCAATCACAAGGAAAACACCGGCTTCATTTTCCCGGGTAAACTCTTTTATTTCTTCTAAAATATGCTCAGTTTTAGTGAACGACGGATAAGGTTCAGATTTATCTGTTAAATGTTCCACCTCATTTGCACCATAGAACAGCAAACCGTCGGCACGTTCATCGATTGTACAGAGTTCATAGGTTCCCGCCGGCAGGTTTTCTTTAACCTGAGACCAGAGAGTTCTCATATTGTTGTGTGTAGGATAATAAGCAAGGGCCAACTTTGAAAACAACAAAAGGAAAATCCAGCAGGTAATGAGCTTAATCGGACGAGCGTAACCTTTTAGCAAACCCGAAAACGATAAGCTGTGAATCACCGGAGCTTTTTGGAGCCAAAGCTTTGCCGCAACTATTGCGAGCGGGCCAAAAACAGGAAGAGCATATAAACCGAGTTTTGAACTTGCCAGAGATAAGACGATAAGCGGTATAAAGATGCAGCACAATAAGAACAGTAGTTCGGGTTCTTTCGGCAGTTGCTTCCACCATTGTTTTTTGAATAAAGCAGATTTAATCTGTCCTTTCTTCTCGAGCCAGATTGCCGACCATGGCAGGGAACCAAAGATTACAACGGGGACATATATCAAAGCACCCGCAAGCCCCGGGTTTCGATTGTATTTTTCCGTGATAAGACGTCCCAGAATCTGGTTATCAATGAAATAGCTGAATGCCCCCGGGACTTTAAATCCGACCCATATATACCAGCCTAATCCGGTAAGGGCAAATATCAGAAGACCAGCAAGGGACCACGGTGTTAGAAAATATCGAAGTATTTCTTTTCTGACTGTAAGAAAGACGAACATACCGCCACAGGGAATTAATACGGCAGGGCCTTTGGCGAGAACCCCCAATCCAACCGCACCGCATAGGAGCATCTGCCATAAAATTCGATTTTTACCCTGTGATTTAACACTTTTCCAGAAGCACAGCGCTGAAAGGGTGGTCCATAAAGTCAGGACGGTATCCGGTGTGACAAAATTCGCCGCAATGAATGGAATAATCATAGTTGCATAGATAAGGGAGGACAGCAAAGCCAGCCTTCTATCCCTGAACATTGAGTAAGCCAGTGAGCCAACAGCCAAACTCGTCAGAACAAAACACAGACCGTGAAAGAAGCGAACAGCAAACTCACTATGGCCAAAAATCTTAAGACCGGCTATTATCCCCCAGTAAATCATCGGAGGCTTATCGAGAAATATCTCATCTTCACCAAGATAAGGAATGAAAAGACTGTCTTTGGCCAACATTGTTACAGCGGTTCCCGCATAATAACCCTCGTCCGGCTGCCAAATTCCCCTGTATCCCTGAAAGCCAAAGGCAAGCAGTAAAAGCACTCCCAATAGAAGGAGGAAAACGAATATACCTGGTTTTTTCTTAATCACTCGGTTTGGCATAATAGAACCCAGAAACTGCTCAATTTTATAAAGACGAGGCTTCTCGTCCAGCTTTTTAATACTGAAATAATAGGCAGGAGTTCCTCAAAAAACAACTTATTTATCACCAGGCCAGTTCCGAATTGAGTTTAAGATGCGGCCAAGTCCGCCGTAGGAGTTCGAGGGCCTGTTTTTAAGTAAACATTACATAAAAGGAGGAGGGGCGGGGAAGAGTTGCAGATTGTGGGGGATTGTGGTATCAATACGAAATCAGGCCTGAAGGTTTGAAAGATGCGGCCAGGAGGTTTAAAGGTGAGGTCATATTGAGAGTTAGTTTTATGGCAACTATATTGTGCGATATAGGGGGCGTTCTGATAGACGTAGATTATCGGCCGGCACTGGAGGGGCTTAGCAAAGAATGCGGTTTGAGCGAAGAAGCTATATATGAACGAATGTTCGGGTCGGGGCTGAAGGAAAGACACGACGAGGGGAAAATCAGCTCTTATGAATTCTACAGTGCGATTGTGCCGGAGGAGAGAATATCTTTCGGGCGGTTCGGGGATTTATGGAGCGGAATTTTCAGCGAGAAAAAGGAAGTAATCGATTATATCGGGTCGCTTGGGAAAAGGTGTCGGCTGTTAACGGCCAGCAATATAGACTCGATTCATTTTGATTTCTGCTATAAAAATTACAAATGGCTGTCGGTTTTCGACGGGATGGGACTATCGTATAAGCTCGGTTATACGAAGCCTTCGCGGGGGTTTTTTGAAAAGCTTTGCGAAGAGTTCGGTATCGAGGCGGGGGGAGCGGTATTGATAGACGATACGGAAGAGAATATCCAAGGGGCGGAGGATTTCGGAATCAGGGGGCATTTGTTCAGGGGACTGGCGGGGCTGAAGGAATTGTTGAGGGACTTTTAAGAAGAAAAAGGGAACATACGAGCAAAGGCAATACAAGTCAAGAAAGGACAGTGATATGCGAACAATTACGAGTCAAAAGCGGTGGTTAATAATTATCGGGTTGACAGCGGCGATTTCACTGAATGTCAATGCGCAGGAGACAAACTACGACGAATCGAAGGTGCCGAAGTATAGTCTGCCCGATGCGCTGAAGCTGTGCGACGGGACGAAAGTAAAGGACGGGAAGATGTGGCGTGAGAAGCGGCGGCCGGAAATCCTGAAGCTTTTCCGCGAGGAGGTTTACGGTAAGTCCCCGGCCAGGCCGAAAGGGATGAGGTTCGTAACAACATCAGTTGATAAGAAAGCGCTTGACGGCAAGGCCACGCGGAAGGAGGTTACGGTATATTTTACGGGACGAGAGCAGGACCCTAATATGAGCATTTTGATTTATCTTCCCAACGAGAGGTCAGGAGCGGTTCGTACATTCATCGGGCTGAACTTTTACGGCAATCACACTATCAGCAACGACAGCGGCATTACGCTTTCCAGGCAATGGATGCGTGCGAGGGATGATTACGGGATAGTTAAGAACCGGGCGACGGAGGTTTCGCGGGGTAAGGCCGCCAGCCGCTGGCCTGTTGAGCGGATTTTGGGGCGGGGGTACGGGCTGGCAACCATTTACTACGGGGACATCGACCCGGATTTCGACGACGGTTTCAAGAACGGGGTGCATATTTTGTTCGGCAAGGAAGGTCAGAAGGGGCCTGCGGGGGACGAGTGGGGCTCAATAAGCGCGTGGGCGTGGGGGTTAAGCCGTGCTTTGGATTATTTCGAGAGCGACGCTGACATCGACCACAAGCGGGTTGCGGTGATTGGTCATTCGCGGCTTGGCAAGACGGCGCTTTGGGCGGGGGCAGAGGACGAGCGTTTTGCACTGGTGATTTCGAACAACTCCGGTTGCGGGGGCGCAGCGCTTTCTCGGCGGAGGTTCGGGGAGACTGTAAAGCAAATAAATACCCGCTTTCCGCACTGGTTCTGCGATAATTTTAACAAATACAACGACAAAGAGGACGAGCTGCCGGTTGACCAGCATATGCTCATCGGCCTGATAGCGCCACGGCCGGTATATATAGCGAGTGCGGAAGAGGACCGCTGGGCGGACCCGCGCGGGGAGTTTTTGTCGGCGAAAGGGGCGTCGGATGTTTACAGGCTGCTGGGCAGCAGCGGCTTGCCGGCAAAGGAGATGCCGGCGACGGGGCAGGCTGTAATGGGTACGATAGGTTATCATATACGTGCAGGAAGGCACGATGTTACCGATTATGACTGGGACAGGTATATGGACTTTGCCGACAGTGATTTTGGGCTGGATAAAAAACAGCCTTAGCTCTTCGGTCAGCTGCCGGTAATAACAATCATTAGCAAAAGCGGGAGTATTGTTTATAAAGCTATAGGGGCACACAGAGCCTGTTCACTATTTGCGGTTCGGCCGCAGTTCTGGCATCTGAATTGTGCGTTCTGTACGATATCCCTGTACTCCTGAGGATTACTCAGATGAAAACCCTCGTACATTAAGTGGCAGAGGTGCTTTTCATGTATTTCGCTTTCACAGTCAACGTTTTGTTCGATTTTTTGTTCAGCCATTTTTTTCCTTTAATAGAAAAGTTTAGTCCTGAAATAATATGGTTCAGGGCAGCAGAGTTATTTTCCTGCCGGCGGCTCGCTAATTAAGCATTAAGAGCCGGAGATTTTTTTGCAGGCAGTATGCCGACAGTATTTAACAACAATTCTGATTTTGCCGAGCAAGGCACAGGCCTGCGGCAATATTATTAAGACCTTGTAGTTTCAGGCCTGGTAAACATTCAGGCTATTCCTGCGGTTCACAGGTACATTCATCAGCGGGCTTACTGCAGCCGGAGCAAACTTTGTCCTCGATAGGTCTGCCACAATTTTCACACGGCGAACATCCACATGTCTGACACATTTTTCCATCTCCTTTCTTTTGCTATACGGAAAGCCAAGAAGATTCTATTGTCTAATTGGGCCTTGTTATTTTATGACAATTTAATTCTGACTTCTGTCGGCCAGCCATATCTCTAAGCGTGTGAAGGGGTCACGTAGTTCATTCCCCATCTTTTCCAGATAGCTTTTATTGCAACGATATCATAAAGAGCAGACAGCCCAACAAGAGCATAAACAATTCTGCTTAAGATGCTCATATTTCCGAATATCGCTGCAACTAAATCAAAATTAAACACTCCGACTAATCCCCAGTTCAGGCCTCCTATAGCCAACAGAGTCCACACTACAACATCTAAAGTTTTCATCCCTTTCATAGTTTTGTCTCCTATAAATTTTTTCAAATATTTAATTGGCTTTTTTCATTCGGCATCTAAAATCAGTCATTCACCTCTTTAACAAGGCAAGTGGCATTTGGTTTTTCACACACATCTACTTTCATTGTAATGCCGCATAAAAATTTTCTATTTAATTACTTTGGCAGAACAACGGCATCGATTACGTGAATGACGCCATTCGAACATTTGATGTCAGTCTTGATAACATTTGCACTATCCACTTTTACTGTGTTACCATAGGTTGTGATACTTAAAGATTGACCGTTTACGGTTTTGGCTTGACTGATTTTAACAACATCCGCAGCCATTACATTATCAGCAACAACATGATATGTCAGAATAGAAGCAAGTTTTTCTTTGTTCTCCGGTTTCAAAAGGTTTTCGACGGTACCCTGTGGAAGTTTCGCAAAGGCATCGTCTGTGGGAGCAAAAACAGTAAATGGGCCCTTACTTTTGAGAGTTTCGACAAGTCCCGCCGCTTTCAATGCTGTAACGAGAGTGTTGAAATTACCTGCTGATACAGCTGTATCGACTATGTCCTTTTTGTCCATTTGTACGTTTCCCTTATCATTGCAACCAAGCGGAGCAAATGAAATGCTTATCAAGATAAGAATCAAAAGGCCGACTTTTGTAACATTTGTTGTTTTCATTGCTTTTTCCTTTCACATAAACAGTAAACAATAATCTCTAACGGCTTTATTGAGCCAAGTTGCTCAACGGTATTACATTTTTCAGTTCTGCCATAATTTTTGCTGACGATGGTATTATTTAACTTTTTGTCTCAGTTCGTGCTACAAACTTATTGGCTGTGCCGAACGCAGTGAAGGTCAGAGCAGTTATTCTGAAAGCTTGTACCTCGGCGCATACACGCCAGCCGGAGTCATTTCCCATCCGACGATTTTAGGATTAGTGCCACTGGCGTATTGGCCGCAGCCTGTAAGTACAATGGTCAGAAGCAACAAAATAATCAGGACTGTTAGTGTTGCAGTTTTCATAGTTTTTTCTCCTTCTCTTAAATTAGATAACCGGCAACAGCAAAAGGCTCTCATCGATGAGGACATGCCGGCTCAGAAATACGCTCGAGCACTTCATAAGCCAGATGCTCATCGTGACTTTTGACAGCGAAATCCGACAGTGAAACAAATCCAACGGGGTCGTTATTACTGTTTACAACCAGCAGCCTGTGAATTGACCTATCTTCCATCATCCTTGCAGCATCGTGAATGTCATCATCTTGGAGGCAACAGCAAACATCAGAACTCATGATTTCTTTTACATTCGTGGCAGACGGGTTTTTCTCCTGGGCGATTGCACGTATTGTAATATCGCGGTCGGTAATCATACCGATTAAGGTATCATCTTCCCATACCGGCAAGGCACCGACCTCAAGTGCGCGCATCTTTTGAGCAGCTTCGACTAAATTTGCCTGTGAATCGATGGTTTCGACATTACATGTCATAATTTCTTTTACCTGCATGTTACACCTCCATTCTATATGATTATTTGCAGCTTCCCTGCGTCTTTGGGCGGAGTTTTCCAAACTTCGTTAATTAGATTAGAGCAATTGCCAGCTCGTTTTTAAGCTTCAGGTCAGAAGCAAAGTGATAACTGCCCTAATAAATCAAGAACCCATTTTTTTTGAACATTTAACTATGTGGTTAAGGCGATTGCAGTACGAGACTCGAGACCTTGAAATGATGTTACTGTATCATAAGAATTGCCTCCCAAAATGCACAAAATGCCGCTACTCACCGTAAACATATATGAAACCCACCAATCTAATTCCTCAATTTAAACTACAGCGCTTTGTAAAAAATGTCAACAAAAAAATAAAGTTATTTTTTATAACTACTTCTTATAACAGCCTGCCAAATGTTGGCTGTTCTGTTTTATTCTGAGGTCTTTGCTGTCGGCACAGGTGCATAAATAAATCTGAATTTGGCGAAAAGTGGTTAAATATAGCCCTGCATAGTCTTTGATAATCATTTTTGGTGATATATTTTATTCTTATCAGGGTTTTACTAAATTTACTAAATAGCCCAAATTAACAATAATTTTCTTGACAGATTAGCAGTCAGGAGTTAAATTGGGGCGGAAAGGTAGTCTGGGATGTTTTTATATCATAAGAATTTGGTTAAAGGAGAGGTTTAGATAAGATGAAGGAGTTATTTTCGACCGGTATGGTGGCAGATATCTGCAAGGTAAGCCAGCAGACCATAATTCGCTGTTTCGATACCGGGCAGTTGGAGGGTTTTCGCATTCCCGGGTCGCGTTTCCGGAGGATACCCCGTCAGAGCCTGATTAAGTTTATGAGGGAAAACAAGATTCCGCTTAATAACCTTGAGTCGGGCAAAAAGAAGGTTCTGATTGTGGATGACGATGAGGAAATCGTCGAGCTAATAGGCGATGTTCTTGTCCGCGACGGGCGATTCGAAATTCAAAGCGCATCGAGCGGTTATGATGCAGGGATACAGACGCAGGTATTTCGCCCGGATTTGATACTTCTCGATTATATGCTGCCCGATGTCAACGGGAATGTAGTCTGCCAGACGATAAGGAAAAACCCGGAATTCGAATATATCAAAATTATCATTGTCAGCGGGGTGATAAAACAAGATGAAATCGACCAGCTTTTGAAAAGCGGCGCGGAAGATTTCATAAAAAAACCGTTCGATATCGCAGAACTTACCGACAAAATCACGGCCGTTTTGCAAATGAGTTAGAAGCGGGTGATATTGATATTAATAACAAGCCGAGTCTGTGAGGAGTGAGGACATAAACCAATGCGAGAAGAATCCGTCGATGTAACAGCTTCGTACCAGACAGAGCTTTTTATCGGTCAGGTGGACCGGCTTTGGCCGATGCCGAGCGCTGTTGCGAGATTTCTCAGCGAGCTTAATCAACTTAAACTTACTCCTCCTTCACTGGCGGAACTTGTCGAATCGGATACGGCACTTGCTTTCAATACATTTTCAATATTACATCAAGAGGGTCTGAAGCTGAGCGAGGGAGGATTTTCGATTCGTGGGGCGCTTGACGAATTGCCGCTTCGCCTGATTCGCGATAATTTTCTGTCGATTAAGTTATACCCGGGGTTTGAGGCAGGCAGCAGAGCGGATTTCAGGAAGCAGCTTACGGTTCACAGCATCGGTGTTGCGTGCTGCTGTAAAGCTATTGCTGAAACAATTTATCCTGAGATTAATTCGGGTCTTGCTTACCTTGCGGGGCTTTTTCACGATATCGGGAAATTCGCCTTAGACCAGGAGATGCCGAAGGGTTTTGCTCGTATTGTTGAAGAGGCGCGAGCGCAAAAGGCCGGTATGCAGAGGATTGAACAAAAACACCTTGGGACAGACCACACAATATTAGGCAAACGACTGGGGCAGAAGCTGCGGTTTCCGGATGAAATCACTTTAGCTATCTGGCTGCATCATACAGGCACGGGGGCTATTTCGGAGAGTATGCCGGAAGCCAAAATCGCTGAAATCGTTCATTTGGCCGACTGCATAGTGCGGCAGGGCGAAATCGGGGAATCGGGCAGTTATGATTCGGCGGAATTTGAGCGGCCTGTGTCAACAAGTGCGGCACAATTAGAGCAGATTCGGCGTGGATTAGGCAGTGAGGTCGGGCGAAGGGCCAAATTGCTCGGGCTGGATTTGGCGGAACCGCAGGCGGATTATATAGAGAGCATTCAGACAACGGCGGCCCAATTAGCCAGGGACAATACGAAACTATCATCTGAAAATTACCGGATGCAGGTTTCGTCGAGCTATTTTGATTTTATAACAGAGTTTCTTTTGAATATAGATTCGACGACTCCGGCAATTGAGGCGGCGGAGAGTTTTGCGTCGGGTTGGCAAAAGTTCTATCAAACAGGTAAGGTCTGTTTGTATTTACAAGCACCATCGAGGCCGGAAGTTCTGGAAGCAGTTGTTGTAGAAAGCCCAATTGAGAGCAAAACGGTTTTGTTGAAGGCTCCGGAGGATTCGGCGGCGATACCACGGGTGATTTCGAACAGTTTCAGGGTTATTGAGGCGGCCGGTCAAATTGACTGGCTTTTCGAGCAGTTGGAGGCGGATTTTGAATTAAACCAAACCAAAATGCTTGCCCTGTTTTCGGGGGACAAGGCGGTGGGGGCGCTTGTTTTCGAGCTTCGTTATCCGGTAGATATAAACAAACTTCAAGAGCAATTCGAGGGGCCAGCGTCAATCGGGGGCACTGTTTTAGATATGGCGCGTGCATGGCAAAGGCAACAAAGTTTTGCCGAGCGAATTGCGGGGCTTGTGGGTGAAGCGGTACCGGCCGAACGGCAGGTAGAAGTGAAAACAGGTGATATTTTTGGCGCCTTAGCTGAGATGGCGGGCGGGGCTGCCCACGAATTAAACAATCCTTTGTCGCTGATATCGGGTCGGGCACAACTGCTGGCTGATACAGAGACGGATTCGGATAAAAAACGCATCTTAGGACAGATTCGACAAAGCGCCAGGGAACTATCTGGTATTATCGATTGCCTGATGGAGTTTGCCGAACCGGCGGAACCTCGGCCGGCAGAAACCGATATCAGGCAAATACTGGACGAAGCCGTTCAGTTGACTGTTCAAAAGACAAATTCCGAACAGCTTAACATTGAGACAGAGATTGGAGAGGGGCTCAACGATGTTTTCGTGGACTCGGGGCAAATTGTGTCAGCGATTTCAAACATCTTCAGCAATTGTACCGAAGCCTATGACGATGGCAGGGGGCCGATAAAGGTTGTGGCTGTTGCCGACGAATCCGGGAAGGGTTTGAAAGTTCAGATAATCGACAAAGGCTGCGGAATGGATGCAGAGACAGTTGAAAAGGCTGTGCAGCCGTTTTTCTCAGCGAAGCCTGCCGGCCGCAAACGCGGAATGGGACTTGCCAACGCTCAACGGATTATCCAAATAAATAATGGCCGGCTTGAAATAACAAGCGAAGCCGGGGAGGGAACCTGCGTTACGGTTTCTTTGCCGTATAAGTAACAGGGAGCAGAAAGAGGATAATAGATAAAGTGAAAAGTTTCGAGGAGGTGTAAAGATGATAAAGAGAAAAATAGTTTTATGGATTTTGCCAACGGTTTTGGTATTTTTTGGTATGGTTAATACTACGGGGGGTGAAAATCAAAGCCAGGAGGCACAAAACGAAGAGATAGAGCGATATATTTCCCAGTTGTATCACGAGATAGATGATTTCTATGCAGTGACACTTGCCGACCTGAAACTGCGGGCTGATGCAGAAATCAGGGCTCTTGAAGTCGCCGATAAAGGAGCTTTTGCTTCACTTTCGGCACAGGCTGAGCTGGCTAAGAGCGTGCTGTCGCTTAACAATTACGAATGTGAGGAATTTCGGCTCTTTGAAGACAGAGACCTTCGTTTTCGAGATACAGTGAGGCAATCTCCGAAGCGTTTTGCATTGATGCAGGGGCGGATAGCCGAGGAAAAGAGCCGCATACTTAACAACTATGAGAGCCAGAAGATACAACTTGAGAAGAACAAGAGATATGCCGAATACGTCGGGGTGGCTAAACTTCAGAAGCGATTGGAAGAGCACCAAGCTACAGGAAAAGCCACCTTAGCCCGCGGGATTGTAACAGGTATAGTGCACAGCGAGGACAAGCCGTCTGCTATAATCGACGGTCGAATAGTATATGAGCGAGACACTATACTTCGTGTCAGGGTGGTGAAGATACACAGAAACAGGGTTGACTTCGTCAAGGGCGGACAGGAATGGTCTCAAGAGGTGCGCGAGACGCCTTCTTCATACTGGCGAGAGTGAACAATCGGGCGTGTGATGCTGTTGAAACGAGGGAGGTTGTGTTTGAAGTTTAGCGATTTTTCATCAACGACCAATTAGAGAAATACACGACATATATAATTGACAATAAGTCCGAAAATGCGGCAAGGGGTTTTTTTTCGCCCACTGACCTTTTCCGGTCGCAACCGTCACAAAACTGATAATCGGCTATTTATAGGGCCACGGCCTTTGCTGTTTTTAATGGCTGCCTTCACTTAAAGCCGGCCTTTTATTAAGCCGAATCAACGAACAGAAAAGAGCTGTAAAGGCAATTTGAAACTCAGAGGTTTAGTGGACAATAACCAACGACATAAAAGACTGCGTCTTCTTTTTCGCAAGCTCAACAAAGAGCACAAGAAGCAGGCGGAGAAAATCGACATACTCTGTAACGACCTGATAGCGGCGCAGAGGGATTTTATCAGGAGGCTGAACGTCATCAGTTTCACGGCGAATTTCTACGAGTCGATTATCGGGGCGGCGGACCTGAGCAGCCTTTTTTATACCGCCTCCAAACTTATCCGCGAACAAACAGGCGACCTCAATATCGCCTTTTTTTTGCGAAAAGAGGACGATTTCGAACTGCGTTTATTCGAAAGCGACAGTCCCATAGCCCTGGAAAAAGAGAGTCTTGAGAACTGTTTCACCAGTGAACTTGTGGAGAATATCTGCAAGTCCAATCAAGTATGCACACTCGAGGGCCTTCTTACTATGGGCCTTCAGGGTAACCCTACGATATTGAATAAAATCTCAGCTGCAACAATACCTTTAGGCCGTGGGGGGACATCTGTGGGTTTTATATTGATTTACCGCTCATCAGAAAACGAACTAACGGCCGAGGAGGTCAGCAGCATTTCCGCTGTAACAAGCGGGCTTTCCAGGGCTATAGAATCCTGCCGGGTATTTCTGCAATCAGCAGATTAATCTCCATTTTTCACCGCTGAGAGGGCAAAAACGGTATAGCCGGTTTTTAAGCGATTTATTCTGTTGAATAATCCGATAAGAATCACTATAATCACAAGTTTGCTTTGAATTGAAAGTTTATACCTTGATTTATCAATAAGGCCGGATTATCCGTTTTAGCCTCAGATTTATCCTCAAGCAAAGCACAGTAGTAACAGCGAAAATCTGTTAGATTGATTTATGTATATCTTGGGAAATCCTTTTTTATGGGAAACAACAGTTGTAATAAAAATAAAAGAGCTAATACCAAAAGCTTTCTGATTTTATACATTTCCGTCTTGTTTTTCACTTTAGCTTTTAATTCTGGCTTTGTTTATGTTTACGGCCAGGAGCAAAATCACGAACAGTCAGTCGAATCGAAGAGTTCAGAGGGTGGTGTTTCGATTAACATCGAATCAATCATCCAGCTTGTGTTCGGTGAAAATCCGGAAGTTGTTGCAACCCGCTATGCTCTTGAGGCAGCGGAGTTTCAATTTAAGGATTTCGTAAGGAACCTGAGCCAGTTTACTCCATTACTTTTCAGGTCGGCTATCACACGCGACCAGCGTCAATATGAAGAGGGTCAGGTTTACAGCACACGGGTCGGAATGCAAAAGGAGTTCTTTGACGGTTCTTCAATTTTTACCGGCGTCGGCCACAGGGGTAACTTCGGAGACCCGGAGGGCGGCAAGGGCCAGTTTTTGGAGACGGATATAACATTTCCGCTTTTCGGCTCCAACACGACATTAAGGCGTATCACCAATCGCAGCCGGGAAGAAAACGAACTGTTAAACGCCCGGCTTGAATACGTAGATACAATCAGAGACAACATCAGGACGGCCCAGTTTAATTACATCGATTTGCAGACCCACCTCGAACGTATAGCAATGAGGAAAGAGTGTATCGAGGATTACAAAGGATTTCTTGCCTTACCGCGTGTTCAGTCCAATCCCGTGGAACGTCAGCAGATAGAAACCACCATCCAGTCGGAGCAGGCGGATTTGATTGCATTCGATGAGGGTCTTAACAACATCTTAATAAGGCTTCGGTTTTCCATCGGGCAGGAGGAAATCTCCCTTTCACAGGTTAATTCGCTCGACCTTTATGCTAAAGATTATTACGGGAAGTCATATTTGAGCCGTACGGTAGATGAGCTTCTTGACGAAGCCAACCGAAACGACATCAATATCAGGGTTCTGGAAAACGCCCGAAAGAGCTCCTATGAAAAGAAGCGTCTTGCAGAGGAGGGAAAGTGGGACGTATTTGTGGATTTGAACGCCCAATACGACATTAACGGTGACGGAAGCCTCCGAGACGATAACGGGTATCTGATGGGTCTGGGCTTTCGCATCACAAAGATTGACCCTGTGCTGCTTGGTTATTCTCTCAGCCGGGCGGCGGCGGAGATAAACAAGTACAATGCGTTGATAAGGGCCCAGCAGCTGGAAATCAAAAACCAGATTGACCGCGAGTGGTTTATGGCAAGAAATCGCCGCCAGCAATTCGAGGAGCTTTTTGCAAGTATTGAATCCCAGCGCAGAGTATATCTGCAGAAGCGCAAAGACTACGCCGAGGGAAACGAGACCATCGATAATCTAATCGATTCCCGAAAATTGATTATGCTTACTGAGATGATGCTGACCCACAGTCTGGAAGGGCTTTATTCGAGTATTGTCCGGCTGGACCACGCATGCGGGGTTTATTTCACCAAACTCGGGATTAACCTGGAAGGGATTTATGATGAAGAAAGAATACCCGGGACAAAATTTTCGATGCCATTTGAATAATAAGAAGTGAAGTATGATTTAGGTATATCTTAAGAGAAATTTTTGTTTATGCGAAATAATAATTGTAAACACAACCTGAAAACCTTTTTCCCGGATGGCCCGGCCTTATACGGCTGTGTTTTATTTTTCATTGCAGCGGTGGCATTTGGTCCTGTTTTTGTGCGGGCTCAGCAGCAAAACCGCGAGGAGAAAATCGGAGAGGAAAATCCGCAGGACGGAAGCACCATTACCATCGACTCGCTCATGCAGCTCGTATTCGATGAAAACCCGGAAGTTGTTTCAGCCCGTTATGCGCTTGAAGTGGCGGAGTTTCAATTTAAGGATTTCGTAAGGAACCTGAGCCAGTTTACTCCATTTCTTTCGCAATCTTACATCACACGAAACCAGCGCCGGTATGAGGAGAATCAGGTGTACAGCACCCGGGTCGGAATGGAAAAGGAGTTCTTTGACGGCTCTTCGGTCTCTACGGGCTTCGGTCACCACGGCAACTTCGGAGACCCCGAGAGTGGAACGGGCCAGTTTCTGGATACGGATATAACATTTCCGCTTTTCGGCTCCAATACGACCCTAAGGCGCATCACCAGCCTAAGCCGGGAAGAAAACGAACTTTTTAACGCCCGCCTTGAATACGTAGATGAAATCAGGGACAACATCCGCGAGGCCCATTATCATTATTTCGACCTGCTGACTGTCAAGGAAAATAAGGCCAGGAGAATTGAATGCATCGAGGATTACAAAGGCTTTCTCACCATACCGCGTGTTCAGTCCAGTCCGGTGGAACGTCAGCATATAGAAACCGTCATCCAGTCGGAGGAGGCGGACATCATCGGATTCGAAGAGACTCTTAATCACATATTAATATTTCTGCGGTTTACCATCGGACGCAAAGAGCTGTCAATTTCACAGGTCAATTCCTTCGACCTGTATGCGGAAGATTATTATGGTAAATCCTATTTGAGCCGTACGGTGGAGGAGTTACTGGCCGAAGCCGACCGAAACGACATTAATATCAAGGTCCTGGAAAATGCGAGGAAGAATTCTCTGGAAAAGAAACGTCTGGCAGAGGAGGGGAAATGGGACGTTTTTACGGATTTGAACGGCCAATACGACATTAACGGCGATGGAAGCCGGCGAGACGATAACGGATATTTTATGGGTGCCGGCCTTCGAGTGACTAAGATTGACCCTGTTCTGCTGGGCTATTCCCTCGGCAGGGCTGTAGCAGAGATAAAGGAGTATGACGCCTTAATTAGAGAGCAGCATTTGCAGACAAAAAACCAGATTGACCAGGAGTGGTTTATCGCGAGAAATCGCCGCAAACAATATGAGGGGCTTTTGGAAAGCGTCCAGTCCAAGCGCAGAGTATATCTTCAGAAGCGAAAAGACTACGCTGAAGGAAAAGAGAGCATCGATAACCTGATAGATTATCGAAAACAGCTTACGAATACTCAGGTAAGCCTTGTTCAGAGTCTGCACAACTTTTATTGGAGTATTGTTCGGCTGGACCACGCCTGCGGTGTATATTTCGCGAAACTGGGGATTAACCTGGAAGAGATTTATGAGGGAGAAACGATACCTGTTGCGGCGTTTTCGACGCCTTTCAAATAACAAAAAATGAAGTTTGGTGTTGCAATATTATTTTTTTTTGCTAAATTTATAGGTCGCTGCGGCCGGGCTCAGGCGATTACGGGCAGGTAGCTCAGTTGGTAGAGCAACGGACTGAAAATCCGTGTGTCGGCGGTTCAAATCCGCCCCTGCCCATTCGGTAAGCCTTTGGCTGAGAGTTGTTTATAACTGTCAGCTTTTTTTGTTTTAGAGGCAGAATTGGTACTGCAACAGTTTTTGACTTAAGGATTGGGCAGTAGCAAGCTAGGCACGTTCCACCAAATCCTCAGCCACAACCAGATAAAATCTGTGAGTGGTTGAAAAACTTGCGTACACCACAAGGATTATCACGTCATACTCGCTCATACCGTTGGCGAACCAGTCGCTCAGAGCGGTCTTTCTAAGGTCATGAAATTCGCCGTCCTTGACATGAGCCCTTTTCAGGATCAATTTGAACTTCGGGGAAAAATTGTTCACAACCTTCAATCTGGAGTCGCTTAGCGTCCATTTACCACCGGGCCGGAGCTTCTCCTGAATGAAATCATACCTCGCCTTCGGCACAAAAACGTAGGGATAACCTTTTTAGGCCATCGCAGCCGTGTGGAGTTTCGTAATATTTATGTCAAAGAGCTGTGAAATAACTCGATATTTTCATATTGAAATTGGGTTTGAATTGGCTTTGTTTTGACGGAGGGCGGAGGGGTGGTTCATTTCTATAATCCTTTGTTTTAGCGGAATTTACGTTCATTTTGGCATTTTTGAGATTGGGTTTGATTGGCTTTGAATTGGGTTTGTTTTGGCTTTGTTTTCAGACTGGCGAAGGGGCGGTTTTTGTTCATAATACCTTACCATAAAAGGAGTTATGTTTATTTGGTTATTCAGGAAATTGGGTTTGTTTTGCATAAAAACTCGTCGTGTGTATTGCGTCTTGCGTATCGCGTAGAGTGGATGCGCTGCGCGGAATAATTTTAATAGATTGCTGAACATTCACTAATCCTCATAATGCCTATTTACTTTTTTCAGGGGGGAGGGAAAATACGCCTCCCTATAATTAGATGGACTTGCGCATTTCGGTCGAAAATTAGAGCAATTTAGATGTGGTCACAATCTGTAAGTCTTTATGGGGAGAGAAGTAAAAAAAATTTAGAAAAATTCTATTTTGCCTGTGCATACTTGCGCAAATCTTTCGTATTGCGTCGTGTGTCTTGCGTATTGCGTGGGTTGTTTCGTCGTGAGTGGTGCGTCGTACGTATTGCGTGGAAGGCAGCAACAGCGGTGAATCGAAGTGGAAAAAAATGGAAAAAAAGCGCAAAGAAAAAGCAGGATTTGAGGAAAAAAGCGGAAAAATTGAAGAAAAGAGAAAAAAATGACACGTTTTTGTGCAAAAAAACGTACAAAATCGCACACCTGATACAAATACTTCGTTCAATGTTAAAATGGGTAAGGTTTGAGCGGGGGAAAATTCCCTTCTCAAAATGAGGCGGAATAAAATGTTAAAATAGAGAATGTGGGAAGAGTGGTAAGGTATGTAAAGTAATAAGGCAAAAGGGGAAAAATGCAGGTATGTTCTTAGGTTTTATGCAAAAGTACTTTGACGTGGAGACAAAATGGAGACAGGACTTTGCTAAGAATCAAACAATACAAAAGGGCTGCAAGTTTAACACTCACAGCCCAATATCACATAAGGTTTCGACTTGTTTACGGCAAGCACAAGTCCTCTGGCTTTAAGTTACATTCCAGCCAGTTTTCAGCGAGTAAAGCTATATCAGTGAAATTAACTTTGCAGTCATTATTCAGGTCACCAACTACTGGATCTGAACAACCGCTGATGTTCAAGATGTAATAACCTGTTTTGCCATTGTATCCAGTGATGCGGTTATAAACAGAGTTAAGCTTTTTCCAGCCAAGTCGTTACGAGAGCATTAAGTTTTTCATCCTGGTAATTGAACTTGGCAATTATTTTTCTTTCTTTCTCTGATAATCTCCTGAAACCCCAAAACCACCTTTTTTCTGGTTCCTTTTTACCATTCCGGCCGAAGTATTCAGGGAGATTGACATGGAAAAACGAGATGCCATCGGCACCTCTTAATATGTTTACACGCCTGGAACCTCCCGTTTCGTGAAGGCGTATCAGGCCAAAAACATCATCAGTCAATTCTGTACTTACGTTACACTCTTTCATTATTTCTACCAAGATATTAGCACTATTTAATGCATGAGCATTCTTGAACTCATCATAATCTTTATAATCTTTTCGCTTCACTTTACGTTTCTCAATAGCCCTTTCTATATCATGAGCTAAAGCGACGATCTGTAAGGCTTCATCAGCATCGAGCTTTAATTTAAGCAGCCACTCTATGGTGTTTTTTGAGTGTATCGGGTCTTCAGGAACCAGGGAGTTTTTGATAATCTTTTCAATCTTCTTTTTTAAGCAAACTAGCTTTTTCAACTTTACTTAAAACCACTATTCTTCGGATATTTTCCAAATTCGCTATGGTACCAATGCAGATTAGGATAAAGAGAGGCTGGTTTATTAA
>Ga0307378_10005359_pt1 | contig 17902 bp, 18 predicted proteins | sample UN1MG_FD_202238 | JGI IMG/M metagenome (GOLD analysis project Ga0307378, IMG submission 202238) | Soil microbial communities from Risofladan, Vaasa, Finland - UN-1 | ecosystem: Environmental > Terrestrial > Soil > Coastal area > Acid sulfate soil | place: Finland: Risofladan, Vaasa | collected... | reverse complement strand
GAGAAAACGTTCATGGGGATGGAGAGCAAAAAGGCCCGCGATAGCTTCTGTATTCTGCATAGGGAAAACAGGATTCAGGTTGATACTGATATGATGCACAACCACAGCATATGAGGAAAAGCAGAACAAACGCCACGATTTTTCGTTTCATACTTTTTTCCCCTTCGATACGATATGATATACCATATCACAAAATACAGGGTAAAAAAAGGGGAGAATCCCCCGCAGTTACAAGTCCAGCTTCAAAACCGATAAGGGATTGACGGAGATGTCCGATATCTTAACACCAAAATGGAGATGGGGACCGGTTGATCTCCCCGTAGAACCCAGTAGCCCGATGACGTCTCCTTTTGAGACTGAATCTCCACAATCAACATGTAATTGCGACAAGTGCATATAAACAGTATGTATCCCCTGCCCGTGATCAAGGATGATCGTGTTCCCTCCAAAAAATAGCTCTTGAGCCAAAACGACCCTGCCGTTGTTTGAAGCCCTTACTTCATCTCCCTCCAATCCTTTTATATCGATCCCCCGATGAATGCTTGTCCATGTCTTGTTCATGATTCGCTTCGTGCCAAAATATGTTGATATGGTATTTTCGACGGGACTAAGAAAGCCCCCTTCCCAGAGCCTGTCGGACACAGAAAGAAAGAGAGATTTCAGCCGGATATTCTCCTCTTTTACAATCTCCATATCACCCGGGCTTATAATCACCTTTCCCTCTGGCAGTGTCATGGTTATTTGAGGAAAAGCAGCTTTCTTCACTGTTATCCTGAGATTTTTTCTCTTTCCCCCGACTTTGATTTTAACAGGGTACGAACCTGTTCTTGCTTCAAGGCTTATTCCTCCAATCCCAATAAAACATCCCTCCCCGCACATGCTGAAATGGATAGCGTTTTTCGCTACCGCTGCACTTGGCATGTCCGACTTTTTTGTCCCTGTCACCCTGATGATAAATGCGTCCCCCTGTCTGATTATTTTTGGAGCAATTTCTATTCGGGGAGATTTCGCTTCAGCATTGATTGGGGGTAAAATAAAGAGAAGCACAGAGATAACTGTTGTCATTGCAAAGGATTTAAGGTCTCCGGGCCTCAAACTTCTGCCTTTCTTGGGGAGAACCGCTTTCTTGTCACCTGAATTCTTCGCCCTTTGAACACTTATGTCAGGAGGAATTCTAACAACGCCTTCTGGGTATGAAGTCTGTTTTCTGCCTGATCAAACACAACACTCTGAGTACCGTCAATCACCTCATCTGTTATTTCCTCACCCCGATGGGCAGGCAGACAATGAAGCACGATTGCTTGTGCATGGGCATGCGAGAGGAGTTTCCTGTTCAGTTGATATTTTCTGAAACTCTGTTTCCTCTTCGATAATTCCTTTTCCTGCCCCATACTCACCCAGACATCGGTATATACTGCATCTGCTCCGGAGACCGCTTCTTTCGGATCCCTTACTATCATGATATCGTGTTTCGACAATATCCGTGCCCGATCGAGAATCTCAGCATGAGGTTCGTAACCCTTGGGACAAGCCAGGGAAAGCTTGATTCCCATTATCGATGCCGCTTCAATCAGAGAATTTGCGACGTTGTTCCCGTCTCCTACATACGCAAGACGGACATTGTTCAAACGGCCTTTCTTCTCGGTAATGGTCATTAAATCTCCAAGTGCCTGGCAGGGGTGGTGCAGATCACTGAGGCCATTGATCACCGGTATTGAAGCATGAGATGCAAATGCTGTCACGGTATCATGACTGAACGTTCTCATGACAATTGCATCCAGGTACCGTGACAGGACCTTCGCTGTATCATGGACAGTTTCTCCCCTCCCGATCTGTATTTCCTTGGGGGTTAAATATATGCTTTTCGCACCAAGCTGATAAATGCCCACTTCAAATGATACCCGCGTGCGTGTAGATGCCTTCTCGAATATCAGGCCGATACTTTTCCCAATGAGCGGGCATGCGTGTGCATATTTCCCTGATTTGAATGCAATGGCTCTTTTCAGGAGACGATTAATCTCATGCGAAGATAAATCCGATACAGTCAAAAAGTCTCTTTTCATTTCTGTTCTCGCATTGATACAGGTTGTGCCAGTTATGGTAACTTCGAAAAAATTCCATGCAAGGCATCAACAAGCTGATCGATATCCTTTCGTTGTACAATCAATGGCGGAATGAACCTGAGCACAGTCCCTGCAGCGCAGTTTATCAGAAATCCTTTTTCAAGACAGGCCCGCACTATCGGATCGCCCTCCGTCGTCAGTTCCATTCCGAGCAGTAATCCCCTTCCCCGTACTTCTTTTACCAATGCAGGAAATTTTGTCCTCAGTAGTTCAAGTCTCCCGATAAAATATGCGCTCATCCTGTTGCATTGATCGAGAATGAATCCATCTTCAAGAATTGTCTCGAGTGTTGCCACACCGGCTGCACATACAAGAGGGTTGCCGCCGAACGTTGAAGCGTGGTTTCCTGGCTGAAAACCCGAGGCAACCTTGTCAGTTGCAAGCATGGCCCCGATCGGGACACCACCGCCAAGACCTTTCGCTATGGCCATGATGTCAGGCGTAATCCCGAAATGTTCATGCGCAAAAAGTTTGCCTGTCCTGCCCATGCCGGTTTGCACCTCATCCAGAATAAGCAGGATGTTCTGTTCGTTACAGAGATCCCTCACTTCTTTGAGATAGTTCGGGTCGGCAACTCTTACGCCCCCTTCCCCTTGAATCGGCTCCAGCAGGATAGCACAGGTTTCCTCAGTTATTGCCTCACGCATTGCCCGTATATCATTAAAAGGAACGTGCTTAAAGCCGGGCACCAGCGGTTCAAAGCCCTTCTGAAATTTTTCCTGGCCGGATGCTGTTATCGCTGCAAGGGTTCGTCCGTGGAATGAATTTTTTGCTGCTATAATCTCAAACCGGTTAGGATGAACCTGTTCCTTGGCATATTTCCGTGCAAGTTTTATTGCTGCTTCGATAGCTTCAGCACCTGAATTGCAAAAAAACACTTTATCGGCAAAGGAATGTTCAACAAGGAGTTTGGCAAGTTTTATCTGAGGCTCTATATAATAATAATTCGACACATGGATCAACCGCTGTGCCTGTTTCTGGATCGCGACTACAACACGCGGGTGGCAGTGTCCGAGAATGTTCACTGCAACTCCTCCCACAAAATCGAGGTACTCTTTGCCATCAGAACTCCATACCTTCATCCCGCGTCCCTTCCTGAGGACAACAGGATACCGCGTGTAGGTATTCATAATATAACGGCTTGATTCATCGAAGAATTTTTTGACTTCCATACCTGTGATAATAACGGAAATTCTCCTTAAAAATCAAACACGTGCTGAGCTTTACTTTATTCCAGCAAATATATTAAAATTATTAACTTTTAAGGAGGTGATGGCTTGGTCAAAATCAGACTTGCACGGTTGGGAGCACATAAGAGACCTTTCTACAGAGTTGTCGTAGCTGATTCCAGGGAAAGAAGGAACGGGCCCTTTATTGAAATCCTTGGGACATATGATCCCCTGAAAGACCCTTCCGCAGTTACGCTCGATCAGGAAAAGGCAAAACAATGGTTGCAGCAGGGAGCACAACCTACCAATATCGTTAAAAAGCTTATGCGAAGGGCTGGCATGTAAGCAGCCCAAAACTCGTATGGAGGTGGAGAATGATGAAAGACTTAGTAGAAAAGATGGCGAAGGCTTTGGTAGACAAGCCTGAAGAGGTTAATGTTGCGGAGGTAGATGGCGAAAAAACCACGGTGTTTGAGCTGAGAGTGGCACCGAGTGATCTTGGGAAGGTTATCGGGAAACAAGGGAAAACAGCACGCGCAATGAGGACAATTCTGAGTGCATCAGGAACAAAAATCGGGAAGCGCTGCGTGCTTGAAATCCTCGAGTAAATAAAAAATGCTCCGTACGCGGGATGCATGCACATCCCGCCTTTCATAAAAATGAAAAGGGGTAGAAGGAAAGATCATTTTCCTTATACCCCTTAATTATTATTAACATCTCGCACAGCCACCTATTGAAAAGCAAGAAATGAAATGTGACATTCTGACTATTTTCCCCGATATTTTTCATGCATATCTCGGCGAGGGAATGCTCAAAAGGGCTATTCAGAATGGCTTAATTGAAGTAACAGTGCACTCTTTGCGGGACTACACAAAAGACAAACATAGAACCGTTGATGATTATCCCTATGGAGGTGGCTCGGGGATGGTCATGAAACCGGAACCTTTTTATACAGCCGTTGAGACAATCTGTCCTGACAGATCACAGCGGAGAATTCTCATACTGAGTCCGGCAGGCAGGAAATTTGATCAGAACCTGGCGGCGGAACTCTCTCAAGAAAACAGGCGGCTCGTTTTTTTATGCGGAAGATATGAGGCTATTGATGAAAGAGTGCGGGTTGCTTTGGCAGACGATGAGATATCCATAGGCGATTATGTCCTGACTGGCGGAGAATTGCCTGCTTTGGTTATAATAGATGCCGTTGCCAGATTGGTATCCGGTGTTCTTGGCGATGAGCATTCTGCCGAGATAGAATCCTTTTCATGGGGGATACTCGATTATCCTCATTATACAAGGCCCCCTGTTTATAAAGGGTTGGCGGTGCCGGAGATTTTATTATCCGGAAATCACAAGGATATTGTGCGATGGAGGCGTAAACAGGCTCTCCGCCGTACTCTGAAGCAGAGGCCGGAGCTTCTTGAAAAAACTACTCTCAGCGAAGAGGACCAACGGTTGATGAGAGAAATAAAGGAGGAATCAGCATGAGTTTAATGCAGGCTGTAGAGGAAGGTTTTAAAAAAGATCGGACGAACTTTGATATCGGTGATACGGTCAGAGTTTACGTCAAAGTTATCGAAGGGGACAAGGAAAGAATTCAGCCCTTTGACGGAGTGGTCATTGCAAGGCACGGTGGGAGTACAAGGGAAACCTTTATGGTGCGAAAGATATCGTTCGGGGTCGGCGTTGAAAGAATCTTTCCTCTCTATTCTCCGACGATTAACAAGATTGATGTCCTCAAGAAAGGAAGCGTCAGAAGAGCAAAACTCTATTATCTCAGAGGAAAAAAAGGTAAGGCAGCTAAAATAAAGGAAAAAGAGCGGGAGCGGGTTTTTGCGACAAAACCTGCTGGAACTCAGGCACCCGTTAACGAAGCGGGCAAATAGCCCTCCCAAGGAGCAGTGAGGTGTCTTTTTATGGACATCTACCAGTATGATCAATCCCTGAGAAAACAGGGGTACGTGCGGATCGCTGGTATTGATGAAGCCGGGAGAGGCCCTCTGGCAGGTCCTGTGGTGTCATCAGCAGTTGTACTGAAAGAAGGCATTACGATTACCGGGCTGCGCGATTCGAAGAGAGTACCGGAAGATGAACGAACATCCCTGTTCTTCGCAATTCAGGATGCTGCCATAGATATAGGAATAGGTATTGTCGGGCCCGAAGATATTGACCGGTTGAATATTTTGAGAGCCACGAGACAGTCCATGCAGATTGCTGTCGAAAAGCTTTCCATCAAACCTGATATGCTCATTATCGATGCGTTGTCTCTCCCATCGGTTCTGATAAGGCAGATTTCTCCAATAAAAGCGGAGAACGTAAGCGCGTCGGTTGCTGCTGCTTCGATTATCGCAAAATACACAAGAGACAAAATCATGCTTGATTACCATCACGAGTATCCGATGTATAATTTTCAAAAACATAAAGGGTATTCAACAAAAGAACACATTGAGATGCTACAACGCTATGGCCCCTGCCCCATTCATCGAAAGAGTTTTTTCAGGGTAATGTCCCTCGAACTGCCTTTTTGACTTTTAAAAACATATATAGTTTAATGTAACCATGGATAAGGAACGGATTGATGAGGCGTTGGAACTACTCTGGCTTCTAAATGAAGAAAACCATCACGACCTGAACCGCTTCCGGTTAAGTTCTGAAGATGATGGGATCGACTCCATTATTATTGCGCTCAAGGAAGGCGGGCTCGTTGATATCTCCAATGAGATAATTCGTTTTACGGAAAAAGGCCGCACTCAGGCGAAAACATTAATACGGCGCCTTCGTCTCGCAGAGCGTCTTTTCACCGATGTCTTTGAAATGAATGATGATACGGTTATTGCTGATGCATGCAAGATGGAGCATATCCTCAGTGAAGAACTGACTGACAGTGTATGCACATTCCTCGGTCATCCGCAGACGTGCCCTCACGGGAAGCCGATACCTCGCGGAGAATGCTGCAAGAGATATAAAGTCGATGTAGAGCCCGTTGTTACCAGATTGTCTGAATTTGAAGTCGGTTCAAAAGGGAAAATTACTTTTATCGTCCCTACAAGACAGTCGCGCCTGAGCAAGTTGAACTCGCTGGGCATAACTGCCGGGAGCGTTATCAGACTCTTGCAGAGAAATCCGTCCTATGTTATTCAGATAGACGAAACGACCGTTGCCATTGACTCCGAAATCGCAAAAGAGATATACGTTAAAAAGGCCTTTTAACATACAGGTACTGCCGGGACAAAGGCAATTCAAGATTATTTTCTTCGAGCAAGGTCTCATTCAAAAGCAGTTCTTCAGAAGAGCCGTCAGCTACTATTTTTCCGTCTTTTATGATAATACATCGTTCACATACGTCGAGTATCATGTCAAGGTCATGCGAGGCGATAATTTTAGTATGCTTGAACCCCTTTAGAAGATTAATGAGCTGCCTCCTTGACTTCGGATCCAGGTTTGAGCCAGGCTCATCCATTACTAAAATGTCAGGTTTCATGGCCATGACCGTTGCAATTGCGACGGATCTCTTCTGGCCTTCTGAGAGCCTGTGAGGAGGCCTGTTCTTGAGGTGAAGACAGCCAACCATCTCAAGAGCGTTGTTTACACGCTCATCTACTTTTTCCATGCTCAATCCGAGATTGATCGGACCAAATGCCACATCCTCATAAACGATCGGCATAAAAAGCTGGTCGTCGGGTCTCTGGAAAACGAAACCGACTTTCCTCCTGATCTCCTGCCTCGTCCCTTTGCTTAAGGGTACTTCTCCTATGGATATTTCTCCTCTCGCCGGTATGAGATGACCATTGAGATTAAGAAGAAGTGTTGTCTTTCCGGCGCCGTTTGTACCAACTAAACCAACTGACTCTCCATGGATTACCCTGAAGGATATTCCCTTCAATGCCTCTGTACCGTCTGGATAAGAATAAAACACGTCTTTCAGTTCGACAATATGGTGACTCATCTTAATAACCTGTTCAACGTTGCACCGATAAGATCGACAGCATCATAATTTCTCAATATATAAAACATGGTGATCGAAACTGCAGCGAATACGATATCAAAATAGCGGAGATGGAGTCTCCTGAGGACTCTTATCTCTCCTCTGAAACCCCTTGATAACATTGCCCGGTAAATCCTTTCAGCTCTTTCAACACTTCTGATAAGCAAAACAGAGATAAGCCGTATGAATGTCCTTATTTCCTTCCCCCTGCTTCCGAACGACCTCGCCTCCCTCGCCCTCACCATTCGCAATGCTTCATCAAGGAGCACAAAGAGATACCTGTAGAGGAAGAGAAGCTGTATGACGAATATCTTCGGGACCTTCATCCTTTCGAGGGCTTCACATATGCCTGGGAACGATGTCACTGCAATCAGGAGGATGGCGGTGCTTACCGTGAGGACAAACTTGATGATTATGGAAAAAAATGATAACCATCCACCTGAAACCGGGATCCCAAATGGAGTAAGGATTACATTTGTGTCAAATATCGGATTGAATATACCGATGAATAGGGCAAAAGGGGAAACTACTATCACCTTTTTTGCTATTGCCTTAAAGGGAATATCCCCTGCAGTCAATAAAAAAACTGGATAAAGGAAGAAGGGCATAAGCGATGAAATCTGATATTTCTGGAAAGAAACTACAAAGAGGATAAAGATAAAAGAGACTATTATCTTTATCCTCGGATCAATTCTGTGGACAAGGGTATCTTTATTGGAAAGAGTATCAAGATAGCCAAGGTTGAAAAATTCCAGATCGAATGTCACATCTTCTCTTTATGTTTCCGCAATACCTTTATTCCGATACCGAAAAGAACGACCAGAGTCAATACCATTATACCACCAATCAGCCCTGAAAGAGATGTCCCAGGATCAACAGCGGGCCATGAGGGCTTTGTGTCTTTTTCACCCTTTGAAGGTAGGGAATAATCAGGGAGTATCGCCGTCTTTTCCTGAAATTTCGAAAGATTTTCCGTTATCGGATTTGCCCTTTGAGTCACCTCCGGTTTGCCATAGATCTTTTCTATAGACCATTCAAGGCCATCGGGGTGAGTTGAGGCAAACCACGAAAATACTCCTCCCGTGATAACCGCAAGTACTGCCATGGCTACTAATACCTTTTTAAATGAAGCGCCGGAGGAAAGAGATTTAACCCCTTCAAGGTCATCAACAATATCCGGCCTCAATTTTCTTACATAAATAACAATGCCTGCAGTCGCAAATCCTTCGATCAAACCAATAGCAAGATGTATTGGTTGCATGAGCACGAGAAATGTACTCAAAGGTAATTCCGTAATTCCTGAAAGTTTAGTCTCAAGAACGACCGACAGTGAACCTAACTGAAGTCCGAGAGCAACGCTGAGAATAGCAGCGAAAGTGATTCTTTGGGGAGATGCATTCTGTCTAACAATAAACCTGTAAATAAGCGGATACCCGATAAATGCAGGATAGATTCCGAGGTTCCAGATATTCGCTCCGAGGGCGAGGAGCCCACCGTCAGCAAAGAACAGGGCCTGTATGATAAGAACCGATGCAATGACGAGGAATGCTGCGTAGGGACCAAGGAGAATCGCAAGAAGCATCCCTCCTCCGATATGCCCGCTTGAGCCGGTCATCGGGATGGTAAAATTGATCATCTGTCCCGCAAAGATAAATGCCCCGAGGACTCCCATGAGGGGAATCAGCTTGTCGTCCATTTTTTCCCTCAGTTTTTTTGCGCAGTATATGATTGTGCCCAGTGAGCCAGCCCACATTGCGCCTCCAACTGCGGGTGAAAGTAATGCATCTGCCATATGCATGGTTTTTCCTCCTTAGAAATCCAGAATGATTCCAGCAAGGACTGTATAATCGGCTTCCGCCTTGTTCAGTCCTGTCTTTAAGCCGGAATCAATGCTGAATTTTTCATTTACTTTGTAAATCATCCCGCCGAGCAGAAAAAGAGGATGTACGCTCGATTCCCGGTCCGGATTTGTTTCCCCGCCGATATTGGCAACAAGCGTAAGAGGCTTTGATACTGCATATTCTGCTGCCAATGTATAATGCCAAATGTCTCTCAACTCTCTTCTGTTCTTGATATAACCAAGGTCAAGGTCGAGGCTTGCCGGATCGAGTTCTTTCGTTGTAAGGAAATGGAGGCTGTATGCCGCCTTTCCGTCACCAAGCCCTTTCTTTTCTTCTCCAGTGGGAAGAATAATACCGGGCTTTATTGCAAAGCTGAAGCCCTCTTTTTCGTAGAATCTCCATTTCACTTCAACAGTGATGTCAGAGAGGCCATCTTCCTTTAAAGTTTCATTGCCCTCATTTATCCTTGTGAATAGATAGGGCATACTTGCAACAAGATCGATATTCTCCCTTATTCCCGCCGAAAGCGTTGCAGCAAGCTGTGTTTCTGAATCACCGTTGTCATTTGCATATTCGGCATTCATCTCGAGACTAAATTTACCTGTGCCGGTTGTTCCGGTATCATCCGAAATCAACGGATGTACCGCATAAGAATTGCCGCTAAAGCACAGGCACAAAAATAAAAAACAAACTACAAAAATCAAACCCTTACATCCCAAACCTGAGATGCTTAACTTCATCTGATTTCCTTTCACGCGGCAATAAAAAAAGCCGCGAAAGCTTTCAGACCTGCTGGTCCTTTTTTCAGCCTTCGTGGCTTGGTTACAATTTAGAGTAACAAATAATTTTTTCGGGTGTCAAGCTTTTTCTGAATGATGGAACAGTGAGAACTTTAATGGTATTTTCTTTGGACGGCATTTTTGTATGCATATGCTGTTAGAAAAAGCAGGAAATTCGCCATGACAATTGTCGCTCCCGTGGGGAGGTTCATGACAAAGGATGCATAGATGCCGATAATCACCGATACTATGCCGCATATTGATGAGACAACCATAGTACTTTTAAAGCTCCGCGCGATCTGGAGTGCTGTGACTGACGGAAGAATGAGGAGCGATGACGTGAGCATGATACCGACAATTTTCATGGCGAGAACAACCGTTATGCCTGTCAAGAGCACGAGAATGGCATTGATCTTTCTCGTATCGATCCCGGATATTTTTGCAAATTCCTCGTCAAAGGCTGTGGCAAAATGCTCGTGATAGAAAAAAAATATACTAAGAAGTACAACAATCGAAAGGGCTATCGATGTCAGAACTTCTGCCTGACTGATAGATAGGATGTTGCCAAAGAGGAAACTGAAGATGTCGATATTAAAACCACCAGCTACACTGGCAATGATAATCCCCCCTGCAATCCCCAGAGAAGAAACAATCCCTATAGCTGCATCTCCGTAGAGCTTGGCTTTTTCAGTCAATTTCAGGATAGCCAATGAACTTGCCATGACGATAGGTATCGAAAGATACACAGGATGCTGCTTAAAGAGCAGGCCGATTGCCACGCTGCCGAATGTGACATGCGCAAGTCCGTCGCCTATTAAAGAAAGCCGCCGTAATACGAGCAGAACGCCCAGAATGGAACAAACCAGTGCAATAAAGGAACCGGAGATAACGGCTCTCCATATGAATTCATACTGAAAAAAACTGAATATATCCATACTTAATCGTGCCTATGGCATATCAGGTGCTGTGTGAATTCTCCGAAGTAATTCGTCATGTTATCCGATACGCAGAAGTCTTCAAAGCTTCCGTAAAAGATAATCTGCTTGTCGAGATACAGTAGTTTGGATGCATATTTCCCTATGCTTGCTATATCGTGGGTAATGAGGATGATTGTCACGTTCCTGTTATGGTTCAGTCCCATGAGCGTCTGAAAAAACTTCTCCCGCGCTTCAGGGTCGAGAGCCGTCGTCGGCTCATCAAGGATAAGCAGTTCTGGTCGATTGACGATCGCCCGGGCGACAAGAACCCTTTGCTGCTGGCCCCCTGAAAGTTCACCGATCAGTTTGTGCCTGATATCGGCGACATCCGTCAGTTTCATTGCTTCATCTATTGAAGCTTCATCAAAACGCTGAATCCTTTTAGGGAATTTTTTTGTCGAGAACAATCCAGATGAGACAATCTCCCTCACGGTCGCGGGGAAATGAGGATTAAAATGTGTGTGTTTCTGTGGCAGATATCCAATTCTACGCCAGTCTCTGAAATCATTCGTTTTCGTTCCGAACAGCGATACCATGCCTTTCGTCTGTTTTATGAGACCAAGGATAACCTTGATAGCAGTTGTTTTTCCGGATCCGTTCGGTCCTACCAGTCCTACGTAGTCACCTGCAGTGACATCGAATGAGATATCGCTTAACACCTCCACCGAGTTATACCTGAAACTGAGATGTTCGACAGCAACAATCGTCATTGACATTCGAGACCAATTCTGAGGTTCTTCAGATTATTCTCCATTAATGATATAAACGTCACGTTCTGCTCCCACTCGCTCCTTGAAATATTATGAGCCCCGTGAAGCATCAGGAGTTTTGCACCGGTCTCCCGTGCAATTGTTTCCGCAACATTAGGAGAAACTAATTCTTCAAAGAAGATATAGTTCAGATGATGGTTCCTGAAATTCTTAATGAGTTGTATGATGTTGCCGGGTGTAGGCTCTGCGTTGGGTGAAAATCCCCTGTATGCGGAAAGATACTGCAGGTGATATCTCCTTGCAAGATACCCGAAGGCAAAGTGCCCGCCATGAATAATCATATCTTTCTTGCACGAGGCACGGACCTCCTGGAATTGTCTGTCAAGCCGGGACAATTGCGCACTGTATGCTTCTGCATTTTTCAAGTACTCATCTCTGTTGGCAGGATCTTTAGTAATAAAACCATTCAGAATATTCTCCACCATTGTTTGGGCATTCGAAAAGTCAAGCCAGATATGAGGGTCTTTCCCGTTATATTCATGATGGTGTTCGTGTTGACTGCCAGACTTTTTTTCGTACTTGTGATGCTCTGCGAGGTCACGGTCTTCTGCAAGTGCAATACCCATGCTCGTATTAATCACAAGCAGATTCTTATTTGGAACACCTTTGAGCACATCCTCAATCCACGGTTCCATGAATTTCCCGGTATACATGAATATATCTGCATCACTGATTTTACGGATATCACCGGGCTTTGGTTCAAAACTGTGCGGCTCCATGCCAGGAAGTAACAGCAGTTCAACCTGGACCCGCTTTCCACCTACATTCTTTGCAAAATCATACACTGGGAACAGGGTTGTTACCACTTTGATTGTTTTGTCCCCGGCCGGAACTGTCTCTCTCTTCTGACACGAGAGGAATATCAGAGACAGAAAAATATACATGATGAAAACCGAAACAATGCTTCTTTTCATGCCAAATCCTCTTTAACCCTTTTTCTCAGACATTCCTTGCAGAGTCCGTTCACCTGCAGAATGTGCGAGACCACCTGAGCGTTCAGTTTCTTCTTTACCTCTTTCTGGAGCTCGTGGATTGCACAGAAGTTGATATCATCTACATTCCGGCACGACAGGCAGACAAAATGATGGTGATGTTCGTTGTTTCCGCAGAAAAAGTAGTAGAGCTGGCGGTTCGGATGGGTGATCTTGGAGATAATGTTTCCATCCGCAAGCTCCTCCAGATTCCGGTATACTGTTGGAAGACCAATGCGGTTGAACTGTCTTTTCATCTTTCTCCAGATTTCTTCAGGGCTCAGATAACCAGGCTCTTTCATGAGGATCTCGATAATGGCAATTCTCTTGGGAGTCACTTTGAGGTTCAGCTGTTTCAGAGATTTCGTGAGTTTTTCGCTCATACTTGTTCTATTATTAAATGAAAACCGTTTCTATTTAATCAGGAGGGCACAGAAAAGTCAAGATAGTGAGCAAAATAAAGAAATCACAAAGAAAAACTGATGACTCTGAGCAAGGTTGGATGAAGAGAAAAAAAATGAGGGGCATTCGCCCCTCCTAATCCTAATCAGATATGCAGACAGAGATTATTTAGAGATGCTGAAATTTCCGTTGCTTGTGTCGGTGGCGGAACTGGTTGTTGTGCTCGTAATTGTTATCTTGTAATCAGTTCCCGTAGCCTGAGAGCGACTAATTTTCCAGTTATAGGAACCGCTTCCTCCGCTTCCTATAGAGGCTTTGGTTGTGATGGTACGGTTCAAAATGCCATTCTGCAAAAGCTCGATCTTCACCTTAGAGCCCGGATTTCCTGTGTAGGTCCATGTGATAGCATGAGATGATCTCGTCTTCCAGTTTTCACCACCATTCGGCGAAACAACCGTAAGACCCGACGGTATGACCGGCGTTCCAATAAAATTCAGTCCTATGCTCTCATCGCTGAAATTTGAATACGTCGGGTTGAAGGTATAGCCTGCCCTGGATGGGGTTACCCGGTAAGCAGTTCCCATCTGGAATCCTGTCTGACTCCATACACCGCTTGCATTGGTAATTACAGAAGCCGGGATAGTACCGGTTCCCGAGACACGGCTGAACGTCATGGTCAGCCCGGAAAGTCCTGAACCGCCGCTTGTTACCAATCCTGAAGCGCTGAATGGAGGAGCTGCTACGATCGTAAAATATCCATTGCTCATATCGGAAACAGAACTATACGACGTGCTCGTGACGTTCACCCTATAATCCGTTCCGTCAATAACGTCAGCCGGAATCGGCCAGTTATATGAACCGCTTCCGCCGCTTCCCGCCGATGTACCTGATGTAATAGTTCTGTTCAGGGAGGTACCTTTATAGAGATCGATTTTCACCGATGAACCTGGATTTCCAGTATAGCTCCATGTGATTGTCTGTGGAGTTCCTGCCTGCCAGCTTTCGCTTCCGTTTGGCGTGCTAACAGCAATCGTGGAATCTGTCGAAGCCAGAAAATACTTTTGCGTGCTCGCACCGAAAGAAACGTCATTTGACATTTGTGAATAGTCGATCATGAAATACCCTTTTTCCGTCCCATACCCTGCTGTACTACCCCATCCGCTGGCCCAGCTGTTTTTTACGATAAAATAGTGACCGGGATCGTCATATCCGATAATCAATACAGCGTGATACCCTGCCAGGCTGCCTGTAACATGCGTATAGACGCCGCCGGTATATGAAAAGAAATCATTATAAACCGCCATTGTTGTCACTAAAGGTCCGTTCGTATTGAGCGCATTCTTAATTGCATCAACGGCAGCGGACACGCCGGAATAGCTGTCAATTTTGTGAGTGGAATTCGTCCAGTTTAAGCATGCCTGGGTGCAGCATACCGGGGTAGAATCGTTACAGTCCAGTGCCCTGTAAGGAAAACAAATCTCTTCAGGCAGTCCGGTATCCCTGATATAATTAGAGGCGGAACCGATATACCCGCCACCACAGTCTCCCGCCCCGCTGCAGGAAACGAGTATCTGCTCTGCCAGATTTAAATCCATACCTGACCAGTTCTGGGCAATCAGCCATGCGGATTCGGCAGCAGCAGTCGTAGCAAAGGCCCAGCAACTGCCACAACTTGCCTGGTTTCTCACGGGGGTAACAAAGTCCCCACCGTTATTTCTCCAATCGAGGCTGGCCGGTACCACAGAAACCGGTTCCTCAGAAGCGAAACTCATCTCATTCTCTGGAGAGAATTCCAAAATCAGTCCGACCCGCTTTTTTCTCTCTTCCTTCGAAAGCTTCATCATGGATGTTTCCCCGGCAGTCCATTTGGCACCTTTTCCCTTGATGGCCGACTGAATGTCGGTCAATTCATCGGCAAAAGATACAGCGCTGATAAGGAAAAGTACGGAAAGTAAAATGACTCCTAATGCAAACAGTTTCTTCTTGTACATTTGCTCCTCCTTTTTTTTATTCGATAGAAAGTTTTACCAATAATTGTTCGCTCGCCTTCCCCTTTCTTTCCCATATACAACAGTGATCCAATTAAACTCAGCCTCGTTGGAAACAATGCGATTTTCTCAATCAAAATCTTGGTCGTCCTTAATAAAAATATGGGAATACAGACCAAAATAATGTGACCGGAGTCACAAAAATATTGATAGGGTTATTCGATGGATCATAATTATCATTTCCTTTACTGTTATTTTGGAATTTCTATTGGCCCAGTCAACCCTACCTGAGTAGGGGATACATTTTAAACTTTCCAATTTCATATACAACTGCATGTTAACGCTCTGTACAGAAATCCTATATAATGATAAATAGTCAAAATTGCCAAAAGGAGGAATACATCCATGAGCATTATCAAAATCATGCCGTGTCTTGATATGAAAGACGGGAGGGTAGTCAAAGGTATAAATTTTATCAATTTGAAAGATGCAGGCAACCCCGTAGAAAACGCTGCCCTGTACGAAAAAGAGGGAGCCGATGAATTGGCAATGCTTGATATCGCAGCAACAGTAGAAAACCGAAAAACACGATTGGAATGGGTGAATAATGTTTCCTCGGTTATCAGTATTCCCTTAACTGTGGGGGGCGGCATTGCATCAATGGAAGACATGGAACTCGTATTGCAGGCGGGAGCAAATAAAGTATCGATGAACAGTGCTGCCGTCAGGAATCCCGATTTGGTTAAACAGGCATCAAAGGCATATGGTTCAGAGACGGTAACAGTTGCTATTGACGGCAGAAGAAACAAACAGATGCCTTCGGGGTTCGAAGTCGTTGTTTCGGGAGGAACAAAACCCGCAGGGAAAGATGCAGTAGAATGGGCTAAGCACTGTCAGGATTTAGGAGCAGGGGTGATTCTTCCCACAAGTATGGATGGTGATGGAACACAGGCAGGGTATGATTTGGAATTCACACGGGCGATCTCAGATGCAGTTGACTTACCGGTGGTTGCTTCAGGTGGTGCAGGGAAATTAGAACATTTTCTTGATGCAGTTACAAAGGGAGGTGCGGATATTCTCCTGGCTGCCTCTGTTTTTCATTATCGTACATTCAGTATCAAGCAGGTTAAGGAATATTTGAGATCAAAAGGCCTAAAAGTTAATTTATAGACTGCTTCAGAAATGTTTAAAAAGCACCGGGAGCTTTATTGAGGAGGTATCCACAGAGGTGTTCATGATATACCGAGGGAATTAAGTCTTAAACGGAACTACTTCTGCAAATGCAATTGTTGTACAGTGCACATTATGTCCTCAGTTCCCCCCCTGTCTTTTCAAGAAGGTGTTTCACGAGAGCAGAATGGAGCTTTTCAACCTCTTCGTCCGTGAGGGTTCTGTCTTGAGCTCTGTAGATGATATTGAATGCAAGACTTTTCTTGCCCTCAGGGATATTGCCTCCCTTGAAATAATCAAACACCGAAACCTCCTCGATCAGTTCTGTGGGGAAAGTTCTGATTATTTCCTGAACACGGGAGGACGGAATCGTTTCATCAAGCACAATGGCAATATCGCGTTCAACTGAAGGATATTTCGCAACGGGGCTGAATTGTATCGAATCAGGTACAGATGTCAAAAGCAGATCAAGGGTGAGTTCAAAAAGAACAACTTCCGGCTTTTGCTTTTTTAAATCAAGTTTTGCTATAAGATCAGGACCGAGCACGCCTATATACCCAACCCGCGAACCTGAGACAACGATATCAGCTGATCGCCCTATGCGTAAAAATGGCTCTGAAGAAGGTATAAATGAATACGTGCTTACTTTTAATTCTCCGAAGAGCGATTCCAATGCGCCTTTTACGACATAGAAACCAGATGCATCCTCTTTCCAGAGTGCAGGAGATTTCTCCTTATACCATATCCCTCCAAGTCTTAATTCCTCCGAGGGAAGTGGGTGCTCGGTGTTTTCGAAGATTCTGGATATCTCGAAGAAACGTATTTCCTTCAACCCTCTGTCAAGATTGTATTTCAGATTTGAGATCAGGGCAGGAGCCAAGGTCGTTCGCAAAAGACATTCATCCTGGCTGAGGGGATTGCTGATGGCAACTACATTCCGCCGCTTGTCGGAATCAGGAATACCAACGGTGTCAAGACTCGGCATGTTCATAAAACTGTAATTGATAACTTCGGTAAGACCTGCTTTTCTCATAGTTTCACGGATTCTCTGGATATGGAGTGCTCTTTTGCTCAATCGGCCTGATGAAAGAGAACTTCTGGGTACTGTTGTGAGAATCCTGTCATAGCCGTATATCCGTGCTATCTCTTCAGCCACGTCAATTTCTCTGCTCATATCGCGTCTGTATGCAGGTGGGCATATGACAATCTCCTCACCCTTCACTTCTGAGACTATACCCAGTCTCTTCAGAATTTCGATCATATCGGTATGGGTGAGCCTTGTGCCCAGGATCCTGTTAATCCTTTCATGCCGGACTGCAATCGGTTCAGGTACATATTTAGCCGGATACTTATCTATGATGGCATGGACTGTCCCGCCCGCAACTTCTTGCATTAATCGTGCAGCACGATCTAAGGCCTTTTCAAGGAATTCGATATCCGTCCCTCTTTCGAACCGGTAGGAAGATTCACTGGTCAGGCCAAGTTTTTTTGATGTCTTCCGTATTGAAACCGGATCAAAATAGGCGCTTTCGAGAAAGACATTGTTTGTCCTATCAGTCACCTCCGTATTCATACCACCCATGACTCCCGCAACAGCGATCGGCTTGTCTGCATCCCATATCAATAGTGAGTCATGAGGGATCTCGCGTTCTATACCATCGAGGGTCTGCATTTTTGTTTGTTGCAACTGTCCTTGTATTGTATCCGGAGAACCAACCCTCACTTTTTTC
>Ga0307378_10005355_pt1 | contig 17908 bp, 20 predicted proteins | sample UN1MG_FD_202238 | JGI IMG/M metagenome (GOLD analysis project Ga0307378, IMG submission 202238) | Soil microbial communities from Risofladan, Vaasa, Finland - UN-1 | ecosystem: Environmental > Terrestrial > Soil > Coastal area > Acid sulfate soil | place: Finland: Risofladan, Vaasa | collected... | reverse complement strand
TGCGATTGGCGCAGCAGGGCCAGCACCCGCGCACGATGCTGGTGTCGTGCTGCGACAGCCGGGTCAATATCGTCGAGATGTTCGGGGCCGAGCCGGGCGATTTGTTCGTGGTGCGCAATGTTGCCGGGTTGGTTCCGCCATGGAACCCGGATCACCAGCACCACGGCACTTCGGCGGCGGTCGAATATGCGGTCGATGTGCTGAAGGTGGCGCATATCGTGGTGGTCGGGCATTCGAATTGCGGTGGCGTGCATGCCTGCCACGACATGTGCGCCGGGCTTGCGCCGGAGTTGGAGCAGACTACCAGCTTCGTCGGCCGCTGGATGGATATCCTGCGCCCCGGCTACGAGCGGGTTGCCGCAACGGTTACCGATCCGAAGGCCCGCAAGGCGGCGCTGGAGGAGGAGGCGGTGCTGACCTCGCTGCGCAATCTCGGCACTTTCCCCTTCGTCACCGAAGCGGTGGCGGCCGGGTTGCTGACCCTGCACGGCGCCTTCGTCGAGATCGGCACCGGCGCACTGCTGTTCCATCGGGGCGACGCCGGATTCGTGCCTGTCTGAGTCTGCCCGGAAGGGGTCTCTCGGACTGGGGGATATCCCCCAGTTGCCTGAAAAATGTCGTTCCCTCAAATTGTCGTGAGTTGGCGTGACCAAATTCGTGGGCTAGTTTACCTGACGTTAATGATCGGAATCACGATAAAATAAGGAATACGGGGATGAAAACGTCAAGAAGCCAAAAGATGTTGAGCGCCGTCGTACTTTGTTCCGCGGTGCTGCTTGCACCGACGATCGCGGCAACGCAAGACACGCCGGATGCGGGCCAAAAGGTAATCGAGGCGCGCCAGGGATATATGAAGCTCGTCTCCTGGGAAGCCGGGCCGCTGTTCGGCATGGCCAAGGGCGAAGTCGCCTATGACGCCGCGACTGCGACGGCAAACGCGGCGGATCTCAAAGCCCTATCGCAATACGCGTTTCCCGGATTGTTCCTTGCTGGCACATCGAAGACGGATCGCGCAGGAAAGACCCGTGCGATGTCCGATATCTGGGAAGATATGGCCAAGTTCGAAATGGCGTTCGGCGATTTGGGCGCGGCGATTAATTTGGTCGCGGCAGAAGCCGGCAAGGGACAGACGGAACTCGCCGCCGCTGTCGGCGAGCTTGGCAAAGCCTGCGGCGGTTGCCACAAACCGTTCCGCGCCAAGGACTTCTGAGCGGCACAACGGCGCAGTTTGCGCATGATAATTTGACGCTGGCCGCACTGTGGCCAGCGTATCGGAAAGGTCGATAATGCGGCGATTCCTGTTCGCGTCAGGCTTGCTTTGCGCGGCTGGCGTAATTGTCTTTTGGTTGCTCACCATGCCGCGGACTATCTCAGCCAATGACCTGCCAACCGGTGACGGCGACGCGGCCAAGGGCCGCTATGTTTTCTACGAAACTGGCTGTGCCTCGTGCCATGCCGCCCCCGGAACCAAGGGCGCCGAAAAGCTCAAACTTGCCGGTGGTCTTGCCCTGAAAACGCCATTCGGCACCTTCGTTGCGCCCAACATCTCGCCCGACCCTACCCATGGCATCGGCGGCTGGACCACAAGCCAGTTCGTCAATGCGGTGATGCGCGGCGTGGCGCCGGACGGCAGCCATTACTACCCGGCATTCCCCTACATGTCGTATCAGCGCATGAAGCTGGCCGATGTCATCGACCTGAAAGCCTTCATCGATACCCTCCCCGCGGTTGCCGGCGACGCCCCGCCGCATGACCTGCCACTGCCGTTTCGGTTGCGCCGCGGGCTCGGGCTGTGGAAGGCATTGTTCATGGATTACGGGCCGTTCACCCCTGTTCCGGGCGGCGACGAGGTACTTAACCGTGGCGCCTATCTGGTGACTGGTCCGGGTCATTGCGGCGAATGCCATACGCCGCGCAATCTGCTGGGTGGACCGGAGGCCGAGTGGGCCTATTCCGGCGGCCCGGCGCCCGAGGGTAAAGGCAACATCCCCAATATCACCCCGCATGACGACGGCATCGGCGGCTGGCCAATCGAAGACATCACGATTGCGCTCAAAACCGGGCTACTGCCGGAATTCGAAACCTTCGGCGGCGCCATGATCGCGGTGCAGGAGAACATGGCCGAACTGACCGACGACGACCGCGAGGCCATCGCAACCTATCTCAAATCCCTGCCGCCAAAGCCGAGCCGCTGGAAAAAGTAACGAGCGCGAACAGGACTGATCAGATGATTTCGGTTCGGCGTTTTCAGTTTCGGTTCCATGGTAGGGGTCGATTCTCCCGCCACAGTCCAGGCCAATCCGGGTCGCGAGTTCCGGAAAATGCCCTAGCCTCGCCCGGTGCCCGGTGCTAGTCCAGCGCCAAAAGGTGAGGCATCGCAGTGGAAACAAAGACCGCCAGAACCGGCACGGTCAAAAAGCGCACCACCAAAGCGGTGGCCGCGACCAAACGCTTGGCCGCGGAACGAGCGGCAAAGTATCGCCGCGAGAAGCGCAACAGTCGCCTCCGCCGCGTGTTGCTGGCGCCCCTGCGTTGGTTCGCCATTGCGCTCGCCACCGCGCTCCTGTGGGTCGGCTCCTACACGGTTATCAATCCGCCGGGCGGCTATTACCTCGCGTCCGAGTGGATCCGGCTTGGCGGGGTCCAGCGCGACTGGCGTGATCTGGAGGACATCTCGCCCGACCTCGCCCGCGCCGTGATCGCCGCCGAGGACGCCAATTTTTGTGACCATATAGGCTTTGATCTGAAGGCCATCGGGCAGGCGCTCGAGGCCAATGCGCAAGGCAAACGGGTGCGCGGCGGCTCGACCCTCAGCCAGCAGGTGGCCAAGAACGTGTTCCTCTGGCACGGCCGTTCGTGGCTGCGCAAAGGGTTGGAGGCGGGATTCACGGCGATGATTGAGATCATTTGGACCAAGCGCCGCATCCTCGAAGTCTATTTGAACGTCGCCGAGTTTGACGACGGCGTGTTCGGCGTCCAGGCGGCGGCGCGACACCATTTCGGTCGCGACGCCTCGGCTTTGACACTGGCCCAGGCCGCCCGCCTCGCCGCCGTTCTTCCAGACCCGAAGGGAAGGAACCCTGCCGCTGGCACTGACTTCATGAACCGCCGCGCCCGCGCTATCACCGAAGGCGCCCGGACACTCGAGGGCGAGAGGCGGGCGGCCTGTGTGGGGTGATCCGAGGCGCGATTGTTATCGCGACCGCACTGGTCATTCGACAAATGCGATCGCTTCGATCTCAACCAGCATCTCCGGCTCCGCCAACAAGGCCTGCACGGTGGTCCGGGCCGGCGGAGTATCCGGGAAAACCTTGGCGAATTCCTCATTCATCAACTGAAAGTGCCGGATGTCGGCCAGATAGACCGTGCATTTGAGGACATCGGCCGTTGTAGCGCCGCCTTCAGCCAACACCGATAACACATTCTTCAACGTCTGGCGCGTTTGCGCGCGAACATCGCCAATCCCGACAACGTTGCCGCTCTCATCCCAGGCAACCTGCCCCGCAGTCAGGATGAACCCCGCGGACTTCGCACCGGGAGAATAGGGGAAGGTCGGCCTCGGTTGAAACTCGAGATTTCTCGGCCTTAGGGTCTGTTTTGGCATTTCGTCCGTCACTTTCCTGGGGATTGGCTCGAATTTTACTGCACGCAAGGCACGGCATCGGTGGTATCGGGCCGACGACCGCCTGCGGTGAGGGGGCGGCGCAATTCGCCAGAATATCCTAAAGCAAGTCTTCTGATTGCCAAAGGGACTCCTTCGGCAATTTCGAGATTTTCGGACAGCGATGATTCTGAGAGGTTGGTGCGCGTTCGTCATGCCAAAAAACGCGCTCGGGCATCCCGGCGCGCATTGCGATGGTAACGCTTCAAACTAGCCAGAGGGAGGACGATCTATGCGACCCTCTGGCGACCCTGCTTCATTCCCAACCGTGTGAAATGAGGTCGCGTTCCTCGTTCGTGGTCAGGTCTGACCTTGCCGGATCAGCGTTTCCACTGAATTCGACAGACTGTGACGCGGTTGACGGTCCTGCCGCAGGTGCGCTGCTACTACTACCGGCGCTCGAACCGCCGGAAGTGCCCGCTTCGCTGGAACCACCGTTGCCGCCGCCGTTGCCGCCACCGTTGCCGCCGCCGTTGCCGCCGCCGTTGGCGTTGCCGCCGCCGTTGGCGTTGCCACCACCGTTGGCGTTGCCACCACCGTTAGCGTTGCCGCCACCGTTAGCGTTGCCGCCACCGTTAGCGCCACCGTTGCCACCACCGTTGCCGAGGCCAATGCCTCTTCCATTTCCGTTGGCTCTTCCATTTCCGTTGCTATCGTTACCGGCATGAGAAAGAGACACACCAAATGACACAACGCCGTCTCCGGAGATATCGATGCCAAGCGGCATCACCGCTGCAATCAGCACGATCGCGCCAGTGCGTGCGATAAAGGTCACCAGAGACTTCTGCCTCACTGTAATAGACACTTCCCGCTCCCTTCACTCGAAACTGTCACTACCATGAAAATCCACCACCACGACGCACTTTACGCAACCAAACTTTTGTCGATCCGACGCCACACACACGTCCGCAGGTATTCCAAGAACTGATACTACCGCTATTGAACTACAACGCACTCGGACAGATAACCCTGGACGAGCGAAATCCTTTCTAATTATTTTTGTCAAAATGCATAGCTGCATCTCCCGGCTGGGTAATGGTTCAACTGCGCCAACCGCAGCACCCTGGCAAGCCGATGGCGAAATCAGAAACGCGGGCCGTTTCTTTAAGCGAAGATCTCTCAGGCTCAGCCCCTCACCCTAACGTCACCGCATAGGCCAGCCCACCCGACAGGAACCTTGAGCGGCGCCATTCCACCGCCCGTCCGGTCAGGTCATAGGCGACCCGTTCGACCAGTAGCAACGGCGCACCCTCCGGCACGTCCAGGGTCATTGCCGCTATGGCGTCTGCCGCCACCGCCGAAAGCCGGTCGTCGGTCGAAATCACGCTGATGCCGTGGCGGGCCTGGTAATGTGGGTAGAGAGCGTTCGGCAGCGGGGTTTCACGCTCGAGCCCCGGCATCAGGGCGGCGGGCACCTCGACCGTCTCAAGGATCGCCGGACGACCGGCGATGGTGCGGAACCGGTCGATCAGGATGACATTCTCGCCAACGCCAAGGCACAGTCGCCGTTGGGTTTCCGGCCCAGCCGGGATGATCACGACAACCTCGCTACCGGCTTGCGGCAGCACGCGCTCGCCGTGCTGGTCGACCAGCCGGAAGAAGTGATAATTTGCCAGTTCCGGTGTCTGCTCGGTGACAAAGGTGCCCTTGCCCTGATGGCGCCGCAGCACCCCGTCGGCCGCCAGACTATCGACAGTCTTGCGCATCGTTCCGAGGCTTACACCCATCTCGATAGCGAGCGCACGATCGCTTGGCAGCATCGCTCCCGGCTTCCACTCGCCTGACGCCAGGCGCGCGACCAAGGCGCTGCGAATTTGGACATAGAGCGGCGCATGGTCCGGCTTCGCCATCGTCGGTGTTCTCCTGGCATTCTTTGGTGGCAGCGGGGTTGCGACTCACCTGCAACTCCGGTAACTCTGCCAACTCAGTTAACTCTGATAGCAGAGTTAGCAGAGCCAGCCAAAGGAATCCACCCGATGAGCATCCCCCAACTCCTGGTCCATGACCGGCGCGACAATGTCGGCGTCGTGGTCATCGAGGGACTGACCGCCGGCACCGAGATGCTGTGCGTCATCACCCATGACAATTCTGACTTCAAACTGGTCGCCAAGGCCGACATCCCGATTGGCCACAAAGTGGCGCTTACCGCGCTGAAGGCCGGCGACACGGTGATCAAATACGGTGTCGATATCGGCCGCATGGTTGGCCCGGCCGAGCCGGGCGGCCATGTCCACGTCCACAATCTGAAAACCAAGCGTTGGTGAGGAGAAAACCCATGGGCTTCGAGAACCACACCATCAACGCCTGGCGCCGCGAGAACGGGCGTGTCGGCGTGCGCAATCATGTCATCATCCTGCCGGTCGACGACATCTCGAACGCCGCCTGCGAGGCGGTGGGCAACAATGTCAAAGGTACCATGGCGCTGCCCCATTCCTATGGCCGGTTGCAGTTCGGCGAGGATCTGGACCTGCATTTCCGCACCATGATCGGCACCGGCAGCAACCCGAACGTCGCCGCCGTGGTGGTGATCGGGATCGAGCCGGAGTGGACCAAGGTCATCGTCGACGGCATCGCCAAGACCGGCAAGCCGGTGAGCGGGTTCTCGATCGAGCAGAATGGCGATTTCGAGACCATTCGGCAGGCGAGCTGGAAGGCCAAGGAATATGTCCACTGGGCGACCGAGCTGCAAAAGGAGGTCTGCCCGCTGACCGACCTGTGGGTCTCGACCAAATGCGGCGAGAGCGACACCACCACCGGGCTGGGGTCCTGCCCGACGGTTGGCAACATGTATGACAAGCTGATCCCGCACGGCCTGTACGGCTGTTTTGGCGAGACCTCCGAGATCACCGGGGCCGAGGATATCTGTGCGGCCCGGGCCGCGACGCCTGAGGCCGGTGAGAAGTTCATGAAGATGTTCCAAGCCTATCAGGACGACGTGATCGAACAGTTCAAAACCTCGGATCTGTCGGACAGCCAACCGACCAAGGGCAATATCCTGGGCGGATTGACGACCATCGAGGAGAAGGCACTGGGGAACCTGGAAAAAATCGGCCGGACCAGCACCTATATCGACGCCATGGGTCCGGCGGAGGAGCCGGCGAAGGGGCCGGGGCTGTACTATATGGACACCTCGTCGGCGGCAGCGGAGTGTGTGACCCTGATGGCGGCGGCCGGTTATGTGGTGCATACCTTCCCGACCGGCCAGGGCAATGTGGTTGGCAACCCGATTGTGCCGGTCATCAAGATCACCGCCAATCCGCGCACGGTCCGGACCATGGGCGAGCATATCGATGTTGATGTCTCGGGCATTCTGCGCCGCGAGCAGACCATCGACCAGGCAGGCGACGCGCTGATCGAGATGATAATCCGCACCGGCAATGGCCGCTCGACCGCCGCCGAGGCACTGGGACACCGCGAGTTCGTGATGACCAAGCTGTATCGCTCCGCGTGATAAATTGGCGGCCTGTTTCAAGTCCACTATGACCCGGACCTGGCCGCCAAACCCGACCTGCTGACGGAGTTTGCGAGCGAGGCCCGGGCGCTGGTGGTGTGCAATTTCATTGTTATTCTTTGGTCGATCAGGATTTCGTTACCGAACCCGGTGACGGTTTGCCGGCTGCCCTGCGTTCCAGCTGCAGACCACTCGGAACTCAGGAGGCGACAATGACGATGACGGCCATCACCAAAATTACCCGGCTTGCCCGGAACCTGGCAATCGGCGCTCTGGCGATTGGGGCGACCTCCCTGATGCTGCCTGGCACCGCCGCGGCGGCATCGTATGCGCATACAGTCGCGCAGCGGCTTGATCGCATCGCCTATGAGGTCTCTCACGTTCAGGTTATCCGCAATCCATACCGCAAGAATGTTGCGATCAATCACCTCCAAAAACGGCTGTATCGTTTGGAGAAGATCAACTGGGACCAGCGCGGTCGCCGGATGCGGGTAAACGCCGAACGGATCGACCGACTACAACATCGGCTACAGCGCATTGAACGCCGGGCCTCGTACCGGCCCGAACAGGGCCAGGGTCGCCGGCATGACAACCAGCGCGGTGGTTGGAGCTGGTCGGATCAAAAACGCTAACAACTGAAGATTGTCGTTCATTTCGGGATCTGGGCATCTCGGGGTTTGGAATCGGCCGCTCATGGCCGGTTCCGGCCTCGAGGTTGTTTTTGGTCGGGCCCTATCCGGTAGACCTGCACATGGTTAAAACCGCCGGCCGTCTGGCGAACTACCGCGTGTTGATCCGCAGTGCAGCCGCTGCAGCGAAGGGTGCTAGCGCGGCTGAGAACAGAGTTAGTGCCGCAAGCAGCCCCAGCGCGGGCCATGGTGAGAGGGCGAGGAGAGACTGCTCGACCGCCCGCGCGCCCAGGATCAGTGTCGGAATATACAGCGGCAGCACCAGGATCGACAGCAATAGCCCGCCCCGGCGCACACCAACGGTGATCGCCGCCCCGATCGCCCCGATCAGGCTCAGCGCCGGTGTGCCTAATGCCATGCCGATCATCAACGCCGGCAGGGCGCTGTTTGGCAGTTGCAGCATCGCTCCCAGGATCGGTGCGATCACCACCATCGGCAAACCGGTCGTCAGCCAATGAGCAATGCTTTTTGCCAGAACCACCTGCTCCAGCGCCAGCGGCGACAGCATCAGCTGGTCGAGCGTGCCATCCTCGAAATCCGCCTGAAAGATGCGATCCAGCGACAATAGCGCCGCCAGGAGTGCCGCGATCCACAGGACGCCACCGGCGATCCGCGCCAACGTTGCCGCCTCGCGCCCGACCCCCAATGGGATTAGCACAACTGCCAACACGAAGAACGCAACCCCGATGCCGCCGCCTCCGCCCAGCCGCAATGCCAACGCAAGGTCGCGGGTCAGCAGGCTCGCTATGCCTCTCATGCCCAGGCTCCAGCCAGAAACGGGTCGCCCTGATGACCTGCAGCAGCATCTGGCGGCGTCATCTCCAGGGTAGGGATATCACCCAAGCCCAACGGCACATGGGTCGCGATCAACGCCATTCCGCCCGCCGCTATATGTTCGCGCACCAGATCGGCAATCAACGCCGAGGCGTCCGCGTCCAACGATACCGTTGGCTCGTCCAGCAACCATAACGGCCGGTCGGCGACCAGCAACCGCGCCAACCCCAGCCGCCGCCTCTGCCCGGCCGAGCATTGCGCCGCCGGGCGCGCCGCGATGGCGTCGAGCCCGAACCGCGCCAGCGCCGCCCGCGCTCTCGCGGCGTCGGTGCCATTGATCCCGGCCCACAGCATCAGATTCTCGCCAATGCTCAGCGCCGATTTCACTGCATCCAGGTGCCCGGCATAGGCGACCTGTTCCTGAAACCCCTGCGGATTGGAGGCCAGCGAGGCCTTGCCCAGCTGCGCATCGCCGCCCGCTACTGGGATCAGCCCGGCGAGCTGGCGCAACAGCGTCGATTTGCCGACCCCGTTCGGCCCACGCAGCGCCGCCGCCTGACTGGCCTCGACCCGAAAGCAGAGATCGCGGTAGACAAGCCGCCCGGCGCGGCGGCATGCGAGATTGTCGAGGGTCAAGTCCATGGCCTGTCATACCGCTTTGCGCATCCGACGCAAATCAGAGTTTCTGGCGAGAAAGTTATGCGCCGCGACACGCTGGATAATTGCGCTGCCCTTGGAATTCAGCCATTAGGAACCCAGTATTCCATCAAATGCCTCCCTGCGCCTGTGCTGCCTCTCTGCGCACGGCTAATTCCAGCGCCGGGGAGGCTCAAAAAAGGGAGCACCTGATGACCATCACCGTTGGTTCGGACACCTCGAAGACCCGCCGCACGCTGACCGAAGGCGGCCACAGCGTCGACTATTACTCGATCCCGGCGGCGGAAGCTGCGGGTCTCGGCAAATTCTCCAACCTGCCGGCAGCGCTCAAGGTGGTGCTCGAGAACATGCTGCGCTTCGAGGACGGCAAAACCGTCACCGTCGATGACATCAAGGCATTCGCCGAATGGGGCGCCAACGGCGGCAAGAACCCGCGTGAGATCGCCTACCGCCCGGCCCGGGTGCTGATGCAGGACTTCACCGGCGTCCCCGCCGTCGTCGATCTGGCGGCGATGCGCGATGCCATGGTGGCGCTGGGCGGCGACCCGGAGAAAATCAATCCGCTGAACCCGGTTGACCTGGTCATCGACCACTCGGTGATGATCGACGAGTTCGGGACGCCACGGGCGTTCCAGATGAATGTCGAGCGCGAATACGAACGCAACGGCGAGCGCTACCAGTTCCTGAAATGGGGCCAGGGCGCCTTCGACAATTTCCGCGTCGTGCCGCCGGGCACCGGCATCTGCCATCAGGTCAACCTGGAATACCTCAGCCAGACGGTCTGGACCGACAAGGACCAGCACGGCAATGAGGTCGCCTATCCCGACACTCTCGTCGGCACCGACAGCCACACCACCATGGTCAACGGCATGGCGGTCCTGGGCTGGGGCGTCGGCGGCATCGAGGCCGAGGCGGCGATGCTGGGCCAGCCGATCTCGATGCTGATCCCCGAGGTCGTCGGCTTCAAGCTGACCGGCCGGTTGCCCGAGGGCGTCACCGCCACCGATCTGGTTCTGACCGTGACCCAAATGCTGCGCAAGCACGGCGTCGTCAGCAAATTCGTCGAGTTCTACGGCGCGGGTCTCGATCACCTGCCGCTGGCAGACCGCGCCACCATCGGCAACATGGCGCCGGAATACGGCGCCACCTGCGGGTTTTTCCCGATCGACGGCGAGACCCTCCGCTACATGCGCACCACCGGCCGCGACGAGACCCGGATCGCGCTGGTCGAGGCCTATGCCAAGGCCAACGGCATGTGGCGCGGCGCCGACTACAACCCAGTCTACACCGCGACGCTGGGGCTCGACATGAGCACCGTCGAGCCGTCGATCTCCGGCCCGAAGCGCCCGCAGGACAAGATCCTGCTCAGCAAAGCCGCGTCGACCTTCAAAGGTCACATGGACACCGAGTTCAAGCGCCCGCTAAACAAGGAAGTCGCCGTCAAGGATGCCGATTACACCATCCATTCCGGCTCGGTGGTGATCGCCGCGATCACCTCGTGCACCAACACCTCGAACCCCTATGTGATGATCGGCGCCGGGCTGGTGGCGCGCAAGGCCCGGGCACTGGGGCTAAAGGCCAAGCCCTGGGTCAAAACCTCGCTTGCGCCCGGCTCGCAGGTCGTCTCGGCCTATCTCGAGGCGGCGAACCTGCAGGAAGACCTCGACGCGCTCGGCTTCAATCTGGTCGGCTATGGCTGCACCACCTGCATCGGCAACTCCGGCCCGCTGCCGATCGATATATCCAACGCGGTACATGACGGCGATCTGGTGGCCTGCTCGGTGTTGTCGGGCAATCGCAACTTCGAGGGCCGGATCAACCCGGATGTCCGGGCCAATTACCTGGCCTCGCCGCCCCTGGTGGTCGCCTACGCAATCGCCGGCGACATGAACATCGACATCGCGCATGACGCGATTGGCCAGGACCAACAGGGCAAAGATGTGTTCCTGAAAGACATCTGGCCAACCTCGAGCGAAATCTCCGACCTGGTCCACCAGACCGTCACGCGCGAGGCGTTCCTGTCCAAATATGCCAACGTGTTCACCGGCGACGACAAATGGCGCGACATCGATGCCGGCGGCGGGCTAACCTATAGCTGGCCCTCGACCTCGACCTACGTCCAGAACCCGCCCTATTTCAAAGGCATGTCGCGCGAGAAGGGCACCATCCACAATGTCGAGGGCGCCCGCATCCTGGCGCTGCTGGCGGACTCGGTGACCACCGACCACATCTCGCCGGCGGGGTCGTTCAAGCCGGACACACCGGCCGGCGAATATCTGGTCGAACGCCAGGTCCAGCCGCGAGATTTCAACTCGTTCGGCGCCCGGCGCGGCAACCACGAGATCATGATGCGCGGCACCTTCTCCAATATCCGCATCAAGAACGAGATGCTGGAGGGCGTCGAGGGCGGCTTCTCGAAGGGGCCGGACGGCACGCAAATGCCGATCTACACCGCCGCCATGGCCTACAAGGATGCGGGCATTCCGCTGGTGATCATCGCCGGTAAGGAATACGGCACCGGATCGTCGCGCGACTGGGCGGCGAAGGGAACCGCACTCCTGGGCGTCACCGCGGTGATCGCCGAGACGTTCGAGCGCATCCACCGCTCGAACCTGGTCGGCATGGGCGTGATCCCGTTCGAATTCACCAACGGCGACAGCCGCAAATCGCTCGGGCTGACCGGCGACGAGGTGGTCTCGATCATCGGGCTGGACGGCGATCTGAAGCCCGGCGATACCGTGCCCGCGACCGTCACCTATACCGACGGCAATGTGAAGGAGATCGCCCTGCTCTGCCGCATCGATACCGAGGTCGAGATCGAATACGTCGAGAACGGCGGCGTGCTGCATTACGTGCTGAGGAATCTCGCCGCTTCGTGACCCGGCGGCGCTTTTTTGCAACGCACGGAAGCTGCGACCGGCATTCCCCTCAACCTGATCGCGAATAATCACGCGGAAATCACCGTAAGTGATGCAAAAAGATTACCACTTGGCAACTCACTTGTGGCACGATTCGGATACCGCCACCCCTCGGGCCCGTGCCGGAATGCACGCTGGGGGGCGCGCGCGATCAAGTAGCAGGAGATGCCGAGCGAGTACGTATCATGAAAAGCATCGACCCGGACTTCCGCCGTCAGCTTGACGGCTATTCCCTGGCGACCGCCGAGATATTCTATCGCATGCCGGATGCCAATAATCTTTTGCAGACCTATATCTGGCAGGACTATGACATGGCGCCGCGATTTCCCAACCTAATGAAATTCCTTGATTTCTGGACGCGAGAGCTGGACGGCCCAATTCATTCGGTGCGTCTGGCCCATGCCCGCCTGATCCGCCCAACCGAGATCCGTTATGCCGGGCATGAGCTGACGATCCATTGATCGGGCTATCGATCGGGCCATTGGGCGGGCAGTTCGCGGCTGGCCTGATCGAAGATGGCTGGCCTACAATGGTTGGCACCGAAACCAGCTTCGTCACAATCCTGTGCATAACGCATGTGTGACTGGTGATCTGGACCGAAAAACCTTATGTCGTAAGCATGCGAAAATACGGAAAAACCCTCCTCGCCGCCATCGTCGGCCTCACCTTTCTCGCGCTGCCTCTCGCGACAGCGACGGCGGGCGGCAATGTGGTTGTTGTCGAGCTCTACACCAGTCAGGGCTGCAACTCCTGCCCGCCTGCGGACGCGGCGTTGGCCGAGATCAGCAAACGCGATGACGTGATCGCCCTGTCGCTGCATGTCGACTACTGGGACTATATCGGCTGGCGGGATACCTTCGCCCAGCGACAGTTCGGCCAGCGTCAGGCCGCTTACCGCGATGCCTGGCACAAGAGCGTCGTCTACACGCCGCAGATGGTGGTGCAGGGCGGGCACGAGGTTGAAGGTAGCCGGCCGCGAAACCTGGCTGCGACAATCACCGCTGCGCAGGAAACCGATCCGCCGATCAAGGTGACCGTCGAGCGCCAGGGCGGCATGCTGAAATGTCGGATCGAGCCAGGGCCGAAGCCTGTGGCAGGCACTATCTGGATCGCCAAATACACCAAAAGCGCGACGGTCGAGATTACCCGCGGCGAAAATGCCGGACGCAACATCACCTACGCGAATGTCGTCACCAGCCTGAACCGGATCGGCTCGTGGGCCGGATCCGAGCCGGACGAGGTCGCAATGCCGCAGCCCGAGCCCGGCGAAGGGGTGGCAATCTGGATTCAGGACGGCGAAGGCGGGCCGATCCTCGCTGCGGCGAAAATCGAGAACCCACCCCCGAACTGATCAGGGGTGTTGATCAGGGCCTCGGCTCGCGATCGCGCCCTCTATGCCGCGTCAACCAATGGAACCGCAATGTCAGCAGTGCCGATGCCAGCAGGCAGGCGGCGATAATCGTGCCGATCAGCGCCCGCTCGTCATAGCCAAGCGGATTCACCAACAGCCAGCCCAACGGCACCATCAGCATCACAAACGAGGCGATGTAGCAAGCAACCGCAACCCAGGCATCGCCCATCGACCGCAGCGCCTGACCCATCACCACCTGGGCGCTGTCCGGCACAAAGACCAGGGCGCTGAGCACGAACAGCCCCGACGCCCGGGCAGCAATCACCGGGTCGTTGGTATAGATTGCGGCCAGGCTCTCGCGATTGATCACCACCAGCACCGCCAGCGTGCTCATCACCACGACGACCGCCAGCAACCCGACCCACCCAGCAAAAGCGGCCTCGTCGGGCCGGTCGCGGCCCATCTCGATGCCGACCCGCACGCCGGATGCTACCGCCAAACCCAGTCCGACCATGAACAACGTCGACAACAGGTTATGCGACAGGGAATAGGCGTCCAGCGGCAAGGTGCCCAATTGCCCGGCGAACATGGTCATCGCGGCGAAACCGATGGTCTCGAACCCGTTCGATAACCCGGCCGACGCGCCCAGTTTGCGCATGGTCCGCCCGGCCGCCCATCCGCCTGGACCCCAGAATGTCTGCCACGGCCCGACCACCCCGGCAGCCCGCGCCCGTGGCCGAGTGACGATGTACAGGATCATCCCCGCCGCCGCGCCAAAGCGAACGATGGTCGATGCCAGGGCAGCACCCACGGCGCCCAGCTCCGGAAAACCCCAATGGCCCCAGATCAGCAGCCAGTTCAGGCTGAAATTACCCAGATTGGCGAAGATCATCGCCACCAATGCTGGCAATGGCCGCCGGGTCGCCTCAAGATAAAACGCGCAGGCGGTGTAGATCGTCTGGGCGATCAGTCCCGGCGCCAGTGCCCTGGTGACCGCACCACCCCTAGCCGACATCTCGGCGGTTTGCCCGAAGGCCGCCAGCAATGCCTCGCCCTGCCAGCAGATCAACGCCGCGATTGTCGAGGTCACCAGCGACAACGAGATCGCCCGGCGCCAGGCATTGCCGCATTCGGCCCAGGCCCCGGCCCCGAAGGCGTAGGCAACCACCGGCACCATGCCCGATGTCAGCCCGATCGTGACCACCAGCAGCGGCACGAAGATCGAGACGCCTAAATTGATCTCGCCGATGGCCCCGGCGCCGTAGCGCCCCAACATGGCGATATCGCAGAATGCCATCACCAGGATCCCTGCCCGCGACAACATCACCGGCCAGGCCAGGCGCAGCAGGTCGGCGAAATGCCGCCAGATGCGGGGCGCCAGTTGCTCGATCAATGGCGTCCGGGCGGTTTCGTTCATGGGGAGGGCTCCAAGTGGCGTTGCCTGCCCCCTTTAGCCGCCACCGCCGGCCGGGCCAAGCGTCCTGACCCGCTCGCGGTGCCAGACATACAGCCCGGCACCGACGATGATTGCGGCGCCCACCAGGGTCATGGCGTCCGGCAGTTCGTCAAAAAGCACGAAGCCAAAGAGGATCGCCCATAGCAACGCGGTGTAGTTGAATGGTGCCAATATCGAGGGCGGTGCCTGGCCCAACGCGTAGACCAGCGACAGATGCCCAAGGCCCCCAGCCACCCCGATCGCCACCATCAGCACGGCCTCAACCAGACTAGGCGGGGCCCAGAAGAACGGAACCGCGACCGAGACGATCACCGTGCCCAGCTCGGCGGTATATAGCATCGTGGTCCAGATGCTTTCGGTACGTCACAGGACCCGCGTCGCAATCACATAACAGGCCATACAGCAAGCGCCGCCCAGCGGCAGGACCGACGCCGGCTGGAATACTCCCAGACCGGGCCGGATGATGATCAGCGCCCCGATCAGCCCGACGCAAACGCCGCCCCAACGCCGCACCCCGACGGTCTCGTGCAGAACCAGCGCCGCCAGCGCGGTGATCATCAATGGACCGGTCTGCAACAACGCAACCGCCTCGGCCAGCTCGAGCTGTCGCAAACTGGTGAAGAACAGCAGCGTTGCCGTGAACAGAAATCCCGATCGCAGCAATTGCAGCCCCGGATTGGTGGTGCGCACGAGCACCCGAAGCCGCGGCGCCAGCAGGATAACCATGAACACGGTTTGGCTCGCATAACGGACCCAGACCACCTGCACCGGGTGCATGGTCCCGGTCAGTTATTTCGCAATCGTATCGACAACCGTGAAGGCCAGGTACGTGCACAGCATCGCCAGGATCCCGCGGGTTTCCGGTGTCAGGCCGGCTCCGACGGCGCGCGCCCGCGCCAACATCATGGGACGCCGATCATCGTACCCGCGTCAATCGGGTTGAGGAACAGCGACCCCGATCATGCAATCGCGGGTAACGATCCCGGCGAGTGCCTCCTGGCCCCAGCCCTCGGTGCCCTCGGGGCGGCGCGGCAGCACCAAGTAGCGCATATCGGCGGTCGAATCATGTACCTGCACCCGGATGCCCTCAGGCAGTTCCAGGCCAAACTCGCGCAGCACGGCGCGCGGCTCCTTCACCGTGCGCGCGCGATAAGCGCGGGTCTTGTACCAATCCGGCGGCAGGCCCAGCACATTGCGCGGATAGCACGAGCACAGCGTGCACACGACCACGTTGTGAACCTCGTCGGTGTTCTCGACCACCACCATCTTCATCCCGTCAGCCGCGATCCCCATCTCCTCGATCGCAGCCGAGCCGTCGGCCAGCAGGCGCTGCTTGAAGGCGGGATCGTCCCAGGCATGCGCCACCACACTGGCGCCAAGCGCCGGGGTCCGGGCGTCCATCCGCTCGATCTGGGCATTGATCTCGGCCGCCGTGGTGATGCCCTTCTCGACCAGCAACTCACGCACTGCGATCTCCATCCGCTGCCAGTAGGTCAGCGGCTGATCATCGGCCGGGCGGTAGGGATGCCCCGACGGGCTCATCCCCTCGTGGCGGAAATGGTCGTGCCCATGGTCATGATCATGCGGGTTGTCGTCATTGTGGTCATGGGGCATCGGTGGCCTCCAGCCAGTGCTCAAAAATCTCGGCGTCCAGGGTATCGGCGGGCTGTTCAGCCCGGTCACCCCAGATCTCGGCCATGGTGAAGCGCACCCGGTAGAGCGTGCACGCCGGCAGCCCGTCGCGGCGGTAGGCCAGCTCCTCCGGGTTGCCGAAGTCGCCGCAGATCCGCTCAACCCGCCCGGTACGCCCGCGCAGATACCCCGGCGTGCGCATATGGCCCGGCGCGTCGCCGCGCTTGACCCGCACCGTGTCGCCCGGTGCGAAACGCCCGCCACGGGTCGGATAAGGCGGCGCAAACGGCGGTGAGGCAACCTGGGCCAGCAAAGTCATTCGCCGGACCCTTGGGCTTCGCCATAGGTCGGACCGCGGGTCTCGACCTCGGCCATCCGGGCGTTCAGCTCCTCGATGGTGAACGCACCGGCCTCGACCATGTTCTGGGTGATCGAGGCGATCCAGCGCTCGTAATAGGACATGGTCTCGAAGGCATCCTCGCCCATATCCTCCAGCACCCGGCGCAACCCGTCGACGGTGAAATAGCCCTTCACTGTCGATAGTCGCAACAACGCATCGACGCGTTTTTCCCATAGCGCATAGGCGTGCTGGTCATGGGCAATCTCGCCCGCATCGGTGCCGCCCATGTCGTGCCAGCGGTGGCCTGTTTTTTTCGTATCGCTCATGACAGGGAAGCTAGCGCGGGTCTGCCCGTTCAACAAGATCAAAGCACCAAAGCATCAAAGCATCGTGACGCTGGTGTGCGACCCCTGTTTCCCGCCGATTGTCTGTGTCATCATCGCGGCAACGCCGAACAATCGATTCCACAGCATACTCAGACGGAGCGAACACCAAATGCGCATGAGCAGAATGTTGGCCATTGCGGCAATCACCGCGACCTTTCCGATCATCGCAAGTGCGGCGGATACCGCCACCGCGACGCTGATGGGCCCTAAAATTTCGATTGGGACGGTGACCCTGACCCAGGGTCCGAATGGCGTTCTGGTCTCGGCCGATGTCACCGGCCTGACCCCCGGCGCTCACGGGTTCCACATCCATCAAACCGGTTCCTGCACCCCTGATTTCAAGGCGGCGGGCGGTCACTACAATCCGGGCGGCGGTGGCCACGGTATCCTCGACGCAGGCGGGCATCACGCCGGCGACCTGCCGAATATCCATGCCGGGGCGGACGGCAGCGCGCGGGCCGACTATTTTACCGCCGACGTGACCCTGGCCGACGGCGCCGCCAATTCGGTCTTCGACGCTGACGGCTCGACAATCGTCATCCACGAGAATCCGGACAGCTACGGTGCCGATGCTGGTGCCGGTGGCCGAGTTG
>Ga0307378_10005352_pt1 | contig 17914 bp, 17 predicted proteins | sample UN1MG_FD_202238 | JGI IMG/M metagenome (GOLD analysis project Ga0307378, IMG submission 202238) | Soil microbial communities from Risofladan, Vaasa, Finland - UN-1 | ecosystem: Environmental > Terrestrial > Soil > Coastal area > Acid sulfate soil | place: Finland: Risofladan, Vaasa | collected... | reverse complement strand
GGAGGATTATCCAAAAAGTGGAATGGGAGCAGCAAATGTTGGTCCTGAATTTACCATACTTGAATATGATGGATTATCAGAATTATGTGCAATTGAAGATAAACTTTATAAAGAAAATAAAGTAGCATGCAAGTCCAATTTTATTAAAATATTAGAAGAATCAGTACTAAAATCTGAAAGATGGAAAAAATGGCTTCAGAATGATGAAAAGGATTTTAAATTACTGAACAAGAAAAGAAAAAGATGGTTAGTAAAAATGAGCAGTCGCTATGTATGGGTCTTACCAGAAGTTAGATGCGCACAGAATAAACTATATAGAAATTTAGAACTAAACGGAATAGATGCTGAGAACTGGGTAATAATGAAGATAGAGGAAAGTATGGATAAGTATTTTAGAGCATTTAATTTAATTAATATAAATAAGAAATTAAATATTTAATAATAAATAAAAATGGAGTGATTATGACAAAGAGTTGTTTAGTTATAGGTGACCTAAACGTTGATTTAGTTCTGAATGAGTTAAAAGGTTTTCCGGGACTGGGAAAAGAAATTGTTGCTCGAAATCATTTTATAGACATTGGAGGCTCAGGTGGAATTTTTTCTGCTGTTTTATCAGAACTAGGTATAAATACCTATATCATTTCCAAAATCAGTAATGACTTTTTAGGGCAATTTTTAATTAGTAAATTAAAAGACTACGGAGTCAATACCGATAAATTGGTTATCAAAGAAAGTGATGAGACAGGAATAACCATAAGCTTATCATATAAAAAGGACAAATATCAGATTTCCTCTCTTAACCTGGTAAGTAGCTTAAATGCAGATGAAGTTATATTTGAGAACATTGAAGATATAGGGCATGTTCATTTTTCATCATATTATATGATGAAAAATCTAAAAGCTGATTACGTGAAACTTATTAATGATATTAAAAGAAATTATAAAAATGTTACCCTATCACTTGATACTAACGATGATCCTGAAAATAAATGGGGAGAAGAAATCTATAAGATTTTAAGAAATATCGATATTTTTTTAGCAAATAAGAGAGAAGCGCTTAAGATAACAAATGAATCTAATATTAAAGACGCTCTTAATAAACTAAGCAGAGTGATAAAGACGGTAGTTATTAAATTAGGAAGTGAAGGATATATAGCAAGAGATGGAGAAAATTACTACGGTGGGGATCAATTGAGTGTAAATTTCAAGGATAGCACAGGTGCAGGTGATAATTTTGATTCAGGGTTTATTTATGGATATATAGATAATTTAAACGTTGAGAAAAGCCTGAAGATTGCCAATATATGCGGCGCTAAGAGTGTAGAATATCTTGGCGGAGTTGGAAACAAGGAAAAGTTCCTTAGTTTGAAGGAATTAATTAGGAAGGTAGATTAAGAAAATACCGAAGTAGGAAATTTTTACAGAATTTTATACCTTTACATTAATAATAAATAGAGACGATAAAAAGAAATATATTTGAATTAAGGAATCTAACTTTTACAAATTATATTTAAGGAGGAAAAGGAGGATAAATTGAAAAAGCAAAACTATACTTACAGAGAAATATTGACCCAGGTGGAAAGCTGGAGAAAAGTTTACTTCGATGTTGTTGGTGAGAAGGTTAGATTAAACCTAAATATTTTTTCTGATAATTATGATGAAATAATATTTTTTGGTTGTGGTTCATCATACAATCTTTCTCAATCGGCTTCTTTTTTTACCAGGTCGCTGTTAAATGGGCAAAGCTGTTTTGCTTTGCCAAGTTCAGAATTATTAATAAATACAGATATTTACATTAATAAAGATAAAAAATATTTAATGATAGGATTCTCAAGGTCCGGTGAAACAACTGAGAGCATTAATGTAATAAAGCTGTTAAAAGACAGACAAAATGTAACATCTTTCATTTTTTCTTGTAAAGAAGAGAGTACTATCTCAAAATTTTCTGATTACCATTTTATGTGTAGAGGGATTGCTGAGAAGAGCATTGTTATGACAGTATCATTTTCAAGCATGTTAATTGCATATTGTTTGATGTTGGTTAAATTATTAGATAAAAAGGAGATGTTAGAGGAGTTTAAATATTTAATAGACTATTTAAATGAGAATATCTCTAGGCTGTATACTGATATTGAGAACTATTTGAATAATAACAGTTTTGGCTCTTATTTCGTCTTGGGAAGTGGATTTAACTATGGTTTAGCCGTTGAAGCTGATTTGAAGATGAAAGAGATGTCTCAAGTGCCTTCTTACTCTTATCACTTACATGAATTTAATCATGGACCTAAATCTTTAATAACTAAAGAAAGTCTTTGTTTAATTTTAACTGGGAGTAAAAATCTGTTTAAAAATGAAGAAATCATTAAGGAAATTTTAAACCTTGGATCTAAAGTTTTGCTAGTAGGTAGGAAAGATATTAGTATTATTGATAGTAAGGATATAAATTATTTACTTTCTGACTCAAATTTTAAATTTGACATTATTAAGTCATTTATAAATATTCCTATATTCCAGATAATGGCTTACATAAGAACAATTAGGGAGAATCTAGATCCAGATAGACCTAAAAATTTAGATTACACAATGATTATATGAGGTAGAAGCGTTTGTGTAAGTTTGGTTTAATAATAAACTGTATTGCAATTATTAATAAATATTAGCTAGAGAAAATTGTTAAAAATGCTATTGAGGTATGCAAAATGAAGTTTCGATATATATTGATCAAAAATCTGTTCCATGATACTCAAACGGTATTAGTTATATTTGGGGTAGCGCTTGTTCTCATAATTTTAGTCCTCTACCCAATGCTGACGGTTGTCCTGAGACCGGAGCTGGAAGATTGGAAGGAATTACTTGAAACCACAGCCTATATCAAGGTGATTACAAATACTATGTTTATTGTTCTTTTATCCAGTGTGACGGCAACATCCATTGGTTTTTTATTTGCCTATGCGGTTGAAAGAGCAAAGATTCCCTTTCGAAAGTTCATTAGTTATATCGCTATCCTACCGATTTTCGCTCCTCCTTTCGTCTTCGGACTTTCCATAATCTATCTATTTGGTCGAAATGGTCTGATCACGAGACACATATTGGGGATTGAGTACAATATTTATGGATGGCAGGGTTTGTGGATTGCCCAGACACTGTGCAATTTCCCAATTGCCTTTCTCACAATTTCTAGTATTCTCCGGGGTAGCAACCCCACGATTGAGCATATGGCTATGAGTTTAGGGGCAAATAGGTTTACAATTTTCAGAACCATTACATTACCAATGGCAATGCCTGGAATAGGCAGTGCTTTATTGTTGACTATGATGCTTGCATTGGGAGATTTCGGAAACCCAATGGTCATTGGAGGAAGATTTAGGGTGCTTGCGGTGGAAGCGTTTGCCCAAGTTCTTGGACGCCACGATATGGGGATGGGATCTGCTATTGCCACTGTTTTGCTGATTCCATCTTTTCTCCTTTTTACCCTCTACTACTACTTTGAGAAAAGGAAAAGATATATCACCGTGATCGGCAAGGGGAGCAGGATGGAAATGATCCTGCCTAAACCGCTTCTCAGGCGGGTTCTTTTGGTTCTATGTATCTTACTAGTCATTTTTATCGGTATGATTTATCTTACGATTGGGTTGGGAGCCTTTACAAAAATATGGGGATATGATTGGTCTCTCACTTTTTCGCATATTTCGGAAATGTTCTTCATAAAGAGGGGTATGGGTAGAATTCCATTATGGAATAGCACTAAGGCTTCTCTAGCTGCAGGCTTGATAGTTGCTATTTACGCGACTTTTGGTGCCTACATTATTAATCGTAAAGTTAGATTAGGCAAGGGGTTCTTTAATTTCCTTGCTATCCTTCCTATGGGTGTACCTGGTACATTTATGGGACTTGGTTTTATCTTGGCTTTTAACACTCCTCCTATTGTTTTGACGGGAACGCTCAGTATCATCATTTTGAGTATGATGATCAGATCATTACCTCTTGGCTATCGCGCAGCGCAAGGTACACTTAAACAGATAGATGTTTCTATTGAGGAATGTGCGAGTGATCTAGGAGCAAATCCTATCAGGGTGTTTAGAGATATAGTCTTCCCTTTACTCAGGACACCATTCATTTTCTCATTTATCTATTCCTTCATGCTTTCTATAAATACACTCAGTGCTATTATTTTTCTTGTTTCTCCTAGAAGCAACCTCGCTAGTGTATTCACCATGGCGTTTGTTGAACGAGGTGATTGGTCAAAAGCAGCTGCACTTACATTAGGTATAATGATTATAACTTATTCTGTTCTGGCTGTTTTCCAGCTGATAATGAAAGGAGAGAAAGGGGGAGGATTTCAGATCTAAATAATTTTAAGATAAGGTAATCGAGTATGAGGTAAATGATTAGTAAACAACTCACCTGCTAAGTAGGTGGCTTTAAAGAAGCCTCTAAAAGAGGCTTAAATTCTTATTAGACACTATTCTTTTTTTCTTTTGATGACTTATATGTCTTCTGAATTCTTTGTTTACCTTGATGTTGCTTACCTAATATTTTTGATTGAAAAACCACCTTTCTAATACATATTTCTACATATTTCTTTTTAAGGTGAAATAAAATTTTTTTGTTTTCTTGTAGAAACGTTGAGTTTTTACAAGTTGATATATAAATAATATGCTTATCCCTTTAACTAAGGTTCTATCTTGCTGTAACGTTATGGAATGGGGCGACCAGGTTTTTTTAAAACATTGTTTGAACATTTTCAAATTTGATAATTTTTTTAAAGTACAGTTTTTGTTATAGGAGGTTATCTAGTGAGAAAAATTCATGTGTTTCTTGATAAAGTATCCAAAAGATTTGGTAAAGTAGAGGCTGTGAGAAACCTTAGTATTGAAGTGGAAGAAGGTAGCTTCTATACTCTACTTGGTCCCAGTGGATGTGGAAAGACAACCACCCTAAGGATGATTGCTGGATTCTATAATCCAGATCAAGGTGAAATCTATTTCAATGGTAAACCTCAAAAGGGTATCCCTCCCAACAAGCGTGAGACATCTATTATCTTTCAAGAATATGCTCTTTTCCCCCATATGAATGTGTTCAAAAATATTTCTTATGGATTAAAATTAAAACATCTGAATAAAAAAGAAATACAAATGAAGGTAGAAGAAATTTTAGAATTGGTAGGACTTCAGGGTTTAGAAAAGCGTTTCCCTCATGAATTATCTGGAGGGCAACAGCAGAGGGTAGCACTATCCCGCTCTTTAATCATAAAACCGAAAATCCTATTAATGGATGAACCTCTTAGTAATTTAGATGCTAGGTTAAGAGTCAAAATACGCGAGGAGTTAAAGCAGATACAAAAGCAACTAAAAATAACGACTATCTATGTAACGCATGATCAAAGTGAAGCTCTCGTTCTTTCGGATAAAATCGCAGTCATGGTTAAAGGCAAGGCGAAACAGATAGGCTCTCCTTATAACATATACTATGAACCTACAGATTCTCGGGTCGCTAATTTTATTGGTGATACGAATCTCTTGAAAGCAAGAGTTCTAGAGATATCGAATAATGAACTTTCTGTTGACATTGGTAATTCCATCCTTGTGATGAGGAAAGAAATTATCCGAAAGAATAATCTTAAGATAAAGAAAGGAAGCTGGATCATTTTGATGATCCGCCCACAATACATGGTAATATACACGAAAACCGATGGGATGCATAGCTTGGACTGTTCTATACGGGGAATTGTTCAAGACAAAAGTTTTTTTGGTATGTTTATGCGCTACAAAATCGGATTAAAGGGCTTGAAGGAGACTATTATAGTGGATGATTATTATTTTCATTCTCATAAAGACGAGACAATACAAAATGAGGTATTAATAGGATTTAAGTCCTCGGATGTTTATATCTTCCCAAGTGATGATAATAGCGAGCCCTTGCTTCGCTCAAAGTAGTGAACCGCCAATTGGGGTTACCGAATTAATTATTGAGAGCATAGAAAGGATTGAGGAAGGAATTAAAAAGTTTGAGAGGCAAATGGATGAGTTGACCGAAGAAGACCCGGTGGTTGACATATTAAATAGTATGCCGGGGACAGGACGGATCACGGTGGTCACAGTCAGGGCGTATATTGATGATATTGAGCGTTTCGATAGCTACAAGAAGCTATCAGACATCTGCGTAATAAAAGGAAGGAGTGAAGATAATGGAAGATAAATTGAAAAAGGAACCGTTTCATTGGCGTTCAGCGATTAGTTACAAAACACAAAACAAAATAATTATTCGTGGTTATGATGTTAATGAATTGACTGGTAACATCGGCTTTGCTGAAATGCTATATCTGACTTGGAAGGGAGAGTTGCCCGAAAGAAATGTTGCAAAAATGATTGATGCTTTATTAGTTTGTTTTGCCGAACATGCTATGTCTCCCTCTTCTGCTTCAGCTCGAATGGTAATGTCTGGTGCCGGCTACATTATGCCAGCATTGGCAGGAGGTGTTTTAAGTATTGGCTACACCCACGTGGATGCCCATGAAGCCGCACAAACCTGGATAACAGCAGTGAAATTAATGAAAAAAGAAGGATGGAACTTTGAACAGACAGCTGACTATCTAGCGAGGGAGATAAGAAATAAAAATAAAACAGATGCATTTTTAAAATTATTTGGGAATAGAAATGTTATTCCAGGGTGGCATCATCCGCAACATATTCGTGATTTACGTTCTCCTAGAATTATTGAGTTAGCCGAAAAGTATGGTATAGCAGCTGACCATGTTAAGTTTGTAATAGCCCTAGAAAAAGCTACAGAAAAATACTGGGGCAGGAAGGTTTACATGAATGTAGCCGGAGCTATATCGGCAAGCTTGGTAGATATGGGATTCAATCCGGATGAATGTATAGCTTTCTGTGCAATTGCTAGATCAGTTAGTATTGTGGCTCACAGTATTGAGGAAAAAGCTAGAGAGAAGGGATGGAGGGCTTCTACTAGATCAACAATAACTCAACCACTAGATTTAGCCTTACAAAAACCTGAATACTACGATGGGCCTTCCGATAGACATCTTGATGATAACTGCATTACAGAGCCTCTAACTCGTTCACCATACCACTACATCGAATGATTTTATGATTCTTATTTGGGTGTAAGAGTATTATCAAATTTCGCCTGTATAGTAGTGTGAATAAAATAGTTAGGGTTATAGGTAGGAATTTTAGATAAGGAAAACATGAATTTTGGTCGATGCTTATTAACGAGCTTGAATTTTTTAAAGAAAGGACGGTAGATAGAAGGAATATGGAAGGGAAGGCTGCTGTTTTTACCGGAGTGGGTAAACCAATCGAAATTCGTGAATATCCCCTGTTGCCTGTGAAACAGGGAGAAGTGCTTGTTCGTATTTCGATGTGTAGTGTATGTGGTTCTGATTACCATACTTGGGCTGGGCATCGAGTTAGGAAAATTCCATAATACTTGGTCATGAAATAACAGGCAGAATAATTGAATTAGGAGAGGGGATTAAACAAGACATTCTTGGAAATTCACTGACTGTTGGTGACCGAATTACTTGGTCATTATATGCCAATTGTGGATCATGTTATTTCTGTAGGGTAGTAATGTTACCTCAGAAATGCATTAATCTATATAAATATGGGCATGAAAGTTGTGAAAAGCCTCCTTATTTTAATGGGGGATTTGCCGAATATATTTATTTAAGACCCGGTACTGCCATTCTTAAAATTCCCAATGAACTAAGTGACGAGGAGGTAACGCCAGTCAATTGTTCAACCTCAACTGTGGCAGCCTGCTTGGATTATAGTTCTTTTAAATCTGGTGACTTTGTGGTTGTCCAAGGTTTAAGAATGTTGGGGATTAACGCTTGTGCCATGGCTAAAGATAGAGGAGCCAGATGGGTTGTTGCCCTTGATGTGGATAAGAATAGATTAAATATGGAAAAGAAATTTGGTGCTGATGAATTGATTAATATTCAAGAAATTACCGTGGATAAAATTATTTATAAAAATCGGGGTCCAGATCTTGTAATAGAAGCTACCGGTGATCCCTCTATGATTCTATTTGGTCTTAAATTATTACGAATTGGTGGCTCTTATTCATTCTTAGGCACTGTTTCTCCAGGAGCTTATGTTGAAATTGATAGCTATAATATCGTTTCCAAACAACTTACTATTCAAGGAATTCATAATTATAATAGTCGACACCTAGTGCAGGCTATGGATTTTCTCTCTCGAGGGAAAAATCGTTATCCTTTAGAGTTGACAACTCATCGCTTTCCTTTAATAGAAACCGAACGAGCTTTACAACTACTTGCCAACAGAGGTGCCGTTAGGCCTGTGATTTTTCCAGGAATGGATTGAGTTTTATATTTTTTAAAATAAGGAAAAATAAAAATGAAGAGAAGAAAGATTTTACTTATATGTTTGGACGCTTGTTCACCAGAATATTTGGAGTTCTCAGTATTAGAAAATATTAATCATCTTATTGAAAATGGTTTTTATATCATTGGTTCCTCAGTAATTCCTACAGTAACCAACGTGAATAATGTCTCAATTATTACTGGCGAGTTTCCAATAATGCACGGAATTACTGGAAACTATTTTTACGAGTATGAAACTGATTCCTTCAAATATATGGAGTCAGCAGAATACCTTCTTTGCCCAACTTTATTGGAAAGAGCAAAGGAAAAAGGAATGAGCACAGCTCTATTGACTTCAAAAGAAAAGCTTTTAAGATTATTACAAAAAGGAGCAGATATTGCAGTTACTGCTGAAAAACCACCAGCTTATTTGATAAAAGAAATTGGGATTTCTGCTGATGTATATTCAGCAGAAATAAATATTTGGTTATTTAAAGCAGCAATGTATTTAATTAAAAGCCAGAGTCCTGATTTAATCTATTTATCAACTACTGATTATATAATGCATAAGTATCCTCCGGAACACCAAGCATCTATCAAACATCTTCGCCAGATTGATAATTTGATAGGTGAAATCCATGAACTAGAACCTGAACGAGAGATCTACATAACAGCAGACCACGGAATGAACGAAAAGAGAAAAGCTATAAATATTGAGTCTTGGTTAATTGAAGAAGGTATCCAAAGTAAGGTTGTTCCGATTATTAAAGATAAATACGTGGTTCATCATCAAAATCTGGGAGGAGCGGCCTATATTTATCTTTCCAAAAAAGAGCTGAAAAAAAATGTTATTGAAATACTTAGGAATATAAAAGGCATCGAAGAAATTTATTCGAAAGAAGAAGCGATAAAACAGTTTCACTTATTAGGTTACAGGATAGGTGATTTGTTTATTTTAGGTGACCGGGAAACAGTTTTTGGAGAAGTAAACAACCTTGTTCAGGAGATAAATATCAGGTCTCACGGTTCACGGTATGAAAGTAGAGTACCAATTATTGGATATCCACGTAAATTTGGCATACAGGATTATAGCATGAATATTGATATTACTAGAAATTTAGGGATATAAGAGTCAAATTAGTTATGAAAAATTAAATATTCAACAAGAGGTGAACAAAATATGGGTGATACTATTAAGGAAATGTATGATAAAGCACGAAAAGCATTTGAGGTTGTTGAATTTTGGCCTCAAGAAAAAGTTGACGAAATAGTTGCTGCAGTAGGATGGGAATGGCTAAAGGAAGAAACTAGGAAGAAACTTGCCAGGTGTGCAGTTGATGAATCAGGAATGGGTGTCTATGAAGATAAGAAAGCTAAAATAAAAACAAAAATACTTGGTACTATGTGGGATTTTCACAATGTAAAAACCTGTGGCCTTATTGAAGAAGATGAAGATAAAAAACTGAAGAAGTTTGCTAAACCTATTGGAGTTGTGGCGAGCTTGATTCCATGTACCAATCCAGAATCAACTATTTGTGCTTTGGGTTTGAGCATTTTAAAGACAAGAAATGCAATGATTGTTTCTCCTCATCCCAGAACACAAAAAACCTCGTATTCTACAGTGGAGTACGGAAGAAGCGCTTTGCGAAAAATTGGTGCTCCAGAAGATTTACTGCAATGTATAGAAACTTCTAGTCATGAAAAAACGAGAGAACTTATGAGCTCCTGTGATTTTGTAGTTGCAACTGGAGGTAGCGCATTAGTGAAAGTGGTTTATGAAGCGGGTAAACCAGCACAAACTGTTGGGGCAGGTAATGTTGTATCAATAGTTGATGAGACTGCAAATTTATCCTCTGCAGCCCATAAGATAAAACTTTCCAAGATTGCCAATAATTCTGCTTCTTGTTCTTCAGAGAATGCGGTGGCTATTCAACAAAGGGTTTATGATGAGATGATACATTTTTTAAAAAAAGAAGGAGGCTATTTATGTAGTAATGAGGAACGGGAAAAATTAAGAAAGACAATGTGGCCAAATGGACATACCCTAAATAAAAAAATAGTTGCCAAATCAGCAAAATTTATTGCTGAGATGGCAGGGATTTCTGTTCCTGCAAATACCAATATTCTTTTAGTAATCGGTAAAAAAATTGGACCAGAAGACATGTTTTCGGGAGAAAAAATATCTCCCGTATTAACCGTATGGAAGTGGATTGATTTTGAAGAAATATTAGAACGTATAAAAAAAATATTGAAATTTGTTGGTGAAGGACATTCTGTTTCAATTCATACTTCAGTCGAAGAGCGCATGCTCGAACTGGCCACTAGGATTAATGTAGGAAGAGTAATTGTAAATATGCCTCATTCTTATGCAAATAGTGGAGGTTGGAAGAGCGGAATGCCTTTTACCGATACACTTGGTTGTGGGACTTGGGCTGGAAACATGACTTCCGATAATATTAATTACAGGCACTTTCTCAACTATACTTGGCTTTCAACTCCCATTGAAGAGTACGTTCCCTCAGATGAAGATATATTCGGTAAGTATTTAAGTAAGTTGCAAATTAAATTGAAATAATTTCAGTAAAATTAATAAAATTTTATTTAATAAGGAGGTTAAAAATGAAAAAAAATGAGGAAAGCAATGCAAATATAACACCTAGTAAAAAGAAATGGTGGAACCGAAATTTATCGAGTGAAGAGAGAAAGTTGATAGAGGAAGATAGCAAATATTTCCTACACCAATGTTTATCAACACCTGTTCTGACTGTATTGTCTAAGTGTCATGGAATATATATTGAAGATTTGCAAGGTAAACAATACATGGACTTTCATGGCAATAGCGTACATAATGTGGGATTCAGTAATCTTGAAGTTATTAAAGCCATAAAGTCACAATTAGATAAACCACTAACGTTCTGCACCCGCAGATATACAAACCTTCCTGCGATTAAATTAGCTAAAAAGTTGGCAAAGATAACTCCTGGAGATCTCAATAAGTCGCTTTTCTGTACAGGTGGATCTGATGCCATCGAAATAGCACTTAAACTTGCAAGAGTTACTACCCATAGGTTCAAAACAATCTCATATTGGGATGCTTTCCATGGTGCTAGTTTCGGTTCGATAAGTGTAGGCGGTGATAAACTATTTAGGGGAAATTTAGGACCACTATTGCCTGGGACTATACATATTGAATATCCGCAATATTACCGAAATTCCTTTGGATATAAGAAAGAAGAGGATATTGATAAAGTATATCTTGAACAGATTGAGCGTATTTTTGAAAGGGAGCCAGACATATCAGCATTTATTGGTGAACCACTTCGAGTGGGACCGTTTTTACCCACTAAAAATTATTGGGAGGGTGTTAGAAAAATATGTGATGAACATGGTACTTTATTGGTGTTTGATGAAATCGCTGTCGATTTCGGTCGTACAGGAAAGATGTTTGCATGCGAACATTATGTTACTCCAGATATTCTAGTTTACGGAAAAGCTTTTGGAGGAGGTATATTACCATTTGCAGGTATTATTGCTAGAGAAGATTTAGACATGGCAGAAACAAAAAACAGAGCATTAGGACATTACACGCATGAAAAAAACCCACTTTGCTGTGCTGCAGCCTTGGCAACCATTGAATATATAGAAAAGTACAAGATATGTAAGCATGCTGCTGAAATAGGTGAATATGCTATGAAGAGATTAAATGAAATGAAAGATTGTCATCAGATCATAGGTAATGTAGGAGGCAAAGGACTTCTTATAGGGATTGAATTAGTAAAATACAGAGATGCTAAAGAAAAAGCTACAAAAGAAGCAGAGATGGTTATGTATAAGTGTTTAGAAAAAGGATTGTCTTTCGATACCACCATGGGAAACATGCTGGCTTTGATACCCCCACTGATTATAACCAGAGAAGAGATGGAAAAAGCCCTTAATATATTAGAAGAATCAGTTGATGAAGTTGAGCGAGGGTTAGGATATTAGTGAAGTTGTGAGGTTTCAATACATTCGATGCAGTTAACATTTTAGAATAATAGCCGACATATTAATAACCTCACTTAACGAACTGTGTATTCCTGTGAAAGTTGCCATCTGTTTCTGTTAAAACTTTACCATTTATCAATCATTCATTTTCTTCTCTTTTGCTATAAACAAAGTGGCAACTTTAAGTCAATATATGTCACATTTTTTATCATCTAACCCTCAAAAAAGGACTTCTTGTTTTTTTAGAGTTATTCTACCTCTTTCTGCGCCTGGATTAATTGCCACAACGGTGATTGCGTTTATGTTAGCCTGGAACGAGTTTTTCGCTCTTATATTAACAAACACTTCTAATGCTAAAACGGTTCCAGTATATAAGACATTGCGACCGAAGGGCGTCAAAGATATAATTAATCTTGATTTCTTTATCCACATAACTTTTCAACAGTAATTTAACTTCTTTATCTACAAAGTTTTTGTGCAATTGTTTATACATAATTTAGAACCTCTTTTCTCTTTAGAATTTGGTTCTAGATTACATCTTTTTTATTGTTTTTATTAGTGTACTTTTGAAATCTAAATAACAAATCTATAAAAATACTTGACAATATAACTACATGTATAGTATTATCCAAATATAAAGTTCAAATTAATTCATATTTATTCAAAATTATTAAAATTAAGTTTAATAATATTTATTACTTAAAGGGGAGCCCCAAACTAAATGGAAATAAGAAATATAAATACGGGATTAGTTTTAAAAACTATTGAAAAAAATGGTTCTATTTCAGGAACAGATATTAGCAAGATAATAGGATTAACCACTCCCCCTATCTCTGATATCGTGAAGGACTTGATTGAAAGAGGTATAGTTCAGGAAATTGGAAAGGGCGACTCTTCAGGAGGAAAAAAGCCAATTTTACTAAAAATAGACTCGAAAGCTGCCTATATGATTGTAGTAGACTTAGGAAGAGAAAATGGTATAAGAGTGGCTTTGATGGATTTATCCTAAAATATTGTTAAAGAAAAGTTTGGGCCAAAGATAGAGCTTTTGAATAGTCAGAAACTAAAAAATGCCTTAAGTGTTATATTGAAAGATTTTATAAAAGAGATAAATATTCATAAGGAAAAGATATTGGGTATATGTATTGGCGTACCAGGAATTATTGATTTTAAATCAAAAAAAGTAACCGTAGCTCCTTATTTAAACTGGGAAATATTTTTGGAAGATTTAACCTTAAGAGAAATTGGGATACCAATTACTCTTAAGAACGATGTTAATTTGATGGCTTTAGGCGAGAAAACTAAGGGAATAGCACAAAAAATCAATAACTTTATCTTTGTAGGAGAAAGGACTGGAGTAGGTGCAAGTATTATAACTAATGGCGAGCTTTATAAAGGTGCGAACAATGCTGCCGGTGAGGTAGGATATCTATTAATTGATCCTAAATATGTACCTAAAAGCAACAGAGACTATGGTTGTTTGGAAAAATTATCAAGTTATAAAGTTATTTTAGAAAAGGCAGGGGAAAAGATGGGTAAGAACATTAGAGTTACGGATGTCTTTAAAATGGCTGCTGGGGGAGATAGTGTTGCCCTGGAAATTGTGAAGAAGCATTAAAATTTCTTGCTTATGGTATTGGGAATATATCCTGTGTGCTTGATCCGGAATTAGTGATTATTGGAGGGGGGATTTCAATTTTACCACTAAGGTTTTTAGAGGAAATAAAGATGAATATTAAGGAAATAATCCCTTTTGTTCCCAATATAGAATTTTCTAAGTTAGGAGAGGATGGAGTTTTAATTGGTGCAGCAGTAAAGACTTTTGAACCATTAAAAAGAAGAGGGCTTGTGGTTATTAAGCAGTAAACATCTTTGTAGAAGATACATAAAGATTAGGGTATATTTTATTACACTTGAGAAATGAAAACGAAAAAGGAGGTGATATTTAAATATAGTATGTTAAAGAAACAAATAAAGGAAATGTAAGATGATACTGGAATACCGCTGTAAAAGTTATGACTATTCTTATAGGGTTTCAGAAAACTTTAGAAGTTTAGGTAAGGTTAAAAAAATTCACCTCCAACCCCATAAAAAGTCGATAAAATGAGTAGAAATTAATCGATAACCTTTCTAAACCTTATCAGATAAGGGTTTAAAAGGGTGGAGGTGAATAATAAAATAGAGGTACTCTAAAAGCCTTACAAAATAAGGGTTTCAGAGTTTTCTGAAAGGCACTTTTTGAAACAGAAAGGAGGTGAAAAATGAAGTATCCTTAGCAAGCCGGCAAAAAGTAAAAGAAAAAGAAATTCAACGTATCAAATTTAAAGAGGAGGTTAGAAATGCGAAAATCTTATTTATTAACATTCTTTACATTCATGCTTGTTTTAACTTTTGTGGTAGCTTCTGCATTTACGGGTGGTGTAGGTCAATGTGCACCTAAGGGGGGAGAAGTTTTATTCTATTCAGCTATGATTGATTACCCGATGTCTCGTTTGATGACAGCCTTTGAAGAAGATACTGGTATTAAAGGTAGTTGGGTTACTATGTCAACTGGAGAAATGATAGCGAGAGCTCTTGCGGAAAAAAAGAACCCCCAAGCGGATATAATTATAGGATTGGCTAGTGAGGCAATTGAATCAGTTAGAGAGGAAGGAATATTTCTTGCCTATCGTTCGCCAGTTAGAAAAGACATCCCAGCAGAGTACTACGATGAAGAGGGAGTCTGGTGCGCGTTTTCATTGGCAGCTCTCAGTATAGGGATCAACACAGAAAGATGGGAAAGTAAATATGGTGACAAGCCCTATCCCAGCAAATGGGAGGATCTTGTCGATCCAGCTTTTAAAGGAGAAATAGTAATTCCCAGTCCTCTACATTCAGGGACAGCGTATACATTTTTAGCAACCATTTTTTTTGCTATAGGCGAAGAGAAGGGATGGGAATACCTAACGAAATTAGACAAGAATGTAGCCTATTACACTACTAGTGGTGCTGCACCAATCCGAGCTGTGGCCTCGGGTGAGTTTACACTTGGTCTTACATTCAGTCAAGATCAGCTAATGGTTGCGGCGGCTGGTTATCCTATCAAAATCGCTTTCCCAAAGAAGACTGGACCAGAGATTACATCTATGGCGATCATTAGGGATGGTCCTAATCCTGATGGAGCCAAGAAATTTGTCGATTGGATGCTAGGGAAGAAGGCTCAACAGATGCATTCTGACCTTCAGTTTCAGCCTTCCCCTAGGTCCGACGTAATCCTTCCTCCAGGAGCTATTCCTTTAGCAGAGCTTGATTTAGTTGAATACGATTTTATTTGGGCAGCAGAAAACCGTGACCGAATTATCGAAGAGTGGAGCCAAAGATTTGTTAACTAGGACTAATTATGGGAGTGGCATTTCTGCCACTCCCATAATTGAGTTTAAGAAAGGTAAAATGAAAGCCAAATGCATCTCATATAAGGTAAAATAGGGAAAATAAACCCTAAACCCATAAGGAGGTGCAAGATGTACTCCATAGGTATAGATGCCCATAAAAGGTATTCACAAATAACCATTATGCAAGAGAACGGAAAGATAATTAACCGGTGTAAGGTAAACAATGACCGAAAGAGTATAAAAAGAGCCTTAAAAAAGTGGACTGCACCCCTTCAACTAGACACATTTAGAGAAAAATAAGACTTGTTGTATAATAAAATAACAAGCAAGAGAAACAAAGGAGGGGCATAAGTTAATGGGTAATAAAAAGAGGAAATACTCCCAGGAATTCAAAGAAGAAATAGTACAAAAAGCACTAAGCGGTGAAAGGATTCTGGCATTAGGAAAAGAGCATAACCTTTCCCCCGGACTTATCAACCGCAGGATATGACAATATTTAGATGGAGAATTAAGTGGTAATAATAATCAAGAAATAAAGAAATTAGAGACACAGGTAGCCAAATTAGAGCAGATGATCGGTAAACTTACCATGGAGAACTACATTTTAAAAAAAGAGAAAGAATACATACGAAAGAGGAAAAAAGAGGGTTCATCCATCAAAGAAGGCTGCAGATTAATGGGTATAAAAGGATCTACTCTTTACTACCAGCCAAAAGGTAATCTTGATAAAAAAATAAAAGAAACAAATATTAAAAAGAAGATAGAGGATATCTCCCAGGAACATCCCTATTACGGTTACAGAAGAATCACCGCTCAATTAAGAAGAGATAAGGTAATAGTAAATCATAAGAAGGTATTAAAGATGATGAAGGAATAAGGTATACAAGGTAGGATAAAACGCAAATATATTACTACTACCAATAGCAAACATCATAATAGAATATACTCTAATTTAATCAAAGATAAAGAGCTTACCGGTATCAATCAAGTCTGGTGTGCTGATATCACCTATATCAGGATACTTAACGGTTTTATTTATCTTGCCGCCATTATAGATATCTATTCCCGAAAGATAGTAGGTTATGCTATCGGTAGAACCCTATTTTCTGAATTGGTTATTACCGCTTTAAATATAGCTATAGCCACCAGAAATACCGATAACCTGATTCATCATTCAGATCAGGGCATCCAATATACCTGTAAAGAATATATAAAAATATTAAAGGATAATAGTATCAGAATAAGTATGTCCAGAAAAGGTAATCCTTATGATAATGCCTTTGCCGAATTATTATTTAAAACCCTAAAACAGGAGGAGGTATATCTATGGCAATACGAAACCTTTTTTGATGTAGTGGAAAGGATTCCCTATTTTGTAGAAGATGTGTATAATAAGAAAAGGTTGCATTCCTCTTTGGGATATCGGCCTCCAGAGGAATACGAGAGGTTATTGGCAAAGAATGGTTCTCGGGAATGCATGGTGCGTTAAGACTTAAAGTGTCTAACCTGAGGGGTTCACTCCAAGATTTTAGAAAGTATAAAGACAGTTGGTTATAATATTGGTCAGATTTTAGGATTGACACATAATGTTCAAAATTATACAAGTATTGAAAAGATTGAATATTTCTTCAATTATGCAAAAGAGATTGGAAAGTATCCTATAAAAGGTAAATAAAGTTTTGAATAATAATTTGTAGAGTAGTAGAAATAAAATAAAAAAAGAAAGGATTTTATGATAAATACAAAAGGAGATCTATTTATAGAAGAAAGACAAGATAAAATTGTTAAATATATTGAGAAAGTAGAAAAAGCCACCATAGAAGAGATTATGAGCCTTCTGAAAATATCCAGGTCTACCGTTAGAAGAGACTTGATCTATCTTGAGAGGAAAAACTTGATAATTAGAACCAGAGGCGGAGCTTTAAAGAAAAAATATTTTAAATATGAATTTTCTTTAAATGAGAAAAAAGATCTAAACTTGGATAAAAAGAAGAAAATAGCACAAATTACTAAGAGATTCATTAATGAAGGAGATATTATATATATAAGCGGTGGTACTACAACTTTGGAACTAGCTAAAATATTATTTGATATAAAAGATCTAATCGTCTTTACAAATGCTATAAATATTCTTTTAGAATTGGCTAATAATTCTGGTATAGAGATTAAATTAGTTGGAGGAGATTTTAGAAAAAAAACATTTTCTATG
>Ga0307378_10005349_pt1 | contig 17918 bp, 13 predicted proteins | sample UN1MG_FD_202238 | JGI IMG/M metagenome (GOLD analysis project Ga0307378, IMG submission 202238) | Soil microbial communities from Risofladan, Vaasa, Finland - UN-1 | ecosystem: Environmental > Terrestrial > Soil > Coastal area > Acid sulfate soil | place: Finland: Risofladan, Vaasa | collected... | reverse complement strand
TTCCGGTGGCCAGAAGCAAAAAGTGCTCATTGCTCGCGCACTGGCGCAAGAGCCCGCCGTGCTCCTCCTAGACGAGCCAACCTCCAATCTCGATATGAAGCACCAACTTGAGGTGATGGAGATTATCAGGGACCTGGTACATGAGAAGACGATCTCTGTGGTGATGGCCATCCACGACCTCAATTTGGCCTCCCGGTTCTCGGACAAGCTGGCCATGCTTCTCAAGGGAAAGATCTGTGCCCTGGCCTCTCCTGGCTTGTTGCTCAGCGCTGAGAACATGGCTTCAGTCTTCGGAATTGAGGCCATGGTGATGAACGTCTCGGGCAGACCTTATGTGGTGCCTATCAGGTCATTTATATAATGGCGCTTCTGACAGCAATCGAATTGAATAAGACCAGAGCATAAGCACAATAATCTGTGCCTGATTCATTTAAAATTTTAAAATTTTGTATTACCAAAAAGCTTATAATTATGAAAAGTTAACTACAATTTACGTCGGGTCGATCCGATCCACTCCATCTTTGCATTTCAGGTATGCTCTGCGAAACGCGGTCAACCGTCCTTTATTGATAAGATGCATGCCTGCCAAAAAGCTCATGATAGGACCGACCTGGCACCTAATTCTAGAATAGAGCAGAGAATTATCTTAGGCGATCAAATGCTTCGATCGGGCCAAAGATATCGATCCCAATTGCATGCCGATCTGGTCAATCAAACGGCTGCGGCGCACCCGCGCAGCTGGAAATTCATTTAGAATCCTCATGATTCATTGACTCATACATGTAATATGAAAATCGATATCACAAAAAAAAAAATAATAAAAATGAGGCCCTTGCTCAAGGCAGATTCTTGTACTTCTCTGTGGGGAACTGGGCCAAGCTGGCATTCCACGCCGGCTTCATGCTGGAGATGGATGTGTTGCGGCAGGTGCAGTCAAAGATGCCCTTCTGGCCAGCGTACTGCTTGTCGAAATTCCAGGATGGAAGGTCGAAAAAGCCTCCGCTGCAACAGGGAAGCCAGTCCTCCCCCCATGTTTTCTTGTATTTGGTCAGATCCAATTTCATAGTCTTTTGCACCTGGAAATTCCCTATGTAGTCGTTGTCGACCTCAATTACAGGATCCTTCCAGCCCAGCTGATTCTTTACTTTGGGTTGTACCTTATATCCACCAGCTTTCATGGGTTGAGCCAGTATCTCGCCGATGTGGAGAGTACCCTGGGTAACATCATCATCAATACTCATGCTGAGAGTGCCTTTGCCGTTCGCTGTATCCGTGGGGCCGGTGCAGTTTATGTTCAAGGCGATGTCACCTTTCAAGGCTCGCGCATACTCCACCTGCCGGTGCATTGATGCTGATTCCTGGTAGCTCTTGGCCACGGTCTTATCCTTAAGAAGGGAATTATAGCCAACAGGATGAGATGCATACCAACCAGTTCCATATGCAAATGTTGTGGGTGACTGGATATTGTCATATTGCCTTGTATAGGAGATGACGCTGTTTGCGTTTTTACAGCTCTTCTGCCACTGTCCATCGTAATCCAGGTAATGGTAAGTACTCGAATGTGTCGATTTCTGTTCGGAATTCAATATATCGGCTAAGTCCATACTGCCGCTGCCATGGAAATACTCCAGCAGGGAAAGGTTGTTGGTATTGATCTTCTTATATTCCATCACATATCCCTGCCCAGTTACATCGTCAGTCATCTCATGCTTGTGCTGTACAGCTTCCTGGCCTGGGTTTAAGTCGAAACTATTGGCCCAGGAAAGACCCGTGACCATTAAGAGCAGAATTAGCCCGGATCCCACTATCGCTTTAACGTATTCCATTATCAATCCCTCACATCTATTCGCAAAAATATGCTGAGAAATTGCTATTAGTTATATTTAGTTCTTTTCTAGTATGAATTAATGAGATTTATTATGTGAGAAAAAACAAATTTGCTTAAAAATTTTAAAAATTAAGTTAATTAGTCATATTAAATTAAAAGATATATTAACTTGTGATAACAAACCACTAAGATGATCCATCAAGCGAAGAAGGCGGATGCGATGGGAGTGGCGCATCTGCCCTTCAATTGAAATAAAGGCTTTTAATTGCTAGCTATCAACTAAAGGCCGGGAAAAGGTTTCATGGAAAATATGATATTTTAATATATAATAGCATTATTACATTAGAGAAAAAAGCGCGCAGAATCCCAAGGAGCCGGGATTCCTCACTCCACCGTCACGCACTTGGCCAGATTCCTGGGCTTATCAATGGGCAGGCCGAGCTTGTTTGCCGTATAATAGGAGAGAAGCTGCACGGCCACGGTGCAGAGCACCGCAGAATAGATGGGACTTGTTTCGGGCAGCTCAATCACACTGCTCGCCACCTTGGCAATATCCGGATCTCCTTCCGTGGCCAGAGCGATGACATCCGCTCCGCGTGCTCTGACCTCTTTGATATTGGACTGAATCTTCTTGCCACAGGTGGCCAGAGCCACTACAGGCGTATTTTCTGTAATCAATGCCAAAGGCCCGTGCTTGAGCTCGCCTCCTGCGTAGCCCTCGGAAGGAATGTAGGCGATCTCCTTCATCTTCAAAGCGCCTTCTAGCGAGATGGGATAGAGATAGTCCCTACCGATAAAGATGTAGCAGCTTGCATTCGCGTACCTCTCAGCGATCTTTCTGATCTCTTCTCTCTTTTCCAAAACCCTCTGCACCAGGCCGGGAAGTTTGGTCAGCTCAATGAGCATCTTTCTGGCCTGATCGGGAGTCAGATGGCCCCGCGCTCGGCCGAGACGTATGGCCAGCAGTATGACGGCCACTAGCTGTGAGGTGAAGGTCTTGGTGGCAGCCACACCGATCTCCGGGCCGCAGCGAGTGTAGATCGTGCCGTCTACCAGCTCGGTCACTGTTGAGCCCACCACATTGGTTATGGCCAGGCTCCGCCCGCCGCAGGTCTTGGCCTTCTTCAGGGCCAGCAGAGTATCCGCGGTCTCGCCGGACTGGGTGATGCCTAATAGAAGTGTCCTGGGACGGATCTGTAGATTCAAGAACTCAGATGCTACCTCTACATCCACCGGCAGGCCGGCGGCACGGGCAAACAGGTTCTTGGCCAGCATGCCGGCATGGTAGGATGTGCCGCAGGCGATGACTATCACCCTTTCCAAACCTTTTAGCTCTTCGTCGCTCAGGCCCAATTTGAGCCGCACATCCCCGTCTATCTCCGAGATACGTCCGGCGATGGTCTCCCGAATGGCCCGTGGCTGCTCATGGATCTCTTTGAGCATGAAATGAGGATAGCCACCCTTTTCTGCAGCATCGGCATTCCAGGTGATGCGCTCGACATCCACTTGGCGGGGTTGGCCCTCACTATCGATTAGCTCAACCCGGTCCGCAAAGAGACGGGCGATTTCGCCGTCTTTCATGCGGATGACGTCTTTGGTATAGGGAAGAAGCGCGGGAACATCGGATGCCACATAGACAGAGCCCTCGCCTTTGCCCAGCACCAGAGGGCTGTCCTTTCTGGCGCAGACCAAGTATGGAGAGCTGGCTGCCAGCACGGCCGTGGCATAAGAGCCTTCCACATGCTCTAAAGCCTTGCAAACGGCTGCGTAAAGATCGCCCTTAAAGTAAAAGTGAATGAGATGCGCCAGGACCTCGCTGTCCGTCTCGGAAGCAAACTCATAGCCCATATTCGTTAAAAGCTCTCTTAAATCCAGGTAGTTTTCAATAATGCCGTTATGCACTATGGCGATCTCACCGGAGGTGAAAGGATGTGCATTCCTGTCGCTCGGCCGGCCATGAGTGGCCCAGCGAGTATGGCCGATGCCCATTCTCTCTCCTGGACTGCCAAGACTCTGGTAGACCTTTTCCAGATCTGCTATTCGCCCGGCTGACTTGAGAAGCTCAATTTCTCCATTAGACTTTATCGCCACGCCTGCAGAATCATAACCTCTATACTCCAGCCTCTTTAGGGTATCAAAGAGAATTGGTCCTGCCAGATGGTCTCCGACATAAGCTACAATTCCGCACATTAGCTGATCACCCTGCTATCCCTATCAATCCAGCCGCGAATGGGCGAGCCCGAGCCTATGCGCGCGCCCGTACCCACAACCGTTCCGGCACTTGCGAAAACACGGCTTCCTGCAGTCACATCATCGGCTAATATAGCCCCGAACTCTGCCCTTTGAAAGGCTTCTTCCATCTCTACTACACATGGCCCCGTCTCGATGATCAGTTGATCTCCCAATGTGCAGCTTGCGCCCACAACCGAGTCGGAAATAATAGCTCCTGAGCCGATTCTGGCATCACTCATGATTATGCTGTTTCTGACCTCAGAATGCGAACCGATTCTGACCGAGTCGCCCACAGAGGTAGACGGCAGGATGGTTACACCCGGGCCGATATCGCAATCCTCGCCGATGGAGATCGGCCCCACCAGATAAGATCCGGAGCGGATAATGCTACCTTCACCCACCTCTACCGGACCTTTGATTGTTGCACCCTCTTCGACTTCCCCTGAAATTATTGTATCCGTCATGGTTAGAGCCAGGCTGTTAGCATTGAAAAGATCCCAGGCGAATATGGCATCTGCCCATATGCCTTTGCAAATCTGAGGTACGATCTCTTTTCCGTCTGCGATCATCTGAGATATGGTCTCGGTCAGCTCGTAAGATCCGCGCTCAGATATAGGGGTATGGCGGAGATCATCAAAGATGGAAGGGCTGAATTTGTAGGCCCCTGTATTGAGAATTCCGGAACAGGGCCTTCCGGGCTTCTCAATTACGGCCTTTACCCTCTCCTGTTCCACCATCAAGATACCATAGTCGCCGGAATGACGGCGAAGAGCTGCCAATATCACGTTCTCTCCTTTGGCCGAGATCAGCTCCTTGATCGCCCTTGCATCTATGAGATTGTCGCCATTGACCACGAGGAATTCCTCATTTATGTAGGCTTCAGCTTTGCGCAGGGCATGAGCTGTTCCCAAAAGCTCATTTTGTTCGAGGTAAGTGATATTTACACCAAAATCAAGACCATCCTCGAAGTAGTCCATGACCCTTTCTTTCTGATAGCCTACTACAATGTAGAGATCTCGAATGCCGTTTGCAGCCAGAGCTAAAATGACATGCTCCATGAAAGGACGGTTTCCCACGGGAAGCATGACCTTGGATCTGGTCTGGGTAAGTGGCCTGCATCTGCGGCCTTCTCCAGCCGCCAATATAACTCCCTTCAAATCTATCACAGCCAGGATAATATCGAACAGATATAAGGGGCGCAGCTTGCTTTAGATCCTTTCGGTCAACAATTCACAAAAAAATACGAATAGATCATAATGAAAATATTGTTTGGAGTATTTTGATGGGCAAATGAAAGAGGAATAGAGCAGGTGAAAGTGAAGAACGCTGATGAAATGTTCAAGGTGCAGATCAAGTAGTTTGGAACATAAATAAAAGGCCCAGGCTTTTATAGGAGCAGCTAATAGAAAAGCATGCGAGACGAAAGATAAGATGAAGATACTGGTAATACCTACTACGGACTGGATCAGGCATCCAGTTCCCAATCGGCTCAATTTCATCTTCGATTCTCTGGCCGAGGAGCACGATGTGTGTGTGTTGCACTTCGACCTGAAGAGGTTTTCGAATCTTGAGGCAAGGGAAACGAAATGCCAGCTTTTGAGCGCAAGCTGGATAAATGTAGAGGACCCGTCCCTTTATTACATCTTGAACTTCCCCTATCACTTATGGAAAATCAGGAGCATTGTGAAGAGCCTGGACATAGACGTCATTCTCTCCACCAATATTTTGCCCTCTTTTGCCGCAAACTTCGCGGGATCGCCAGTGGTATTCGACTATCTGGATCACCTGGAGGAGTCAGCGTCTATTTACTATCCCGGATCAGCTCTAGGGGAGATCGTCAAGCAGGTAGTAAGCATAATTACCAAATACAATCTCCGCACTGCCCGCTCGGTCATAACAGTTACCAGGGAGCTATCTGAATTTTTGCAGGACCTGGGTGTAAAAGACATTGCCGTGATTCCCAATGGTGTGGATACAAAGGTCCTAAATCCCATGCCTATGCAGGAGGCCAAGAATTCGCTGGGCCTGAAGGGTGTGGTTCTAGGCTACGTGGGCTCGCTCGAGCACTGGGTGGATCTGGAGACTGTGGTGCAGGCGCTGCCGCGCATCGATGCCACTCTGCTTGTAGTTGGACCGGGGCTTTTTACCGATTATGGGGACGGGATAAAAAGAATGGCAAAAGATCTGGGTGTAGAGGATAGGATTGTCTTCACAGGCGCGGTAAAGTACGCACAGCTCTCCCGCTATATTTCTGCCATGGACATTGGTCTCAATCCTCTGAAGATGATGAAGAAGAACGAGTACGCTGCCGGGGGGAAGGTCTTCAATTACCTGGCCTGCGGCAGACCTGTGCTCTCCAGCCGCATGATCTCTCTGGAGAGGCTGCTGGGGGATCAGATATACTACTACGATGATGTAGAGAGCTTCATTACTCAGGCAAAATTCATTTTGAATTCAACCGTAGACAAAGTGAAGTTGAGGGCTGTTGCAGAGAGATTCGATTGGCAAAAGATCGCCGTGGCTTATGAGGGTATCCTGCAGAAGGCTTCTGAAAAGCTAGACCTACTCAGGAAGAAGAAGCGATAGGATGGTAATGCCCAGAGTCTTGGTGAGGAAAAATGAAGATTGCCTTTATGTACTATCATCTCTCATCATTTGTGAGGCAAGACCTTGAGATACTTTCCAGGCATTTTCAGGTTGATGCCGTTCACTATAGAAATTGGTCGGATATCCCTAAGATAGTAGCGGCCATCTGGAAGTCTGATGCGATTTTCTCCTGGTTTGCTTCCGGTCATTCATTCCTGGCAGTATTGTGCTCGAGGCTCTTCGGAAAGAGGTCGGTAGTAGTCGCAGGAGGCTACGATGTTGCTTTTGTTCCGGAGATCAACTATGGTCAGTACACTTTAGGCCGACTTAAAAGAATTTATTCAAACTATGTTCTCAAGAATGCAGACGAAATCTTGGCAGTCTCACAGTTCACGAAATCAGAGCTGCTAGCCCGAGCTAGGCCCAGGAGAGCAATTGTCGTCTATAACGCTATTGATAGCGATAAATTCCTGCCTGAGGGCGAGAAAGAGGAACTGGTGATGACCATAGCCTCGGGTTTGAAGGACGTAATAAGGCTAAAAGGATTAGATACGTTCGTCGAGGCTGCGGAGTATCATCCAAGGACCAAATTTTTAATTTTGGGTTTATCCGATGAAGATCGCAAAGATCTGGCTGGCCGCTGTAAATCGGATAATATAGAACTTGGTGGATACATCTGTCAGGAGGATTTGATCGGAAACTATCAGAGATCCAAAGTTTATTGCCAACTGTCCTATCGTGAATCCTTCGGGGTCGCCCTGGCAGAGGCCATGGCTTGCGAATGCGTTCCTGTCGTAACGGACCGGGGAGCTTTGCGAGAAGTGGTGGGAGATACTGGTTTTTATGTACCTTATGGCGACGAAAAGGCTGTTGCAGAGGCAATTAAGAAAGCGTTAAAATCGGACAATGGAGATCGGGCAAGGAAACGAATAGTAGGTAAGTTCTCTCTCCTGGAGAGGGAACGAGCACTCGTAAAGACAATGGATTTCTTTCATGATTGAGCTATTTGCTGTAGTAAATGGAGAAATTCTGGACGATCTGGGTGATAATGTGTCCGCTACGTATACCAGGATACACTATCTTCTCAATGGATTAAGCCAATATCCGGACATTAAGCTTAGTTCAGTCCGCTTCAAGCTGATTAATAGAAAAGATCCTGCTGCGATTAGTTATAATAATATCATAAAAAGCTTGGCAGCGATTCGAACTGCCTGGATACTAGCTAAGAGAAGACCCATTGCATATTTCGCCTACCCTCACTCTCTAACTACAGTGCAGAATCGGGCCATCTTCAATCTCTGTAAAATGATCGGTTTAAAAATAATTCTGGACATTCACGACACTGTTGAGCAGGCGGCAGCTATCGGCAATGGACGATCCATTCTTGGCATAGATATGGAACGCGGCTACTTCAAAAATGCTTCACTCATCCTGGCATTAAACCGGCATATGTGGGGATATCTTGCAGAAAAATATCAGATATCCGGGCAAAAGCAGGTAGTATTTCTACCCAACGCCTATGAAGAAGAATTTTGCAGGCTCTTTCCGGATCCCTATAAAAGCGTAGAGAATAGATTTAACGTCTGCTATCTAGGTGGGCTCACGAAGAATCGAGGCATAGAAATACTCTTCAAAGCCTGCGAAGAATTGCATAAGAAATATCCCTATTTGAAGCTGTATCTCTTTGGTTCTTATGGGGAAAGCATAACTTCAGAGCTTAAAGACTCCATCGAAAAGAGTGATTTCCTCGTCAGAAAGCAGATTCCCAGGAAAGACCTGCCGGAGGCTCTGGATGAAGTCGATCTTTTCGTTATGCCTTACGACCCAAGAGAGAGCTACATGAATTTCAGCTCCCCTACAAAGCTTTTCGAGTACATAGGAACTGCTAAGCCCATCCTATGTACGAAATGCAAGTCCCTTCTGGAAATCGGCAAGGACGGCGGCATAGTATATGTAGACTATGACGCACTGGATTTTGAAAAAAAAGCCGAAATGCTGATCTTGAATCCAGAAATCCGAGAAACGCTGTCAGAGCAGCTTATTAAAATCAGGCTTCATCATACCTGGAAAGAGAGGGCAAAAACCGTTTATGAAGCACTGAAGTCCCTAAATTATCGCCTTTCTGATATGAGACCTGCAAATGGTGAGCCTTTTATATCGGACTTTCCAAAATAGCCATATGCAGGAGGCGAAGAAGTTTGCGTTAGATGTAAGCCATACATTTATCGCATCAATAATCAATATGCTTCTAATTTTCGTGATATCCATAATATTAGCAAGATATCTCGGTGCATACGACTTGGGACTATATAGAATGGTCTACACTTTTTACGGAGTTGCTACCATGGTGGGAGCGTTGGGAATTCCTGTTGCCGTGATAAAGTATGTGGCAGAGTACAAAGATGATGTTGTGAATTTGGATAGAGTAGTATCCTCTGCCATTATTACGTCCCTGATCGCAGGAATTATAATTAGCATAATAATATACATATTATCTCAAACCGTAGCAGACCTGTTTAGAATGCCGCAGATGAAGAGCCTTTTGGTGCTGCTTTCTCCAGTATTTCCCTTTATCCTGGTCAATTCGATATTATATGGCACATTGAACGGGCTGCGTAAGATGAAGAGATACGCCATAGCTTTGATTCTCCAGCAAGCGATAATGACTGCATCTACAATAATTTTAATTTATTACGGTTTCGGAGTTTCTGGCGCCATAATCTGCATAGTGATCTCCACTATAGGGACATCTGCTTACTTGATCTACTGTTGCAGAGGATATTTTCATTTAATTCTTGATGGATATTTTGAGACAACAAAAAAGCTAACCGCTTTTGGAACGCAGATGTTTGGGGCAAATTTAATAAATATGATCAACCTCCAAGCAGATGTTGTATTTTTAGGTTATTTTCTAACTGCTACAAATGTAGGTTACTATTCAGCAGCGACAGGTCTAAGTAAGTTCTTTTTGGTTGTTCCCCAGGCAATTCAAACCGTCTCTTATCCAGCTACCTCTGAATACTGGACCAAGAAGAACATATCCGGACTGCAGAAGATGATTGATAAGAGCATGAGGTACTCTGCGCTCGCACTTATGCCTGTCGGACTAGCAATTGGTTTCTTTGCGGAAGATATAGTTTCCAGGATATACGGCCAAGGATTCCAGCAATCTGCCTTGCCTTTACAGATATTATTGATCGGAACAGTGATTTTTGGAGTTGCCTGCACATCCATAGGAGGCTCACTGGCTGGAATTAACCGCCCAGATCTGAGCCTAAAAGCTGCGGGAATAAGCGCAACAGCAAACGTAATATTGAACATTGCGCTCATACCAAAATTTGGTTTAGCTGGTGCTGCCATAGCGACTTGCACATCGTTAATCATCATGACGCTTATATTCGGCATTATGACCTCCCGAACAATCTCGATAAAGATTAATATCAGATGGTTTGCAGTAATGATTATTGCTGCTCTTTTAGCAACCCTGACACTTATGGTTGGGATGCAATTTTTTAATCAGTACGTAATTGGTTCGGTTATTCTGATTATGTATACCGCCCTGGCATTAAGAATAATTCTAAAAAAAGAAGATATAAATCTAGCAATTGCAACCATCAGCTCTTCGATAAAAAGTAGATAGCAAATTTAAGAAATAATAACGGTAAGATAGACCTTAGACATCATCTAATGTCATACCAGAATTATTCAAGAGTCCCTATCCTCTGGCTTAAGGCCCAGGATAAATAACTTCGATATTATCCATGTTGAGGATCAGCTTTCTTAGCTCCTCGCAGTTTATGGGATGCTTGAATTCGCTGCACAACTTCACCCGTTCTGAGAGGTCACCTAGCTCATTGTCCTTTAGGCAGTAGCCCATCCTCTGGGTGATATATTTTAACGCCTTGGCTCCTGTATGCTTTCCGATGATGATATGACGGGCAGCGCCCACCATTTCCGGTGAATAGAGCTCGTAAGTCCTGGGCTCTTCCAGGACAGCCGCCACATGAATTCCTGACTCATGGGCAAAGGCATTCGTGCCCACCACGGCCTTATTCCTGGCTACGGGAACACCCGAGTAGGTTTCCACCAGCTTTGATAGGTCTTTTATTTTAGTAAGATCGTAGGCGTTCTTGCCATAATGAAGTCGCAGAGCCACCAACAGCTCTTCTAAGGGCGTGTTGCCGCTTCTCTCGCCAATGCCGTTTACCGTAGTGTGCAGCTGCTTTGCCCCCGCTTCTGCTCCTGCCAGGGTATTAGCCAGGGCCATCCCTAGATCGTCGTGGCAGTGCATGCAGATGGGGACCTTTACAATTTTTTTCAGCTCGCTTATCATGTAATATGTCGTGCGCGGATTCATAATCCCCACAGTATCGGCTACGCTGATATAGTCGGCATGATACTCTTCTGCCTTCTTATACAGCTTCTTTAAAATCTCAAAATCGGTGCGCGTGGCGTCCTCGGCTGAGAAGCGCACAATCAGGCCGTGCTCTTTGGCGTACTCCACGGTCTGCAAAGCACAAGAGATTGCCTCGGGACAGCTCATATGCAGTTTATGCTTGAGATGAAGATCCGAGGTAGCGATGAAGACGCTGATCATGTCCACGCCACATTCAATGGCCGCGTCGACATCCCTCTTGACGGATCGGGAAAGTGCTGAGATCTTGGCATCAAGTCCCAGATTGCTGATCTCTTTTACGGCATTCATCTCTGCTGCAGATACAACGGGAAAACCGGCTTCTATAACCTCGACGCCGATCTCATCCAGCCGCAGAGCAATATCCAGTTTTTCATCGGCACGAAAGACCACTCCTGGCATCTGCTCACCGTCGCGAAGGGTTACATCGCAGATCTCAATATCCAGGGGAGGCGTCTTGGCCAGGGCCAAGAACTGATTGAGGGAGTAGTCTTGCATAGCGTGCTAATAGTGATGATTCATTACATAAATTGGTTTCGAAGGAAAGGGTTTTCCGGCAAGTCTAAATACAGATTACATGTTAGCGATGATCCAAAAGATTGGCAAAGCGCTCCAATATCCACCGGCTTCGCACCTCAGGATGGAAAATAATGCCATAAGTAGGAAGGGAGCTATGCTGGAAAGCCTCGACGGCATCAATTCTTCCGGCCATAAGCAAAAATCCATCAGGTAGTGTCGCTGCATAATTATGGAGATGGTAGCCCTCAATAGAGCGCGGCTCGCCCAGCAGCGGACAATCTTTGACAATCTCGATCTTCTCCAGACCAATGGTGGGATGAGGTACAATCAATCCCCCATAAACGGCGCTGATGACCTGCATGCCGGCGCAGATGCCCAAAATGGGCTTTTTCAAATCCTTTATCCAGGAGAAGTGCTGCAAATGCTCGGCATAAGCATTATCCTTCAGGGCCGTCCCGCAAAGGATAATTTTATCATAATTGGCTAGAGCCTCCGCATTAACTTCGGAATAATGTAAAATATTGCATAAAAAACCCGCTTTTTGTAGAGTATCTCTAATGGGGTGGACAAATTCGTACTGGGATAAGGAGTCTTTTTCAAAGCACAGGTCAACCAGGAGTATGCAGGGTATCCTATGCACCCCCATTTTCTCTGGAATTTGCCCTTCGTCCGGAATTTCCCCTTTGATTTCCGGACTCATTTCCCTCATTTCCCTTGCTTGTTTCTCCGCCAACCGCATCTTTTCCAGGATAAACTGCCCCCGGTAGTTGGCATAGCTTTGGGATGCTTTCAGGATCTCGATTCTCTTCTGGAAGAATGGGCCGTCCAAGACGAAGCTCTCCAGCTCCCCGCCCTCACCAGAGGGATTGATCTTGTATTTTTGCTGGAGCCGCTCCAGCATTTGGATGCGCTCCTCTGTCAACTGTGCACCCAGCCAGGAGGCCTCGAAGGGATAAGCATAGACCCCGGAGATAATTATAGAAAAGCCTTCCTTTAGCAGCAGCCGCAGGTAATCGATCTGATTTGTCTGCCAGAGGGGATTATAGCACCAGAGATCCTGATCGCGACAGATCCTCTGTACTCGCGCCGCCTGGTAGACGGACTCTATAGCACCGGTGACGATCCCCAGGATACCGTATCTATCCCGAGCGGCTGCGATAGCGGCCGACAGGTCCTGTAGCTCCACCTCTTTGACGCCGTGCGTGGGCCAGGTTAGCAAAGGAATGCCAATAGCCTCAGCCTGCAAATCGGTGTGACGGATGTTTGGGGTATGGAACATGTAGCTGTCTGGGTTCTCCGAGACGAGAGATATCAAGCAGGCTACATGGTTCTTTTCCATGGCCCGGCGGCAGGCAAAGATCGAGTCCTTGCCGCCGGAGAAGAGCACGCCCAGTTTCATTGCTGTTGGGAATGGATGGTGCCAGCTAAAAAGATATTGAATTGATGGATTGAATTGGAAAGAGATCCCTTGTCTAATCTCAAATTCATCTCTTCATCTCTTCATCACTTAAATAAAGATAAAAGGAGAGCCTAATCCAGGTCGAGCATCCGCCAGATTTTTTCCATATCCAGATGGGCCTCTGTGGCCTGGGCAAGCTCAGCAAAGCCATCACCTTTCGCAGCCCTCACCCCAATTTCGGCCTTGGGGAACAAGCTTTGATCGAGGCCAGGGTTTTTGCGGCGGTGCAGGAAATCGAGAAAAGCGTTGCGGAAGTTCTCGTTCTCAAAAAGGCCATGCAGGTAGGTGCCGATCACAATTCCGCTCTCAGACACAGCGCCGTCATCTCCGAAGGCTGCCTGGCCTTTGGGGCTGGTCACACCCATGTGAATCTCGTAGCCGGTGACATTTTGGCCGCGGATCGACTGCAAGATGGGGCCGCCGCCCGTGACGGTCTTTTTCACCTGTACAGTCCTCTTCTCGTAAAGGTCAAAGCGGGTTACAGCATCCAAAAGACCCAGGCCGGGCATAGTTCCCAAGGTGTCCTCGATGCCGCCATCGATGATCTCGCTTCCCAGCATTTGATAGCCTCCACAGATGCCAAGGATGGGCGTCTCAGTCAGGGATTTTATCTGATCGGCCATGCCCTTTTCCTCCATCTCTCGCAGGTCAGATACGGTGTTTTTGGTGCCGGGAATAATCACCGCATCCGGACAGCCCAGGGGCTCGGAGAGGTTCACGTATCTGACATGTGCCTGCCGCTCCAAGGGCTCGAAATCAGTGAAGTTGCTGATGCGAGGCAGCCTGATCACGGCGATCTCGACCGCATCTGCGGCGGAGCGGGCCTTCTTGTCGCCCAATGAAACGGAGTCCTCGGAGGGTATGTCCAGGTCGAGATAGGGCATGACGCCCAGCACAGGAACGCCGGTGAGCTCCTCCAGCGTCTTCAGACCGGACCCTAAAATAGCAGGATCGCCCCGGAATTTGTTGATAACTAGGCCCTTGACCAGCGGCCTGATGTCCTCAGGCAATAGCTGCATCGTGCCGAAAAGGCTGGCGAAGACGCCGCCTCGCTCGATATCTCCGACCAAGATTATAGGGGCCTGTAGGTGACGGGCAACGTAGATATTAGCAAGATCTCGATCGAAGAGATTGATCTCCGCCGCCCCGCCCGCGCCTTCTACTACTATGTAATCGTAGTCCTTCTCCAGCTCCTGCACGGATCGGTCCACCACTCCCTTGAGCCCATCTATCTCTCGATAGTACTCCTCTGCCGATTTGTCGGCCATAGGCTTGCCCAGGACTATGACCTGAGAAGTTCGATCGCCCTTGGGCTTGAGGAGGATAGGATTCATAAACTCCGTTGGCTCAGCCCGGGCCGCCCAGGCCTGCACCGCCTGGGCTATTCCGATCTCAGAGCCGTTCTGGGTAACCCAGGAGTTGAGGCTCATGTTCTGGGACTTGAAGGGCGCGACCCTAAAGCCGCGATCAGAGAGAAGGCGACAGAGAGCGGCGACAAGAGTGCTCTTGCCGGAGTGGGAGGTGGTGCCGAGGACCACGAGAAAACGGGACATTAGTGGTATGGGATAAGGTACAAGTTTATTTGCCTTTTGGAAGGTGGGGTTTTGCTGGAGGCAAACGGAAAACGATCAATAGTATTCGAATCTAAAAAATCCTTTATAGCCCTAAAAAATTTTTATTCGGTTCTCAAAAGCCCTTGATAATAACATCGGGCGATTTGTCAAAGAATCACTAATGCGACGGCAGAAATCACCCCTAGGCCATGCAGCAGGGTGCGCCGCCGTCATCAACTGAGCTAAAAGGGCCTTGTCACACTGCCGCTCTTTGGCTATAATCGACCAGAGCGATCAATATATCCTTATCCTTGAGCATCCCCATCAGCTTTCCGCTGGGTGTGACCACAGGCATCTGGTCGATTCTATTCTTGTGCATTATAGCCGCGCATTTGCTCACATCTTCCTTTTTAAGGGCCGTGATGGGAGGGACCATGGCCTCACGAACAAGAATGTCTTTCAGCTTGATCCGTGAGACTGTGTAATACTTGCTGATGGTCTGCATAACCCGGTCCCACATCCAGGTGTCTTCTCCGTCATCGGCGGACATATCCGTCTTCTCTACGAAGTCCTCGATGACACTGGCCTTGATGAGATCGCGATCGGAGATCATGCCCACCAGCTTGAGGCTACTATCGATGACTGGGCATGCCTGCACGACGGCAAACTCCATAATTGATCCGGCCACAGGTAGCGGCATCTCGCTCCAGAGAACTGCAGTCTCCTTCTCTAGATAGGACTCAATGCTCTCTTTTATGCCCAGGTCCGCTGCCACGCGGACGATATCGGCAACGGTGATGATTCCCACCAGCGTTTTGTTTTCCACTACGGGAAGCCGCCTTATATCGTGCTTGATCAGCAGCCTTGAGGCCTCAACTATGCTCTTGTCAGGGGTTATAACCACCGGATCACGAGTCATGAGCAGAGCCGTCTGGTCCTCTTCCCGATTACTGAGCAGGTCGGTCCTGGTTATCATGCCCACGACCTCGCCCTTTTTGATCACGGGAACGCCGGAGACCTTCCGGTCCTGCAGAGTCTTCAAGACATCGTCTCTGCTGCCTGGTATGGAGACATAGGCCGCATTCCTGACCATTAAGTCCCTGACGAGAATGCTCAAGTCCCTCCCCTCGGAATTGTCAAGACAGGAATCCTGGAATTTCTGACTACCTTCTCAGCCACACTGCCCAGCAGGAACTTATCAAGACCAGTGCGCCCCACAGCACCCAGGATGATGATGTCCATGCCTGATGACTGCGCATAGCTGATGATCTCGCTGCCAGGATTTCCCTCAGTCACAACGCTCTCAAAGGCAACGCCCAGATCCTTGGCCAGCGTTTCTACCTGTTTCAATGCCTCTTGTCCTTCTTTGAGGAGAAGCTCTCGAATGCTAAACAATAGCATATCATCCGGCAGATGGCTCGTTCTGTTGGTGTCGGCCACATAGATGGCGGTAACCTTTCCACCCGATATCTTTCCCAGCTCCAAGGCCGCCTTGGCCGCTCTATATCCGTGCTCTGATCCGTCGGTTGCAACTAGAATCTTCTCAAACATGATTAACCTCTAAAGGATAACTATTATGTCAGAAGGCCCGGCCCTTCGCACAATGCTGGAAAGAGGGCTCATCGACCCCCACATGTTATTCGATTTTTTGTCTATAACGATCACTCTTGCCTCTTTTCCTTCCTGAATGGACCCCAGCCTCTGATCGAGCCCTAAGATTTTAGCACCATTTAGCGTGCACATCTTAAATACCTGTCTATCGTCATGCAGCAGAGCCTTACTGATAAAATGCATCTCTTCAAATATGTCAGGCGAGTTCAACATAACGTTATCTGTTCCAACTGCAATTGGAATGCCAAGCTGCACCATCTTTTTCACATTGGGAAGACCCACGCCGGTCATTAGATTGGATCTGGGGCAGATCACTACCGGAAGGGAGGTGCTTGCCACATCTTTCAGATCCGAATCGGCTGCCTGATTCATGTGCACCAGGAAATCCGGCTGAAGGGCAAGAGCATCGCCGATATCGTCTCTTGCCGCCTCTCCAGCGTGAACGGCCATCGCTTGACCAGCCTTGCGGGCCGCAGCAACTGCCGCTTTAAGGAGGTCAGAATCATGGTCTCGAGTGCTGCTTATCCCTAGACCCCAGCAGCTCTCTGGGATATCTATCTGGCCTGGGCAGGGCCGACCCAGGATCCTTGCAAGAAGGGGTAGGCCGCGGCCAGCCTCTTCCAGCATGCGTGCGCCCTCAGCTCCCCCTTCCCGAAAATCGGCAAAAGCAAACGTGCCATTGGCCGCCATCTGCTGCAGGCTTCTTCTCATGCCCTCTACGAGAACCTCCCGTGGCATTTGGGCCAGCATTCTTGCCTTCAACCCATTCGGTCCGACCAGCTCAGAGAGCGGCAGAAAGGACGGGTCCTTGAAGGCAGAGTCGCCCACATGGACGTGTGCGTTTACGAATCGCGGGCAGACAATGCCCTCATAGTCAGCTTCTACATGCTCACAGCCAAACTCCCGAATGATTCCATCCCGGATGCTGATGTAGCCGCTCCTGGGCTGGAAATCATCTCCATAGATTATGGTTCCTTGCAGCAAGATCTCTCGTGCTTGAGGCATCCTAAAGACATGGGCAGGCAAGCTATTTAGCTTCTCTATGAAACCTATAAAAAAGAGGAAAATAAGAGGAAAAAAGGTGCATAAGATGACCCGGCCCTTCGTATTCATCAATAGCGCCATGAGCGCGGACGGCAAGATCAGTTCCACTCTGCACAGGCAGGTGAGAATCTCCGGCAAGGAGGATTTGGCCAGGGTTGATGTTCTACGGGCGGAGAGCGACGCGATCATGGTTGGCGTGGGAACGGTGCTGGCAGACGATCCCAGCCTGAGGGTGAAGTCGGGACAGCTGCGCGAAACAAGACGAGAGAACGGGCAGCCGGAAGATCCGCTTCGCATCATCGCCGACAGCCGGGCAAGAATGCCCCCCTCTGCCAAGGTTCTGGGACAAAGGTGCCTCGTGGCCGTCACCAGCTCGGCGCCACAAGACCGGCTGGAAAAGCTCTCCTCAAAGTGTGAGATAATAGTATGCGGGAGAGAGCAGGTCGATCTGCAGGAGTTGTTTTCCCGGCTTTTTGAAAGGGGAATCAGGCGCATTATGGTGGAGGGCGGAGCTACGCTCAACTGGTCGCTTCTCAAGCTCGGCTTGGTGGATGAGCTTTATGTTTACGTGGGGGCGATGCTCATCGGCGGAGAGAATACACCCACCCTCGTGGATGGACAGGGATTTAAAGAGCATTTTCCTAAGCTGACACTAAGCTCTGTGCAGCGGCT
>Ga0307378_10005346_pt1 | contig 17925 bp, 16 predicted proteins | sample UN1MG_FD_202238 | JGI IMG/M metagenome (GOLD analysis project Ga0307378, IMG submission 202238) | Soil microbial communities from Risofladan, Vaasa, Finland - UN-1 | ecosystem: Environmental > Terrestrial > Soil > Coastal area > Acid sulfate soil | place: Finland: Risofladan, Vaasa | collected... | reverse complement strand
CACTGGGCTGATACATTACTGCTCCTTTCTTCTAAAATCATATTTGCTAAAAGCAGAGTTATCTCGTGCTGCAAATCCTGGGATAAAAATTTTGTATTTTTTATTATCGGTTCCTCCTTATGCTCAGGTTTATGATAAACTTCACTCTCTTGCTGTACCTGCATCCATTTTAGAAATCCTTTTTTAAAAAAAAGGTCAAGTCCTAACGGACGGCTGAAATCGCAAACACTCTCAAGAACATATGAGCGCAGATCCTCATAATCTTTAAGAAGACTGCCAGCAAAAGATATTGGCCCCTTTAGATCTTTCGTTGTTTTTTTTTACTTCTATCAATCGCCCTTTCTATGCTTCTCCTGTGTACCGAAAGGTTAAAACGGTCTTTTATTTTTTCTACCAGTTCAGCTGATTTAATATCCGGCTTTTGCTCTACCAGCCGGCTTACAAACTCCATAATCTCCCCGGACAGTTTATGGGCCCGGCGCGGCCCCTTTCTACGGGGAAGCAGCCCCGCCAGCCCGCTTTTTTTAAATGCCTTTTCGGTCTTGTAAAAGGTTATCCTTGAAAAACCAAAGGTTTTGGATGCTTTTTGGACACCGATACCATCTTTTTGGTTTGACCTTAGCATTTCATATTTAACCTGCAAGATGTCATCTGGATCAAAGAATGCCATGTTTTTAAACTTAGGGTCTACCACTTTGGCCGCATTTTTATTCAGTGTCCCGCTTTGCAGCAGAGCCTGCCTTTTGGCTGCATTTCCTTTTTTAGCCTCCATATAATCACCTCCTAAATGATGTTAATCATATTATGCCAAAGATAAAATTATTTGTCAAGCAGGTGTTTTTAACATTATTCACCAATATTTCCAGTATTTAAGCCTATTTAAAGGCTTAATGCTGTGTAAATATGTTATTAATCTCATATCCATAGTGACATAATCAAGTTAACATTAAGGCATAATATAGTTAACACTGTTATTTGTTGTTCTTAAGGTATTTTATTAGCTTAGCCAGCTCTACTAAATCAGCGTACCTGAAATTGCACCTTCCTGCGGACTGCAGGTTAAACAGATCAGGCTCTGCTACATCGGTCCATGATGTTAGTACCGTGGCTGCATCACTGTTTTTATCAAAATATACTACCCTGTCCTGGCCCCAGCTCAGTCTTCTGTCTACAAATTCATACTCATTATTGTACTGGGGAATAAACGGATGGATGATCTTAAATGTTTTTCGACTGTTTGCACAAGATGTAGTTGACAGCCTGTGTGAACATAGACGTTGAAAACGGCATGAAAGCTTTTAAGGGATTTCTATGAAATGACCCCGTTAGTTCAGTAGGAAAAACAAGGCATCTTCGGTTAGTTTTACCAAGTATTCAACTTCTTTGATATCTGTATGTGAAACTGCATTTAGCTTATCGTGACATGCTTCTATTAAATTACATGCTCTTTCGACAACTTCAGCATTTCTCTTGGAGATATTTGGATTTTTCCTTAAATAGTGTCTAATTCGTTCTTTTCTAGTAATCTTATTTTTCGACGATTTATCTGGAACAAAAACAGGGTCCTTCATCACTTCTTCGTCAGGAGCAATAGCGTGTAAAACTTTTGTAATAAGTTCCCTACAGGAGATTGCAACATGTCTCGGCCAATCGGCATTTTTTGATATTATTGCCTCATAGGCACCATAGCGCATAGAGAGCAGGTCGTTGTCGGACTTGATTTCTAAAAGAAGATTATCGAGCTCATCCAATGCTCCGGTTTCGAGAGCTCTTTTACCAAGAGAAGTAATTATCAACCAATCCCCGGGGGATATTATGTCTTTATAAGTAGGAACAATCAGCCCTCGACTTTCCAATTCGTTTATTGCTTGTCCAGCCGATGCTCGTTCTTCTGCAGTAAAAGTGGTCTGCATTTGATATTCAAGCGATCCCGGACTTCCGGACAACCCTCTTCCTAAAACATTATACCTATTTTTTTGCCTGTCTTTTTCTGTAGAAAATACTTTCAATAATTCTATTTCCAGTTTATTTTTTGTATACCTCATTTCAAAACCTCTTTCTTTTTTTCTAAATTATATTATTTTTTCTTACTTTTTTCACCCCCCGCCCCTGACTCCCTTTTTCAAATAAGCGTCGCTTTAAGCTCTTTCATGCTTCAAGAACTTAATCTTTTGCTTTCAGCAAAAGAACGCTGACCCGCCTTTAGCAAGGCGGGATCGCTTCTTTCAAAAAGCCCCGATGAACGAGACGACATTTTCTTTTCTAACGAGAAAATACCAAAGAACCTGCTTTTTAAAGTCAAGGTTGTTTTTGTCTTGAGAGCATAAACACACTATCTACATTACCCTGGCAAATATTGAGATAGAAAACGGAATGAAATCATTTAAAGGCTTTTTATAAATTGCTTTTTAGTGTTAAAATTTTCCGAATAGGGTAAATAAAAAAAATAATTAAGGATAAAATAATACGTTAAATTAAAAATATTGGATTAATATTATATAATCCTTCTTATATAATAAAACATTAGTTATCGGAGATGAAAATGAAAAAGATATTTTTATGGCTACTTATTGTATCAATGATTGCAGTATTTACTTTAGCAGGTTGTAAGGCTGAAGCAGTTGAAGAGGAAGTTAGCAAATCGGCACAGACTGCCACCGTGCTAAAGCCGGGGAAGCTTCCATCTGAAGCAGCGACAGCTCTCGATGCCGCAATCGAGCGGGCGTACTGTTCACCGGAATCGTTCACTGCAAAATCTGTCAGGATGATAGCCAGGATGAAGGGGGTGGGATCAGACGGCTATGTGGAACTATCTTCAACCGGCGCTCCGGGTCTTCCCTTTGCCGCTCGAGATGGAGACCATGCCACTCTCAGGCCGGTAGCCCCTGAGAGCGTGCAAGTCCGAGGCCGCGGGGACGGTACGGACATCTCGATCCGGAACTACGAGCAGTTTGTGATCGAGACGGACGACGATACCGTACTGGGCAGCTTTGTGGTAGCGAAGGGATCGAGACTCCATCGGCAGGACGGAATGTGGGTGCTCAGTGAGTAGCGGCCGAATGGTCAAACGTTGACAACTCATCGGTCCTCGGCTGGCTCGCCGCACGTACAGAGCTGGGGTCAGACCTTGGAAAGAAAGAAAAAAAGGCAGTTTACGCAAGCTCTTTAATATCAAGCGATAACAATTAAAATATTCTTTTGGGAACAATAGGGTCGCACCTTGAATGTAGAAAGCAGAATAAGGTGGGTCTTTTACCTAACCAATCGCTGGGCATGTTTCCACAAACCAACATTTAGAAAGATAGGAGGACTACTATTATGAACACTAAAGGACTACCAGATAACCGACACTTGGGGGCGCGAAGCCCGGACGAGTTCTCTGTGACAACGGGAGCACCACCGGTCAAAGCACCTGCACTTTGCCCAAGATGTTCCAGCCCGGCAAACAAATCAACGGATATCCTCACTCACAATTACCAACCCGAAGCCGGGTATGGGATTCTCGCGCAGGTATTCAGGTTCCTATTAATCGGTTCATCTTCTAGCACTCTCCTCACAGTCGTCACATGCGAGCGCTGTCACCGATCCAGCAATCTGTTCAAGGGTTTGGAGTGGGTCTGTCGTGCTCTTGCAATCATTCTGACCGCCGTACTTCTCGTGACTAACTCGACGCCGGAACTACCTCTGATTAAAAGGGGGGCTGGTCTAATTTTGTTGTCTCTAAGCCCCCTCGTGATTGGTGCCATTCTGGTTCTCGAGTTCCGAAACTTGACCGACCACAGGAAGGGGATAACCTACGTGCGGTCCGACGGTAAAATCAAATGGCTTCGCGTTCAAAGCGCCGAGTGGTTGCGCGAATTCACCCGATTACAAGAAATTTCTTTGAAAGATGAGTTGGAAATAGAACAAGATGAACGCGTGGTGAACTTTTACCAGACATCCCTCACCGCCTGGTCAAACGGGGAGTTAGCGAGTTTGCACAAAGGTTTCAAAACTGACGCTGATGCGATGCAACTGGCGGATTTCATCAAGAAGCATCCACCATATGAAGGGAGTTCACTCAGAGTGTTTTTTAAGGATTTCCAGCCTCTGGAAGGCGAGTTCCTGGTTGGATTAGGGGAGAACTGGTTTGTTTTAACAAACCTCAGACTCATCCAGAGGGATGGCAGGAACAATGAATTCAAGGAAGTAACCCTGGCTGATGTTGACACGTACGAGATCAAGCAAAAGAAGACGGTCACTCTGGTGTTTAAGATGAAATCTGGTCAGGAAATCCTCTTCGAGGAAACGCAAGGTTTCCCATTACACAAGTTCATTTCCGGGCTGATCTCGCAAAGTATCGTTGCCTAAAGTCCGAATGGAAGTAGAATAAAACCTGCCCAACAAAGCGTGCAGGCGACTCGGCTACGCCTCCCGAATTCATGGGTGGCTGTAGTGACGAGGGGACGGGGTTATTGACAATTGTTGATTTTGTTCAACGTGCAGCGAGCACTTTAGTCTGCCGTTAAACCACCAGACTTTAGTCTGGTGATGGATAGGCTGTCCAGACATAGTCTGGGCACCTCGAATTGGAGGAATAGTAAAAGAAGCCCCCGACTTCAGCCGGGGGAAGTTCACTGCTAAAATTTTTCGAATAGATTAAAAAATAAAAAACATAAAGAAAGAAGCTAATCTTAAAATTAAAAGCATAATAATTAAGACGATTGGTTGTATAAAGAGGCATAAAGATGGGAATAGTTGATGTGGAAAAAATGCAAGTAAATAAAGATGTTGAAGGATTAATCGAGGCTTTAAAGGATAAAGATTGGGAAGTCCGAAGTAGTGCAGCAAAGGCTCTTGTAAAGATAGGTGAACCCGCTGTGCCAGCCCTGGTCGAGGCTCTTCAGTCCGAAGATGAGCATGTCTGGAGTAGCGCCATCTACATTCTGGGGGAGATCGGAGAGATTGCCGTTGAACCACTGCTCAGTGTCTTGACAAAGAACAAGGACGAGGATGTTTTGTCGCGAGTAGTCCCAACACTTGGACGCATTGGCCAACCTGCTGTTCAACATCTACGTGTGGCACTGAAAGAAAGCCGGTTTAATGGTGATGGACAGTTGTATGCTGCAATTGCGTTGGAGGGGATTGGAAAAACAACAATAGACTGCCTTCAGATGCTGGTTATGGATGAGAATCCCGCCGTCCGCCACGTTGCCAGCAAAGCATTGTTGAAGTTTGCTGAGCAACCACAAGATACCAAAACCTTGATTGACGAACGGCGAATATCAGCACATGGAGATTGGGTTTCCGGCGCTAAAAGGTTGTTGAACAGACTGTCCTATACATTCTCAAAAAAAAGCCTAGACGTCCCAACCACTTACGATCCTGCATTGCACTACAACTGCTTCCTTCAGAATGCCGTTTCAGCTGAGCGGAGACAAGCGGTTTACCAGGAGCTTCGCCGGATGGGTAAGATTCGGGCATCACATTATCTTCCAAGTGGTCAACTTCAACTCATCGTCTCAGATCTCAAAGCAGGCATTGACGCGGCCTGCGCTGTAATAGACTCTCTGATCCGGGACGTCGTCAGGCCGTCGGCAGTCTTACTCGCAACGCTGAAACACGACCGTGATAATCTATCTGCCCTAAGTCGTGAGGGCGTCACGGTGTTTGTCTACCATGAACCAGAACCATTGGAGACCGTCACGGCGGCTCGATTTGTTCGAATTGCGAATAAGACCATCTCTGACTTGAAAAGCGACGAATCGTCCATCACCATTTTCAGAACCACTGCCAGCCAATTCCAGAAGAACGCCACGGTACTCCCACCAGAAACAACGCTTTTGTACAGATCACAAGTGTATGAATTCTGGCACTATATCTTTGTCCACAGAGTTGATGAAGGCTTCATCTATGGTCAAAATAACAGGAAAGTCCTCCTTTCGTATTGTGTTGACGAATCGGGTCAGGTTCTTCTCTGCACTGCCGGTGACATTAGAAAGAAATTGTTCCCAAGCGAACACGAACTAAGCGAACACGAACTTGAAGATATCTTGGTTGCGTACACATACAAGTCATACTCCGAAACCGCCGAGGCGCTCTTCAAGACCTTTGAGGCGCATGCGAACTGATTTGGGATTGGCATGGACAGCAGAACGGACGAACAAAGCGCTTCACTGAGAATATTCCTAAACTCCATTGGAAGGATAATAGAAAATGCCAGAAATCTGTTGCAAAAAATGCGGGAATTGAAAAGAAGATTTCTCCTCTCGGCATACTTACGTCACACAGTACTACAAGCAGACAAAAGATATCGAAACTTTAAGGCGAATCCTGGGCTACTCAGACATTAGCACAACCACAATTTATATTACACTGGCAAACATAGATGTAGAAAACGGCGTGAAATCTTTTAAAGGTTTTTTATAAATTGCTTTTTAGTGTTAAAATTTTTCGCATAGGGTAAAAAATAAAAATCGCTGATATTTATAACTAAACCAAAAGCTTTTGAAAAATTAAATTAGAAATGAGGAAAAAAATTAAGGAGGAGAAAAAATGACGTGTCCCACATGTCACGGTAAGGGTATAATCAAATGCGAAAGGTGCGGAGGTACGGGGCAAATAGTGAGCATCCTAAGTAACGTAACCTGTAGTGTCTGCAGAGGATCCGGACAGATTAAATGCCCTAATTGTGGTGGTAAGGGCTAGGTGAGATAAGGGGATAAACCTAAAGGCCGTGCCCAAAAATTATGGAGGGCGTTCAGGCGGGTCTTGGGATGTTATACGAGAAGAAAAATAATGAAAAAGAGTATCGCGTCAATGAAGTAATTTGAGATAATTAAATCAGATAAAGGGGTAATTATATCTTTAGGAGGTAAAAAAATGGGAGAGAAAAGCATCGTACCAGGAAAGGGAATTGAGATAACCAAGCAAGACAAAAGAATAACTGTTTCCCAACAAGGGATAGAAATTCGACGTGAAGGCAGATCAGTAAGCGCTGAGGTAAAAGAAATTGGGTTTGTCTATTTGGTAGTCGATTGTTCAACAAGTATGGGAGAAGGTGATAAACTTAATCAAGCTAAGAGAGGAACCTTAAACTTTGTTAAAGATGCCTTAGCCAAGGATTACTTAACCGGTCTGATTAAATTTAATTCATCTGCCACTCATCTTTGTGAACCAACTCAAAAGATTTCAGTTTTAGACCAGCATATAGAAAAAATGTGGGCAAGCGGTTCTACTAATATGGTTGAAGCTATCCAGCTTACCGATCAAAAACTTAAAAATAAAAAAGGAACTCGAGTAATGGTGGTAGTAACCGATGGGGAACCTAATGGCCCTGGTGACCCCACGGCTAGTTTGGAAGCAGGAAAAAAAGCAAAGAGAGAGGGAATTGATATAATTACTATTGGCACAGATGATGCTGATCAAGAATTCTTGCGAAAACTGGCTTCGAGGACTGAATTAGGAGTTAAGGTTTCAAGAGAACAATTTGAAAAAGGTATTACCTCAACTGCTAAGATGTTACCTCAATTAGGACCCGGAAAGAAAGGCAGGTGATAAAGAACGCGAGAAGATTTGGGTATTAATTAGGCGAAGGTATCAGACCAGCTGTTAAAATGTTAATTATTTCAAAGGGCTGCTATTAGGATTCTTAAGTATGACTATATTTAAAGATTATTATAAAATTTTACAAATTGATTCTTCTGCAGAAATAGAAGTAGTAGAAGCTGCTTTTAGAAAATTGTCTAAAAAGTATCACCCCGATGCAAATAAGGATCCTGGTGCAGAAGAAAAATATAAGGAAATTACAGAAGCATACTTTGTTTTAAAAGATCCTGAAAAGAGAAAGCGGTATCACTCTGAATGGGTCAATAAAAAAGGTAAAGATTTTAAGGGGACAAAAGCAGTTTCTAAACCAAAGCCAGTAGTTGAACCATACCTTATTCGTTTTGATAAAGTTGAACCGGGAGAAATTAAAACAGCCTCCTTTGTTATTCGAAACATCGGAGGTCCTTACAGTAGAATCTGGTTTAACAATCCTAATTCTTGGGTAAGGATAATAAATTATGCTACGGTTGATCCTTACCAAGACGACGAATTACCCCTACGGGTAGATATTGAAGCTGAAGGTGAAGATTGGGGGAAGGATTATTCAGAGTATATTAGAGTGAAATTAGACGAAGAAGAAATTCAAGTAAGAATAGAACTTCAGACAAAACAAGAACCAGTAGGAGTTGGACCAACCTACACTTATACTCCACCACCGACAGCAGCAGCTCCCAGTCGAAGATTCCCGGCTTGGGCAAAATGGATTATTGGATTGGTGATTTTAGGGATGGTGATAATAATATTAAGAGCAATGATATCAACGAGAGAGCCCTCTACCCAACCCGATGGGGTACCTATAGAAGAAGAGGAAGCCGTTACCTCAGATACTTTCCCAACTGGATCCAAAATTGCTTTTGTTTCGGACCGCGATGGGAACCTTGAGATCTATGTTATGGATCCCTCTGGAGAAAACGAAAAAAATCTTACGCAGAACTCGGCAAATGACTATTCCCCTGCTTGGTCTCCTGACGGAACCAGGATCGCTTTCGTCTCGGACAGGGATGGGAAGCCAGATATCTATGTCATGAATGCTGATGGCAACCAAACTCGACGGCTGACTCGAACCGGGGGTGCTGCATACCCTGCTTGGTTTCCCACAGGGAACAGAATTGCTTTTGGTTTGGCTGATGTCACGCCCAGTGGGTATGATGAGGTGGGTGGATTAGTTGACGTGATAGATGTAGATGGTGGGAATTATCAACATCTAGCAGACCATTCGGGTTTTGTAGGGGGTGGACCGGCGATCTCCCCAGATGGTGAGAAGATAGCTTACATGCTAGGCACGTTGAGAGGTGGTACAATGAGGTTGATATATGCAAATGGCAAAACCCTTCGCGAATTCACCTTTTTCTTCGATGGTCAGCCTTTTAATCCATCGTGGTCTCCTGACGGCAAGTGGATAGCCTTTTATGATAAGCCTAATGATGGCGTTCTTGTTGTAGATCCAAATAGCGGGAACGTAAGGCGGCTGACAGAAGTGGGACGCGATCCGTCTTGGTCAGGAGACGGAAAGTGGATCATTTTTGCCTCAGGTGAAGGTGGGTGGTGGGAGAGAGGAATACTGAAGAAGGGACCCTCTGATTTGCACATTATAAATCTCGATAGCAAGATTAGTAGAAAAATATCGGTGGGTGAGGGGAACCGTTGGGATCCATCATGGTGGTCACCTATAGAAGAAGTAGCTGAAGAAGCACAAGCCAAGCCAGAGGAAAAGAATTCCGGCATACAAACTGAAAATGAAATAATTGATAGTATTTCTAATACACAACCTATTATAGATTCTGTAACGGATAGTTTAGGACGTGTATACACTAACTCTTGGGCTAAAGATACTAGTGGAGCCTGGACAAAAGAGCTGCAGGAGGCTGCGCCTACTATATCCATCGGTGACACAATAACATTTACTATTAATGTAAAGAATGCCTCTGACCTTTTATACATATTTGAGTATTCAAACGCTGGTCATTATTGGACAACTATCCAAGACTGGAGTAATTCAAATATATGTACTTGGACAGTACCAGATGATGCAGGAGGGACATTTTACGGCTTTGGGCCAAGACAGACAACGATTATTGTAGGAGTGAAAAATAAGGATGAGTTGAATTATTATGATGATGTTGGCGATGATTGTACCTATCTAATTTATGTCATATCAAGCAAATAAACTTTTCGCAACCAACTTATACTTTAATGTATATATAAAATAAACCTAGACCCTTCCCATTTTCATCAATTCTAGGAGCATTCTAGTGCTTCATAATCTGCTGTTTTAGCTACCAGCTCTACCCAGCTAAAAATCGCTAAAAAACAGAATTTTCCTTTACACCTGTCTTACTTCTTTGCTATATTTATAATTGTCTTTAGAGCAGGAGGCAACTTTCAGAAACAACTGAAATTTACAAACGAAAGAATGTAAAAAAGCTATTAAAGTAATGAGAGAGGGGTAATTGTGATGGGCAAATCGTATTTTGATGGTGGGCTTTTAAGTCTTATTGGATGGAGCATTCTCGGCTTCTTTATAACTGTGTTCACTTTGGGCATATGCTATCCTTGGGCATTGTGCATGGTTTATGGTTGGAAGATAAATCATACTGTAATTGAAGGCAGAAGATTAGTATTCAGAGGTTCAGCGGTAAGGTTATTTGGTAATTGGATTAAATGGCTTATTTTGTGTATTATAACTATTGGCATTTACAGCTTTTGGCTCGGTATCTCCCTTGAAAAGTGGAAAGTTAAAAATACATATTTTGCATAAACCAATTTAAAGTTCTGAAAAACCCCTTAGAAAAGTTCTAAGGCAGGGCACCGAGATACTAAGTAACCTAAAGCGTGAGCCAGGGTAAAAGATAACTCGGGGTTTATTTTTTAATTTTACAATTCCAACTTTTTGTCAGTTAAAATTTATTTGTTGTTGTTTATATTACAATAGATTATAATATACTACAAATTAATTATTATATTATACTAGAGGGTAAAAATGGCTGAAGTAAAGGTTATTTCTGTTAGACTCAAGGAAGAACTTTTTGAGAAAGTAAAATTTGTCTCAAATAAAATAAGAAGGTCAAATAATTGGGTAATAAGAGAGGTACTGGAAAATTATCTTGAGGATTTATATGATTTTGAAGAGGCAAAAAGGATTCTTTTAGATAAAACAGATAAAATAGTGTCACATGAACAAGCAAAGAGAGAAATTCTATCGGATTGAATGGAAAAATAGTTCTATTAAATCGATTAAAGTGGTGCCAAAAAATTACAGAGAAGAGCTCATAAGAGAAATTGAAAAATTATCCATAAATCCACTTCTGGGAAAAAAATTACAGGGCAGTAAAGAGGAATTTAGAAGGATAAGGATAAGTGATTATAGAATTATTTATTATATTAACTATCAAACAAAAAGTATTATTATTGTTAAATTTGGTCATAGAAAAGATATTTATAGGCAAATATAAATTTAGAAGAAATTGATAATAATCCTCAATAATATTTTTTGATATTACTTGCAAAAAGCCTAGTCTTCTGCCCTGGTTAAAGTGTTCTTATTATCCCAATGCCCCTGGTTACTATTTAAGAAAATCAGTTAAAAATTTCAAAATTTCACTGATCAAAATTCCGCTCAATTCCTCTAACTAATTTTTACTCTACCATCTGTATGCTATTTTAAATTTAATCCTCAATAAACTTGTTTTAGGGGTAATATATAATGTATACCCGACCTATATTAGTTGCTTATAAGGCCGTTCTGGAGCTTTATTTTAGGCACTTTAATAACCTTTTCAATATTGTAATTTTTTAGTATTATTAAAAAAACTGTAAACGAAAGATGAGATATATTTGATTTGGAATTTTCATGACCATTTCTCTGGAATTTTAGTTGACTTTGATGAAACAAAACTGGAGAAGGTTCAAGCCTAACTACTCACTCCAGCAGATGCGGAAAGGCCGCGCCGCTGAGCTTGGTTGTTCGGCAACAATAAGACAGGAGGTGAAACGTGCAAGAAACATCAAAGGTTCCAACCACGTGGACAATCGTCAAAAAAGGGGAGAGTGGCCTGCTAACATTACTTACCCGAATCAAGACGCGAGGGCACAGAATGAGAAAGGAATCATACAGTTCTCAACGCTAATCCAGGAGGATGCAAACCCACCGCGTGTCGGCATTTTCATGGCATATCCTGAGTTCGTTAGAGATCATCTCTTCCTGCCTTCGAAGTCCGGGCCATATTCGGTTTCCATTTACAACCTCGGACTTACTGGCACACCTTTGGCGGATATGGAAACATTCAGGAGAATTCTCTCACGGGATTATATTCAATCGCCGTGGTTGGAGTGCATCTTCTCCGCCGACGACAACAAACTCCGGATAACAGAGCAAGAGGAGATCAACAAGGCCATACTCGCCCAGACTGACCTTGACGAGGTTCTTCCGCGGATCTTACGGAGTCTGCAGGAGGAAGTCGCTGCCCTAGAAGCCCGTAGATTCGCTGATGTAGTCAAGAAAGTCACAAAGAAGTGGTGGCAATTCTGGCGGTGAGCCGATAGGATGAAGAACGCCGAACAAAGCGTGCAGTGGACGGTGGGGATTCTGCCGCATTTTCGAGTATTTTTCTGGCTTTGAGTTTTTTCTGCTCACAAGCAGAATCCACGCCCGCCCCACCACCACTAACGCAAACCGTTAGGCATCCAGAACGTAAAGGTGAGCCAAGATGCCCAAATTATATTTCGGAAGAAAATTATACGACATAGAAGAACTACTAGAACCAAGTAATATAAAGCTCTTGGAGAGGATTGTACTCTTCCAGTTTATCTATTTTTTTAGTATTATTAAAAAAACTGTAAACAGAAGATGAGATATATTTGATTTGGAATTTTTATGACCATTTCTCTGAAATTTTGGTTGACTTTGAGAAAACAAAACTGGAGAAGGTTCAAGCCTAACCATTTACTCCAGCGGACGTGGACAGGCCACGCCGCTGAGCCAAACCGTTAGGCCAAAGGAGATTACAGTTGTCAACATCTTGCCCTGAAAACACTCAAGCCTCTTGGCTATATGTCTGGCACGACAGAGATTTAGGGATGGACGCAGCCCAAGGAGTAGTACGGCAGGTTTTTGAGCAAGGGTCTCTCTCGGAGCATGCGGGAGTAGTTTTCCACCCTGTTGATCCGTCTTGGTTTGAGGACTATGTAGCTCAAGCCGGCGCCCAACTTCTCATTGATTTCAGCAATCATAAGAGAGGTTTTGTTGCTCCACGGGTAAAGCGGGAACTGTTTAACATGGAAAGTCCCATGATAGCCTTTACGTGGAAGGGAACTGCGGATTTCAAGGATTGCTTCGTCGTGGGGCTTACAATCAAACTTGGCTCAACTGACCCTTATGAAGTCTGGGGCGTCAAAGACATCTTCCCTCCTGACCGACTCGAAAGAGCCAAATCTGCCGAGTGCCGCATTCGACGTAAGGTAGAGGAAAACGTTGAACTCAGAAAAACAAGGGTCTGGTGCAACTTCTGCCATCGTATGTGCTATCTCATGTTGCAAGGCTCTGCCTTTCATTTTGACGATAAGTTTGAATTGGCAGGGATTTCCGGAATAACTGCTTCGGTTTGCAGGTCGTGTAACGCTCATATTTGTGGGGGCTGCCTTGTGGCATTGAGTAGGATGGAGAAAGCCAGACAGGTGTGCCCTCGTTGTGGGAAAGCGAACTGGGAGGGGAGATATACCATACGTTAGGAAATGGCCTAATATTATGTTAGGCAGATAGAATAATTCATTTGTAAAGACATTCTATAAAAATAAAAGATAAAAATATTAAATTGTAAAAGTGCTTAAAGTTAAAAAGTTTAGTGATTAACTTACATAGTAAAAGCTTAATTTAATCACTTAATTAAAAATATTAATGATATAATAGATTTATAATCCTAATTTATCAAATAATTTTTTTATAGTAAGGAAGTATTAAATGGAAACTCTATTATGCTTTGATAAAATCCAAATGTCGAAACATAAAGAAGAACTATCGATAGTTGAAGATTATTACAATAGAACTAAACATCAATTTGATAATATTGAAAAAGAAGCAGATGAATATGCTAAATCATTTTATAATAATTATCCAATGACTGAATATATTGACCAAGCAGATATTGCAGATAAAGCTCTTGACCGAGGGTTAGAATTTTATGAAACTTTATCTATAATGAAATCAAATCATTTATTGATGACAATTTCTATGCTCTATCATATTTGGGAACAACAGCTTATTAAATTTACAATAGAAGAATTAGAACACTATTTAAAATTTAATAAAAATTCTTTATCATATTTAGAAGTTCAAAAAATATTTGAATCGCACGGAATAATTATTAGTAATACAAAATCATGGGGAAAAATTAAGGAACTTAAACTACTAGTTGGCACAATAAAACATGGCGATGGATATTCTGCCGATAATTTAAGGAAAATTAGACCAGATTTTTTTGAAAATGATATATTTAAAGGAGTCGACACACTGGAATTTCACAAGGCTGTTTTATTACATCCATATTCACTACAAGTCGAGGAAAGCAATTTATCTGATTACGTTGAAGCTACTAAAAATTTTTGGGATGAGATGCCTGAGAAAGCTTATTCAGATATAAATTCGATAAATAATAAACTTGATGAACTTAAGAAATAATATTAATTATCACATATAGAGTTTCAAGAAAATCAGTTATAATATTAAAAATTTTAACAATCAAAAATTAACTCAAATTTTGTGATATAATACGCAATTTATCCCACCCCTTGAAAACCCTGCTATATACTATGTATAATGTGTCTTATACGTAGTATTAACTAAAAAAGTGCCATAAATGATGAAAAACAAACTTCCGGTAGTTTTAGAGCCGGGGGAAGCTCAAATTTTATTAAAACAGCCAAGTAAAAGATATCCTACCAGGTTAAGAAACAAGGCCATGATGGCTTTAATGCTCCACTGTGGACTTAGAATTTCAGAAGTTGTTAATTTAAGACCCGGCAATATCAATTTAACCAAAGGAAAATTAAGAGTATAGTGCGGCAAGGGAAACAAAGACCGCGTTCTTGCCATTCCGGAGTATTTAACAGACTTGCTTAACAACTGGAGAAAGAAACGCCCGGAAAGCACCTACTTCTTTTCAACCCTAAAGGGGAAAAAACTTTCATCAAGATATCTCCAGCAGATGGTTAAAAGATATGTTAGTAAAGCCGGAATAGATAAAAATATTTCACTTCATACAGGCATACTTATGCTACACAGTACTATAAGCAAACAAAAGACATAGAGAAATTAAGGCGAATCCTTGGCCATTCTGATATAAGTACCACCACCATTTATATTACCCTGGCCAACATAGATGTAGAAAACGGTATGAAATCATTTAAGGGTTTTTTATAATTTGCTTTTTAGTGTTAAAATTTTCCGCATAGGGTAAAAAAATGAATAACATAAAGAAAGAATCCAATCTTAAAAGTAAAAAGGAAATAATTAATACGATAGAGGATATAAAAATGGAAATATCTGATGTGAAAAAAATGCAAGCAAATAAAGATGTTGAAGGATTGATAAGTGCTTTAAAGGATGAAGATTGGAATGTCCGATGTAAGGCACCATTTGCTCTTTGGAAGATTGGAGATGCCCGAGCTGTAAAATCTCTAATCGAGGCTTTAAAGGATGAAGATAGCCATGTCCGATATTGGGCAGCATGGGCTCTTGGGGAGATAAAAGATGCAAGAGCTGTAGAACCACTGACTAAGGCTTTGAAGGATGAAGATAAATATGTCCGAAGGAATGCAGCAGAGGCTCTTGGGAATATAAAAGATGCAAGGGCTGTAGAACCTCTAACTGAGGCTTTAAAGGATAAGGATAATTATGTCCGATTGAACGCAGTATTTGCCCTTGGAAAGATAGGAGATGCCCGAGCTGTAAAACCACTAATTAAGGCTTTAAAGGATGAAAATAGCCATGTCCGATATTGGGCAGCATGGGCTATCGGGAATATAAGGAAGTGATAATGACCCTCTAAGCAGTAGTTACACTTGGTCTTCTTTAGGTTGTTCCTCTGACTGCAATGCACCTTGCCCCAATGTGATGAGCTGTCCCCAGAGTCTTCCCGGAGGTACTCAACGCCTATATAGATACCAAAATAAAGCTGCAGCACGTACTATAATATGTTGTATATAGTCCGGAGAGATCATAAAAATAGGTACAATAATAATTTATATTTTAATTATTACTTATGATAAAATAAAAATTAATTTATTAATAAAAAATATTAAAAATGAATTTAGAAACAAAAATTGACAGTGAACTTTGGAAAGAAATTAATAGCTCCTATGAAAATAAAAGATTTACAGAAGCGATAAAAGAATCAATATACTTCCTCGGTGACTTAATAAGAAATAAAGCCAATCTAACATCAGATGGTGTTACGCTAATAGGCCAAGCATTCGGAGGTAAAAATCCGAAGTTGAGAATAAATAAACTTCAAAGTGAAACAGACATTAATGAACAGAATGGACTTGAACAAATTTTAAGGGGAATTTTTCAATTAATTAGAAATCCACGAAGTCATAAAAAATATCAAGATAATAGTGATGATGCGGATACAATAATCCTTTTCATAAATTATTTAATAAAAACAATAGAAAAATCAAAATCTCAATTTTCAATGGAGGGCTTCATTGAAAGAGTATTCGATAAGTCATTTGTTGGGAGTGATAAATATGCAGAATTATTAATAAAAGAAATTCCAGAAAAGAAAAAACTTGATATTTTTATTGAAGCATATAAAAATAAAGACTCTGGTGATGGGAAAAAATTAAAATATTTCTTTAAAAAGCTTTTTGAAAAATTAAATAATGAAGAATTAAAACAAACACTTGAAATAATATCTGATGAATTAATGAGGATAAATGATGATAAACTTATAAGATATAATTTACAAATATTGCCTTTTAAATATTGGACGGGAATTGAAGAAATTAGCCGTTTGAGGATTGAAAATAGAATAATTGAATCGATAGATGAAGGTAAATATTTTGATTTTAAAGAAACAAATGAAGGATGGTTAGCAACTTGGTCAACGGAATTTTTAGAATATTTTGTATTAGAAGAAGAGTTAGGTTTATCTATTTTTAGTAAATTTTGCTCTTCTGATAAGCCACAGCACGACTATGCTGTCCAATATTTTTCCAGTTATATTAATCAAGAATTAAGGAATCCAAATTCAAATATTAAATTTTTAATTGAAGATAGTTTAAGATATGGAAATATAAATGTTTACAATTATTTAAAAAATAAATCTGATTCAATAAAAAAGAATTTTAAAAGTTCCTTAGATGAATTTACTGAACCTGAAGAACAAGACAATGGCTCTGATGATTTTACAGATGACGATATACCATTTTAAAAATTGCTAGATAGGGAAATTAGTAATACCTCTACAATGGTTGGAGATATGCAAGGGATAATAGGAGCTTCAATGCTAAAAATAAAGGCTCTGAATTTTAAATCCCTTCCTTCTGGGATTGAACTATCTGGTAGCGAAGAATCATAGATATCTTACTATTTACATTACATCACCCTGGCAAACATCGATGTAGAAAATGGCATGAAATCATTTAAAGGATTTCTTTAAAAGGTTTTTATGGTAATTGGTTTTTTTATTTGGGAAAATAGATATATTATTTGTTATACTTGAAACAATTCGTATAAAAACGAGTTGTGAGCCATACTAAAAACTTTGATCTGATATACACTGTTATCTCGTATCATAGGCGGTTGAGATATTAGGAATGCAAAGACTCATTAATATTCTGCCAAAATTATTTCGTTGGTTAACCAAGACTGTGGGTGGAATTGTAGGTGTCGCCCTTATTTTATCGGTTCTCTTCGTTGGTATAAGATACCCAATACTTTGGTTATGGCAACATCTGTGGAAAATACTATCAATTCCTATAATAATCCTTTGGCTTGCTATGCTTGGAGTTCTTTCATATAGTTTGTTTAAGGGTATGCTTAAACTCACAGAGATACTTGCTTTATTTGTTAAGGATGTGGCTGCTTATCTCTTAATACTTGCAACTCATTTACCTCCACTATACTCACAAATCAGATCAGATTGGGGTGCAGCACTATTGTCAAAACTACCTACTGATAGAGGTATTAATGTTTTGGAAAATATGGACAAGAATCAAGCATGGAATATTTTGCTTAATATTGAACAAAAGTCCGACGCAGAATTCCTTGCACTTCTACGTAATATAGACAGACAAAGACTTCGGGATTTCTTGTTTCTTGAGAGGTTCTCACGAAGATAC
>Ga0307378_10005345_pt1 | contig 17929 bp, 15 predicted proteins | sample UN1MG_FD_202238 | JGI IMG/M metagenome (GOLD analysis project Ga0307378, IMG submission 202238) | Soil microbial communities from Risofladan, Vaasa, Finland - UN-1 | ecosystem: Environmental > Terrestrial > Soil > Coastal area > Acid sulfate soil | place: Finland: Risofladan, Vaasa | collected... | reverse complement strand
CCGCACGGTCCCGTGGTTGCGGGCGACGGTCGTCGGTTCCCTACTGCCGAAGACGCGCCGACGCCATGAACTCCCGCGTTTCGTCCATGTTCTTGATGCCGGCGGTTGTCCCCACCGCCAGCACGCACAGCGCGCCGACGGCATTGGCGAAACGCGCGGTCTGCTCCAGGCTCCAGCCCTCGACCACTCCCGCCAGGAAGCCGGCCGCGAAAGCGTCGCCCGCGCCGGTGGCGTCAACCGTCGCCACCTCGAAGGAGGGCAGGCGCAGGCGCTGATCGCGGCTGGCGACGTAGCAGCCGGCGTCTCCCATCTTCAGCGCTACCACCCCGACGCCGTGGCCAAACAGCACCTGCGCGATGTCCGCGGGATCGTCGGCGCCGGTGATCCTGCGTGCTTCCTCGATGCTGGGCACGAAGTAGTCGAGGTGGGGCAGCGCGGGCTCGATCAGCTCCATCCAGCGACCGGTGCTGTCCCAGGCGGTGTCGAGGCTGGTAATGATTCCGCGCCGCTTCGCCTCCCGCAGCAGCCGCGCCGTCGGCTCGCCGTCCAGCGCGGGCATCAGGAAGGTCCCGGCCACGTGCAGAACCTTGGCCCCGGCGATGGCGTCGAGATCAACGTCCTGCGCGCGCAGCGCCGCATTGGCCCCCAGACAGTGAATGAAAGAGCGCTCGCCGTCGCCGTGCACCAGCACCATGGTGCTGGAGGTGTTGGCGGCGGGGTCGCGGATGATACCGCAGGCGTCAACCGCCTCGCGCTGCATCGCCGACATGTAGAAATCGCCGAAACCGTCATCGCCCACCCTGCCGATGAGGCCCGTCGACACTCCCACCCGCGCCAGGCCGACGGCGGTATTGGCCGCGCAGCCGCCGGTGTGCAGTTCCATGCGGTCCACCAGCGTGAGCCGTCCCCGCTCGGGGAAGACGTCTACCGGCTTGGCGAGAACGTCGGCTACCAGTATCCCCACGCATACTACCTCAGGCATCCCTCTCTCCATGGTCTCGGGTCTTACCGGCAACTCCGGCAGCGCGTTATTCGCCGACGGCGCGACCAAGCCTGCCGGGAGAGGGCGCATGCTCATGTGGCACAGGCGCCCTCGCCTGTGATCTCGTAGGCGGCCCAACACCGCGAAACTCGTTTGCAGCCGTCGCGCGGGGTCACGATGCCGTTTTCAATGGGCGTAGGACTCCGGCCGGCGTCAGGGCCTCGATGGTATCCACGGCGTTGGTGTTGGTCGGCACGAGGTGCGCGGTGCGAATCCGGTTGATGTTGAGATAACCGGCGGGCTGGTCGCACCACTTGTCTCCTTGTCGCTCGTACAGATAGAACCTGGCGCCGTTAGTGAGCAGCAGTCTTCCGCACCGGGCAAGCCCGTGCGTGTGCTTCTTCGCCTGGTCGAATGTCCTCTCATCCTGCAACCCGTGCCCCATTCCCTTGGCCTCACACGCGAGGACACAGTCCTCCTTGCGCGTCGGTGTGCGAAAGAAGCCCGCGAGATCAATTCGATTCCATTCGATCGCCAGCAGTTGCTCCGACCAGCCGAGCGCGAGCAATAGCGGCAACACCAGGTGCGCGACGACTTCGTGCTCCGTCGGTCGCCCGCTTGCTTGCCCGTGCTCGTCATACCATTGCCATAGCTGCCGCTGCCGCTCGATTGCCGACAGTGCTCTGTCCACCGCGTCGTTCGGGATGCCGCGCGAGTAGAGCTCGCGTCCGAGTTCGGGCAGTTCCAGCGGACGGGAGACCTCGCGGGGAACCTCGGGCAGCCGCTTCAGTTCCCTCGGTTGACAGCGCCCGCCAAGCGGCTCTATCTGCTCGATGACCTTCGGATCGTTCACCGCGGAGAACGTCGCGGCCTGCTTCGAACGGAAGAAGCCTTCCTCGGGCTGGACCCGATTCAGCTCATCCTTCAGGTCTTCCTGCCAGATCACTCTTCGAGTGTGCTGCAGGTCCCACCCGTGCACGTCGTCGAAAGTCTCACGCCACGCATAGTCCCCGAATACCAGTCCGATGGCCTTGGCCCTCTGGCCGCAGCGCAAGAGGACAACGTCGCCAGGCTGCACTTTCTTGACGTCGACGAAGCGGCGCAACCCATTCCTCAGTTGGCCGTACTTGGCCTCGTTCTCCGCATAACAGCCGTGCCGTCCCGGCCCCATGAACATCACGTCGTGCTCGAGGAACCAATCGCCGTAGTAGCGGGTACGTTCACCCGCAGCGATCTGCCATAGCTTGGCCATGATACCCCTCCTGGACGGAATGGGCGCACGCCGTGCGCCCCTACCCTGCGTAGGGCGCGGTCACAGCCGAGGGCGGCTGTGCCACACGTAGGGGCAAGGCATGCCTTGCCCCTACATCCGCTCCGGGGCGCTGACGCCCAGCAGGCGCAGGACGTTTCGCAGGACGATAAGCGCCGCCCCCACCAGCGTCAGCCGCGCGGCGGTCAGCTTCGGATCGTCGCCGAGAACGCGGCAATTGGTGTAGAAGACGTGAAAGGCCGTCGCCACCTCGGATGCGTAGCGCGTCATGCGGTGCGGCTCGTAGAGTCTAGCTGCCATTTCCACCTCTTCCGGGAAGGCGGCCAGCTTGCGCATGAGCGCCAGCTCATCGGGTTCGCGCAGCAGGGTCAAATCTGCCGCGCGCGGGTCGGGGAGAGCGACTCCCTTCTCCTCGGCGTTGCGCAGAATGCTGCAGATACGCGCGTGGCCGTACTGCACATAGTAAACCGGATTCTCGGGCGACTGGCGCACCGCCAGGTCGAGGTCGAAATCGAGCGGGCTGTCGGTGGAGCGCATGAGGAAGAAGTAGCGCGCGGCGTCGGCGCCGACCTGCTCCAGCACCTCCTCCAAGGTGATGATGTCGCCGGCGCGCTTGGACATGTGAGCCAAGTCGCCGCCCCTGAACAGGCGCAGCGTCCCGGTGATGATAATCTCCAGTCGGTCCACCGCGCAGCCGATCGCCGCGACGGCCGCCCGCGTACGCGCGACCCACCCATGATGGTCGGGACCAACGATGTCTATCAGCCGCGAGAAGCCGCGGTCAAACTTGTTTCTGTGATAGGCCGCGTCGGAGGCGACATACATGGGCTTGCCGTTGCTGCGCACGAGGACCCGGTCCTTATCATCGCCGAAAGCCGTCGCACGCAGCCACACCGCTCCGTCCGCTTCGTAGGTGTGGCCGAGTTCCTTGAGGCGGGCGATGACCTGTTCCACCTCGCCGCTGTCAAACAAGGAGCTCTCGCGGAACCAGTTGTCGAAAGCCACGCCGAAAGTCTCCAGCACATGGCGGTGGTTCTCAACGAAGCCGCGCTCCGCAAACGCGGTGCAGGCCGCCAAGCGTTCGGCCTCGGGCAGGCTCAGGTAGCGGTCGCCGGCGACGGCGATCAGCTCGCGCGCCATCTGCGCCAGGTACTCGCCTTTGTAGCCGTCCTCGGGGACCGGCTTATCCTGCCCCAGGGCCTGGCAGTAGCGTGCGTCGAGTGACAGCGCAAGCTTCTGCACCTGGGTGCTGCTGGCGGCATCGTTGATGTAGTATTCGCGGGAGACCCGATAGCCGCGCAACTCCAGCAGGCGCGCCAGCGTGTCGCCGATGGCCGCCGCGCGCCCATTGACCACATTCAAGGGCCCGGTCGGGTTGGCGCTGACGAATTCAAGCAGGATGCGCTCGCCGCCGCCGTCATCACGCCCACCGTAGCGCTCGCCCTGCGCGTGGATGGCGCACACGACGTCATCCAGCCACGTCGGCTTGAGATAGAAGTTGATGAAGCCGGGGCCCGCGATCTCGGCCCGCTCGATGAGGTCATCCTCCAGCCGCGCGACCAACGCCTGCGCGACCTCCCGCGGCGCGCGCGCTTGCGCCTTGGCGGCAACCATGGCCAGATTCGTCGAGAAATCGCCGAAGCGAGGATCGGGAGGATCCAGGAGCTCGATCTCGGGCGCGCCCACCGGCCTCAGCTCGCCCGCCGTGACCGCCTCGTCGAGGGCCCTTCGCAGTATCTCCCGCAGTAGCTCCTTGATCATCCGGTGGTCCTCGATCTCCTCCTGCCCATGCGGCGAGCGGATTCCGTGGGGGGGGCGCCTTCCCCCGCGGCACCTGCCCGCGGGCGCCGCCGCGGGCGTCAGCGCCTCGGCGCCGCTGGCAACCGTCAGCGGCCGAAGGGCAGCAAACCGAGGCGGAGCCACTCGGACAGGTAGTCGGCGGCGGTCCAGGCGGCGATGAAGCCGGCGCCGACCTGGATCATGCCCATGTTCCACAGGCGAGCGACGCCCTGAGCGCGATGCGACGGGTTGCGTTGGTAGCGGGCCAGCAGTTGCTCGGCGGCGGCGATGGCGCCCTCGATCTGGCGGCGGCTGGGGCGGCGGGTGGTGATGAAGCGCTGCAGCCCCGCGCCCACGCCGCGCCACGCGAGATAGACGATCGTGAGCAGGACCGCGATGCCGAGCAGCGAGCCGAGGCCGCCCAGGCGCCCCTCCATGGACATGATCACCGATCCGCCGGCGAGGAGGATGAACATCAGCGCCATCAGGTTCGTGCCACAGCGCGGATGCACGCGCGGCTTGAGCGCCACCCGCTCGGGCGTCAGCTCGTCGCCGTCCTCGATCGCGTGCACCACCATGTGCTCCGCCGCGTGAGTGCCGGTCAGCGGCGCCAATCGCAGCATGATGAAGAAGATGACGAGCTGCAGCACCAGCAGGGCGAAGCTCCCGTATCCCGCCACCATCGCCCCCGCGTAAAGGTGGTTCACCATCACGTTCTGGTTGAGGGCGAGCGCGAACAGCGGCACCCCGCGCCAGGCTTCGATGGCGAGCGCTGCCAGGGTGCTCAGGAAGCTCGCCGCCACAAACAGCGCCACCAAGGTCATGCCGGTCAGCACCAGCCCCAGATTGCCGGCGCCGCCGCGCACGTGCCCCGTGGTCAGGAACACGCCGAGCGGCGTTGCCAGCCCGCCAACGTGAGGTGGCGTGGTCACCCCGAGCAGGGCCGACATGACGTCGGCGCGCGTCACCACCCCGCGGAAGGCGCCGACCGCGTCCATCACCGGCAGCACGCGCAGACCGGAGGAGGCAAGCAAGTCGCGCACCGCTTCCAGGCTCTGGCCGCTGTACACCGCGACCACGGGCGAGGCCATCGCGCAGCTCACGGGCATGGTGCGCAGAGCCTCGACATCGCCGTGCGCGGCCTCGCGGGTGATGAGGCGCATGATGTCGCCCGCACTGACCATGCCCAGCAGGCGCCCCATGGCGAACACTGGCAGCGCCGGCAGCCCCGCCTGGCGCAAAACCTCCACCGCTCGGCCCAGTCTGTCGCTTGCCTCCAGCGCCCGGCAGGGACGAGCCAGGGTTTCTATCGTCATGTCCGGGGTAACGCGCATCATCTTATTATCTCTCGTTACGGCCGTGGCGGTCCCTCGGCTCCGGCCCCAGGGCCGGCCGCTCACGGCCGGCCGTGGTATGACCGAATTTCGTTGGTCTGCGTCGGGTGGCCCGCAACGTCTCTCCCAGGGGGTAACAATCAACCTGTCCGTTTCCACCCGCCCGCCAGGTCTCTGACAGTTACCCACTTTGCGCTATTGCGCAGGCGAGACTCTTCGCTAACGCGGCTAGGTCGCGGAGCGGCCGCCGTGGCGGCCCTCCGGGCCTAGCCGCTCAGAGTGACAACGGTCTGGTGGTGTCATTCTGAACGGAGCGTGCTCGCGCGAGTCGCGCGGCCGCGCGAAGTGAAGAATCTCGCTGCGGCCTGATCGAAAACTGGGTAACCGTTAGCGCCAGGTCTGCCTTGTCAACGGTGACGCATTATGATAGCATGTTTCCGTTGCGGGGGAAAAGACCACTCGCCACCGCCTTGCCGCCAGCACGGGCAAGACCGCGGCTTTTCAAGAGGAACGACCATGTCTCAGCGCTGCGCCGTTTGCGGAAAAGGCCCCCAGGTGGGGTACAGCATCAGCCACTCTCACATCCGCACCAAGCGGCGCTGGCTGCCCAACCTGCAGCGCGTCAAGGCGGCCGGGCACAAGGGCGCGAAGGTGCTTCGCGTCTGCGCCAAGTGCATCAAGGCGGGCAAGGTGACCCGAGCGCAGCGAGGGTCATCCTGAGCGTGGGCGAGGGCTCTCCGCGGCCGCCCGCCCAGGCCGACGGATTCCTCACTTCACTTCACTTCACTTCACTTCGCTTCGCCGCGTTCATGACATGAATAGTGCGGGCTAACGCCCCTTGCGCGCCCCCGCCGCCGCCAGGCAGGCCTCCACCTCTTGCGGCGTCAGCCGCCGCCACTTGCCGCGCTCCAGCTCCCCCAACTCCAACGGCCCGACGCGTACGCGCTTGAGTGACAGCACCGGGTGACGCACCGCCATCATCATCCGCTTGACCTGGCGCTTGCGCCCCTCGTGAATTCCCAGCTCGACGATCGCCTGATCGTCCCGCTGCTCTATCAACCGCGCGCGCGCCGGGGCGCTGACACCGTCCTCGAGCCGCACCCCGGAGCGCAAGTGCGCGAGGTCCCCCGGTGACGGCACTCCACGCACGCGCGCGAGGTAAACCTTCTCGACCTGGCGCGACGGATGGGTGACGGCGGCGGTGAAATCGCCGTCATTGGTCAGCAGCAGCAGCCCTTCGACGTCCGCGTCCAGGCGCCCCACGGGGTGGGTGCCCAGCGGCGCTTCCGGGATCAGGTCGAGCACCGTGCGCCGCCCGAAGCGATCACTCACCGTGCACAGATACTTCTTGGGCTTGTGCAGCATGAAATACTCGCGCGCCGCCCGGCGCACGGGCGCGCCGTCCACCGCCACCACCTGACGCGCGGGGTCAGCTTTGTCGCCAAGGGTGGCGACCACCCCGTCAACAGTGACCCGTCCGGCGGCGATGAGCTCCTCGCTCTTGCGGCGGGAGGCGACCCCCGCCTGCGACATGTACCTCTGCAGCCGCATGGGACCTACGGCAGTCGTGTTTCCGTTCTCGGCCACGGTGGAATCTCCCGGGTGCGGGCGTGCCGCGGCTGGGCGCGACGCCTGCGGATGATTGATGGGTGATGATGGTGGACGCCTGGCGAGGGCAAAGCAAGCGCTTAGCGCGGACTGGCGCTGGAACGCGGCGCTTGCTGCACAGGTGCCATCTTGACCCGCACACGCCCGGTGCGGTACTTGTACTTCCTGGTCGTCACGGAGTAGCTGCGCACGACCATCGCCGCGGCGAAGAGCGAAAAGACAAGCCACGTGGTTCCCAGGCGGACGCTGGCGAGCACGGAGCGCGGCACCGTCTCGGCGGCGACCAGGTCCACGGCGGTCAGCTCATGGTTGCCCGCCGTCAACACCATGCGTCCCATCTTCTCTCCCGCACTGACCGGGGCGGCGATGCGCGATCTCGTCAGCTCCACCCGCGGAGTGTACCCACGGTTGCTCCACTTCGGCAGCACCAGCATCAGGGTCGCCGCGGGCACCAGCCGCAACTGCGCACGCGCCCCGCCGCGCACCGGCACCGTCAGCGCCGGCTCGCCGCGGCGCGCGAAGCACAGCGCGCGAAAGTCGTGGAAACCGTACTCCAGCAGCGCCGGCGCCTCCTCCCACAAGTCGGGGCTGTCCAGCAACACCGCGATCAGCTGCCATCGGTCGCGGGTGGCGGACGCGACCAGGCATTGCCCCGACTCACGCACGTAACCCGTCTTGACGCCGTCCGCGCTCGGCATCATGCTCAGCAGCTTGTTCTTGTTCACCAGCGCGCGCTCATAATCCTTGCCCGCCCACGGGATGGCGGCCGACTTGGTGCGCACCAGCTCGGCAAATTTCGGCACGCGCAGCGCAACCTGGGTGATGAGGGCGAGGTCGCGGGCGCTCGAGTAGTGCCGCGGGTCATAGAGACCGTTGGGGTTGACGAAGTGGGTGTTGGTCGCGCCCAGCGCTTGCGCCCGCCGGTTCATCAGCTCGACGAACGCCGCCTCACTGCCGGCCACCGCCTCCGCCGCCGCCACGCACGCATCATTCGCCGACTTGACCAGGATCGCGGCCAGCAAATCCTCCAAGCGCAGGTGCTCGCCCGGCTGCAGCCAGATCGAGCTTTGCGGGGTCTGCGCGGCGTGCTTGCTCGCGGCGCACATCATATCCAGCTTGCCGTGTTCGAGGATGATGAGGGCCGTCATGACCTTGGTGGTGCTGGCGATGGGGCGCCGTTCATCGGCGTTTTTCTCATACAGCACCTGTCCGGTTTCGGCGTCCATCAGGATCGCCGCGGAGGCGGCGATGCGCGGTGGCTCCGCGCGCGCAGCCGCCGCCGCGCCGGCGGCGATGAGAGCGGTGACTAGGGCGGTGATGGCTGGTCGCACGTCGGCTCCTTCGGTGCTCGCGGTTGCGCGCCGTGTTGGTCGCACGGCGCCATCGCTGCGGCGTCGTCCTCGATTTCCTCCGCTTCCGTCTCCACCGGTTCTCGTCGTCCCAACCGCTCCAAGTCGGGCAGGTCGTGCACGGAGTTGAGGCCGAAGTGGGTCAGAAACGCCTCGCTGGTGGCGTACTGGATGGGGCGGCCGGGGGTTCGCCGCCGCCCGCACTCCCGCACCAGCTCGTACTGCATCAGCGTGTCCATCACCCCGTCCACGTTGACCCCGCGGATCTCCTCGATCTCCGGGCGTGTCACCGGCTGCTTGTAAGCGACGATGGCCAGCGTCTCCAGCGCCGCGCGGGACAGGCGGAAGCGCTTCGGCTGCAGCAGCTTCGCGATCAGCTCGCCGTACCGCGGTCGCGTCGCCAACTGGAAGCCGCCGGCGACGCTGACGACCCATACCGCGCGCCCCGCGCACTCCCCCCCCAGCCGATCGAGGGCGGCGTTGATCTGCTCCGGCTCGCGCCCGGTGAGCTCACACAGATCCTGCAAGCTCAGCGGGCCGCCCGACATGAACAGCAGCGCCTCCAGACAGCAGCTCAGGTCACCCTCGTCGTCCTCGCGGTGGCTCGCCGGCCCCAACGCCTCAGTGAGTTCCATTGCGGTAGATCCTGATATCGCCGAAGGCGCGCTTCTGCAGCACGCGGATCGCCTGGCGCCGGATCATCTCCAGCACCGCCAGGAAGGTGACGATGACCTCGATGCGGGTGACCATGTCGGGGAACAGACCGAGGAAATCCACGCCCTCGTCGCCCGCCTCGCGCAGGCGCGCGGCGATCTGGGCGATCTTCATCGCCACCGTCACCCGCGGCCGGCGCAGCTCGGCCACCGGCGATTCCCGCGCTCGCTCCAGCACCCGCTGCACCGCGGCCCAGAGGTCGAAAGCGCTGGCCGCGTTGAGCATCAGGTAGCCGCCGTCATCCTCCTCCTGGCCCAGCAGGGAGCGGCTGAAGACCCAGCGCTGGAACTCCGCGCGCTCGCTCAAGGTCGCGGCCGCCTCCTGGTACTTGCGGTACTCGAGCAGCCGCTCCACCAGCGCCGCACGCGGGTCGGCGCCATCCTCGTCCTCGTCGCCGGCCACCGCCGCCCGCGGCAGCAGCAGCTTGGACTTGATCTCGAGCAAGGTCGCCGCCATCACCAGGAACTCGCCGGCGACTTCGAGGTTGAACTGCTCGAGCAGGGCGAGGTAATCGAGGTACTGGGAGGTGATGCGCGCGATGGGGATGTTGTAGATGTCTATCTGCTGGCGATTGATGAGGTGCAACAGCAAGTCGAGGGGCCCCTCGAAGACCGGCAGCCGCACCGGGTGGCCCGTGAAGCAGGCATGAAGCTCCGGCGCGAGCTGGGGCTTAGCGGCGGTGATCATTGCGGCTCTCCTTGCTGCGATTGTGGCTGCGTGAAATGGTCAGCATGTGGTTGCCGGATTGTGCTTGCAGCTTCAGGTGCCTACCGTTATCTTCTCCTCGGGCAGTTTCATCGCCTCTCGCACCAGGGTCATGGTCGCGCGCGCCGCCTTGCGCGCCCGCTCGGCGCCCTGGTGCAGGAGGTCATCCACCAGGCCGGGGGTCCGTTCCAACTGCTGACGGCGCTCGCGAATCGGCGCCAACGCCTCGACGATGGACTGCGCCAGCCGCTGTTTGCAGTCCACACACCCGATAGCGGCGCCCCTGCAGTCGGACGCGATCTGGCGTGTCAGCTCGGTCTCGGTGTAGATGGAGTGGTAGGTGAATACCGGGCATACGTCGGGGTGCCCCGCGTCACTGCGATAGGCCCGCGCCGGATCGGTGAACATGCGCTTGACCTTGGCGCGAATGGATTCCGGCTCCTCGGCCACGTATATCAGGTTGTCGTAGGACTTGCTCATCTTGCGCCCGTCGAGGCCGGGCAGCACCGCGTTTGCCGTTATCTTCGCGGCGGGTTCCGGAAACACCTCCCCGTAAAGATGGTTGAAACGCCGCGCGATCTCGCGCGTGAGCTCGAGGTGCGGAAGCTGGTCCTGCCCCACCGGCACCGTATCCGCCCGGTAGAGCATAATGTCGGCCGCCATCAGCACCGGGTAGCCGAGCAGACCGTAGCCCGGCGCGGCGCCGTGGAGATCGTCTACCTTCTCCTTGTAGGTCGGCACCCGCTCCAGCCACCCCACCGGGGTGACCATGGACAACAGCAGGTGCAGCTCGGCGTGCTCACGAACGTGGGACTGCACCAGAACGGTCGCGCGCTCGGGATCAATGCCGGCGGCGATGAAGTCCATGGCCATCTCGCGGACGCGCTCGGCGAGCTGCGAGGTGTCCTCGCAATCGGTGGTCAGGGCGTGCAGGTCAACGATGCCGCAGTAGAGCTCGTAGTCGTCCTGCAACGCCACCCAGTTGCGCAGCGCCCCCTCGAGGTTGCCCAGGTGCAGCCGCCCGGTGGGGCGCATGCCGCTGAAGATGACGCCCTGCTTCAATCTACCCTCCGACGCATGTGCAGCGGATTATAGCACAGCCCCGCAGCCCGCGACAACCTGCGGCGCAACCCGGCGTCAGGTCGGCGGCTTCAGCGCCGACGGCAGGCAATCAATGAGGTCGCCCGCGACCAGGCAGCGCTGGCCGCGATCACGGGCGGCATGGTCGCCCGCCAGGCCGTGGAAGAACGCCGCCGCGCTCGCGGCATCGCCGGCCTCGCACCCCTGCCCCAGCAGCGCGCCGATCATCCCCGCCAGCACGTCGCCGGTGCCCCCGGAAGCCATGCCGGGGTTGCCGGTGGGATTGATCCGCGCGCGGTCCCCCGGTTCCGCGATGATGGTTCTCGCCCCCTTGAGCAGGATCACGCAGCCCAAGTCGGCCGCCGCGCGCCGGGCGACGCCCAGACGATCGCCTTGCACTTGCGCGGCCGTCAGGCCCACCAGTCTCCCCATCTCGCCCGGGTGCGGCGTGCACACCGTCGGTGCGCGTCGGCGCCGGAGCAGTTCACCCTGGCCGGCCAGCGCGTTGAGCCCGTCGGCGTCCAGCACCAGCGGTCGCTGGATCGCCGGCACGAGATCCCGGATCAAGCTCGCCGTTTCCTCATGGCGCGACAGCCCCGGCCCCAGAACCACCGCGTCGGCGCCATGCGCCAAATCGAGTGCGGCCGCATAGGCTGCCCTCGCGAGCGTATGTTCCGGCGTCTCAGGCAGGGGGCGCGTCATGGCTTCGGTCAGCTTCACTTCCATGATGTCGTTCACGCTTGCCGGCACGCCCAGGGTCACCAGCCCCGCACCCATGCGCAGGGCTGCCATCGAGCTCAGCGCCGCCGCCCCCGTCATGCCCACGGACCCGGCGATAACCGCCACCCGGCCGCGGTCGCCCTTGTGCGCGTCCAGCCGCGGCGCCGGCAGCGCCGCCTGCGCCCACTCGCGTTCGATTAGCTCGGCCGCGCACGGCGAGTCCGCGATCACGTCCGCCGGAAAGCCGATGTCGGCCACCATCACCGCCCCCGCGTGCGCTATCCCCTCCCCCAGCAGCAGCCCCAGCTTGGGCAGGCCCATCGTCACCGTGTGGTCCGCCGCGACCGCGCGCCCGCATACAGCCCCGGTGTCGGCGTTGATGCCTGAAGGCACATCCACGGCGACCACCAAGCACTTTCCCTCGCGGCGCAGGTCATTGATGAGGTCCACCATCTCGCCAACGACACCGGTGACTTCGCCGCTCATGCCCGTGCCCAGGAGCGCATCCACGATAACCTCCGCCCCCGCCGCTGTGCGCAAGGCACCGGGCCCCATCTGCGTCGCTTCCGCTATCGCAACGCCGCCGCTGCCCGCTGCCGCCAGGTAATGCGCCGCATCGCCGGTGACTTCCGTCGCTCGCGCCGCGAGGATCACCCGCACCTCCATGCCCCGTTGCGCGAGGTGGCGCGCCGCCACGAAGCCATCGCCACCGTTATTGCCCTTGCCGGCGAAAATGGCCGCGCTCGCGCCGGTGGGCGCGGCCACCGCGTGGCGCACCAGATCGGCGACCGCCCGCCCCGCGTTCTCCATCAACTCGCGGCCGGCGATGCCCCGTTCCGCGATCGTCCGGCGGTCAATCTCCCGCATCTGCGCGGCGGTCACAACCTTCATTCCCGACTCCTGTGGGCGACCGCGACCGCCATCGCGATGTCGCCGCTGTGAGACAGCGAAACCATCACCCGCCGCCCCGCAGCCGCCGCCCGGGTGCGGCCCGACAGCGCCACCCTTGGCGGCCCCCCCGCGCCGATGATCTCGATCTCCCGCCACCGCACGCCGATTTGCAGCGCCTTCGCCACCGCTTCTTTCGCCGCGAACCGAGCGGCGAAATGCTGACCCGGGCGGCGACAGCGGTTGCTGTACTCCCGTTCGGCGGGGCTGAAGCATCGCTGCTCGAGGCGCGGCTGGCGACCTAGTGCCGCCTCCAGGCGGCTGATCTCGATGACGTCTATGCCGATTCCGGTGGTGTCAGCGCCGATGGCGCGCCTCCCACTGCTCCCAGGTCCGCGGGCGCGGACATGGGGCTGGTGTTGCTGGCGGCATCCACCGCCGCCACCGCGTACCGGCAGCCCCCTGGCGGCGGATCGTCGTCGGTGTATGACGACCAGGCGCACAGGGCGCCGCTCACGTTGCGCCAACCGTGGTCCTCGGTGCGATAGACGCAGTAGCCCGCGAGGTCATCATCCACACATGGCTGCCATTGCAGCCGTGCCCCCTGCGCGGTGCGCACAACCGCCAGGCCCTGCGGCTGCCCAGGCGGGAAGCCGTCGGGCCCGGGCTCGCCGCGGATGCGATACTCGGCGGTTCCCGCGCGCACCTCGATCGCGGTCGCTCCCGCATTCAGCGGCCCCAGTGACTTCTTTCCGCGCCAGGCAGTGCCCTGCGAGAAATCGGTTGCCACCTGTAAGGTGAAGGGCCGGTCGGCCTCGGTGCGGATGACGTAATCCCGTCCCGGCGCGCGCGCCGCGGACCTGACCGACACGGTGTGATCCCCAAAGCGCAGGTTCTGGATGCCGTGGCGGGCGCTCACACGCGGTGTCCACCGCAGCGTGCCAGTGCGCGCGTCTGCGCTCAAACCCAGCACCGCCTCGATGATCGCGGCGATGACCCCGGCGTGAGGCGCCGTCGCGCCCGGCTCCGTCATCAAGGCGCGCAGGTGTTCGAGCGCAACCGTCCTTGCCAGACCGGGTCGCCCCGCCGCCAGCAGAGCGCGCACGACGACGTAGGTTGCCGTCATGTCTTCGCCGCTCGGGGAACGGCGCAGCATCCACTCGGCGAGATGGCCGATTACGGCGTCGGCGCGCTGTGGTGGAACGACCCCGGCGAGCAAAGGCCACGCCTGGGCCAGGGCCGGCGTCTCGGCGGTGCCATTCTCGTTGTATGCGCGGCCGGCGGCGGCCCACAACTCGCGGTTGATCCCCTGCGTCAACTCGGCGTGTTCGGCGGCGAACGCCGCGGCGTCATCATGGCATTCGAGTTCGCGCGCCATCAGCGACAGGCGGTGCGCGTCCAGCGCCATCTGCGACGACAGGACCACTCGCGTGGGCGTCGCCCGGTCGAGATGGTAGAGGCCGTCGGCGCTGCGATGGTTCTCCACCATCCACCGATGAAAGCGCGCGACCACGGGCAGCACCCGCGCCAGCCGCGCGCGATCTCCGCCGACCAGGTAGATGTCCCATTCCGCCCATGCCCAGACGGGCGCCGATGGAGTCTGCCGCGGCATGGGCATGCGCTGACCAGGCAGGACACCGGCCGCGTATTTCGCATCTTGCGCGGCGAGCGCCGTCCCGTCGTCGGCGCCGGTGGTGGGTATGAGGGTGAGTTGGGGATCGTGCAGCCGCTCCCACGCTCCCTGCCACGCGCTCCAGTAGAGCCTGGTCAAGGCGCGCTCGGGAGACACCAGGCCGGGGAGGCGGCTGCGCGGCAAGACCGCCCTGCGGCGAGAAGCCGCACCCAGGCCCAACAGGGGAATCGCAGCCGCTGCGGCTGCGGCGATTGAGGCTAGCTCCACCGCTTGCGATTCCGCGTACCGGGGGGCGACCCCCGGGGAGTGGCGCCGGACATCAGTCGGGCGCTCTGCTTCATTCGGCGGCGGGCGCGCTTATCCCTTTTCCGCGGCCGGTCGCGATGCGCAGCCGCCCGGCGAGAGGCGGCAATGTGCCGCAGCTCCTGCGAAGTGGCAATAAGTGCCCACCGATGACGCCGAAAAATGCGGCGCGGTGACGCGCTGAGGGTTAGCGGGCCTGACGTCTGTGGTAGAATAGAATCTGAAGGGCCGGCGGCGTGGCCCGCGCCGAGGAACGTGTTATGCTCTCGCTCAGCAAAGGCATCCTGCAGCAGATCATCGCGCACGCCGAACGCGCCTATCCCGCCGAGTCGTGCGGCATCCTGGTGGGCCGCCGCGAGCACGCGCGAACGGTTACCGTTGCCTACCCCGCCGCCAACGTTAGCCGCGACGGCCGTCGCGACCGCTACGAGATTGACCCCGCCGAGATCTACCGCGTGGCGCGCGCGACCATGGGTACCGAGGAGCAGATCATCGGCTTCTACCATTCCCACCCGAGGTTTCCGCCGCACCCGTCGGTGCACGACGCCGCCAAGGCGTGGCCCTACTACTCCTACCTCATTGTCTCCATCCGCAACGGCGGCGGCAATGGCGACAGCGTCTCCCTGCGCTCGTGGGTGTGGCAGAACGGCAAGGGCGAGTTCCGCGAGGAGCCGGTGGAGGTCAATCTGCAGGCCGCGCCTGCCGGCGCAGCGCCGTGAGCGCTGCGCCGGGATTCACGCGGGCGGTGCATGCGAACGCCCCCCATCTTCACGCCTGGCTGACGCCTTGCGGCTCAGGCTTGCGGCCGCATCTGCGGGAAGAGGATGACGTCACGGATGGAGGGGGAATCGGTGAGCAGCATCACCAGGCGGTCAATGCCGATGCCCAGGCCCCCCGTCGGCGGCATCCCGTATTCCAGCGCGCGCACGTAGTCTTCGTCCATGGGATGGGCTTCCTCGTCGCCCGCCGCGCGCGCGCGCGCCTGCTCCTCGAAGCGGCGGTGCTGGTCTATGGGGTCGTTGAGCTCGGTGAAGGCGTTGCCCAACTCGCGTCCCGCGACGAACGGCTCGAACCGCTCCACCAGGTCGGGGTTGCCGGGCTTGCGCTTGGCCAGGGGCGAGATCGCGGTCGGGTAGTCCACCACGAACGTCGGCTGGATGAGATGCGGCTCCACCCGCGCCTCGAAGATGTTGTTGACCAGCGTGGTTAGCCGCAGATCCGCTCCCGCGGGCAGCCCCAGCTCGCCGCACAACGCCCGCGCTGAGTCGGCCTCCATCAGCCGCTGCGGGTCGGCGCCGGTGCGCTCGGCGATGGCGTCGAGCAGGCCGATGCGTCTCCAGGGCGGGCTCAGGTCCACCTGCCGCCCCTGGTAGGTCAGGCTCAGGTCGCCCAGCACCTCCCCGCACACGTGGGCAATCAACTCCTCGGTCAGCTTCATCATGTCGTTGTAGTCGGCGTACGCTTGATAGACCTCGAGCATGGTGAACTCGGGGTTGTGGCGCGTCGAAACGCCCTCGTTGCGAAAGCTGCGGTTGACCTCGTAGATCTTCTCGAACCCGCCGACGATCAGGCGCTTGAGGTAGAGCTCGGGGGCGACGCGCAAGTAGAGGTCGAGGTCCAGCGCGTTGTGGTGAGTGATGAACGGCTTGGCCGCGCCGCCGCCGGGGATGGCCTGCATCATCGGCGTTTCGACCTCGAGGAAACCGCGGCCGTCGAGGAAGCGCCGGATCTCGCGGATGACCTGGCTGCGCACGATGAAGGTGCGGCGAACCTCGGGGTTGATGATGAGGTCCACGTAGCGCCGGCGATAGCGGATCTCCGTATCCTTCAGCCCGTGCCACTTGTCCGGCAGCGGGCGTAGGGACTTCGACAACACCTCCAGGCGCTCCGCCGCCACGGTGATCTCGCCGCTGCGGGTGGTCATGACCTCGCCCGCGACCCCCAGGAAGTCGCCGATGTCAACTTCCTCCAGCAGCGCGAAGCTCTCCGCCCCCAGCCGGTCGAGCTTGCAGAAGATCTGGATGGTGCCGGAGATGTCGGCGAGGTCGCCGAAGGCCGCCTTGCCGTGGGTGCGCAGGGACCTCAGGCGCCCGGCGACCGTTACCTGTCGGCCCTCGAGCTCGCAGTAACCCTCCACCACCTCGCGCGCCAGGTGCGTGCGCTCGAAGCGGGTGATGGCAAAGGGGTCGCGGCCGAGCTCGCGCAGGCGCTCGAGCTTGAGGCGGCGCTGACGGACAAGCTCGTGTTCTTCGTCGCTCACGGCAGGCTATGTTAAACGCAAGGGCCGGCGATACCTGCCGGCCCTCACTGAAACCGTTAGCGCGACGGCACCGCGGCCCACTGCTTACTCTGAACCATCGCTCTGGCAAACGGGTTCGCCGATGAGCGCTCATGGGGCCCGCAGCCGCGTCGTATCAGTTCTTCACATCAACGATCGTGTACGATACCGCGCCGGCCGGCGCCGTCACCTTGACCTTATTGCCCTTGGAGTGCCCGACCAGAGCCTGGCCCACCGGCGACTGGTAGGAAATGCGATGGTTGCCGGGGTCCGCCTCGACCGGCCCGACGATGCGATACTCGATCTTCTTACCAGCCTGGTCCTTGAGCTTGACGACCGAGCCCAGGCGCACCTCGTCGGCGGGCCCCTCGCTGCGCTCGATCACCGAGGCGTTTTGGAGCAGCCGCTGAAGTTCCAGGATTCTGCCCTCGACGTGGGCCTGCTCGGTCTTGGCTTCCTCGAACTCGGCGTTGCCTTCGAGGTCACCGAACTGCTTGGCCTCGCGGATCCGATTTGCCACCTGCTTGCGCTCCACCGTCTTCAGGTGCTCCAGCTCATCCAGGAGCTTCGTGTAGCCCTCGCGAGTGACTGCCAGGCTTTGCTGCATTTCGTCGTAGGTGCTCTGGTCCATGCGACGCCCTCCCGGACTGCCCCGCGGCACCTCCGTGGAGCCTCATTCTACATGTAAGCGGAAGGCTGGCTGTATGCCAACCTTCCGCCGGAATAAGCTAGCCCCGGTGCCTACAGGCATCAGGGCTTGGCTGCCATCCTCAATTACCAGGTTATATATACCACAAACCGGCCGTGATTGTCAACCGCAACGCCCACGTCCGCTCAACAATCTGACCAAAGAAGAATGCTCACACCCAGCCCCTCAGGAGCCTGCAAAGGGCTTGACAGGTCGCGGCGAGGTCGGTTATGTTGCTAGCGCGCGAGCCGGGGCGCAGGCTGTCGGCAGTCATACGCTCTTTCGCAGTCCTCCCCGTCTCCCCTCCCTTCTTTCGTTGCTCTAGGGAGCCGCAGTGGGTTTCCACCTGCGTGGGGCGGCTGCCGCGAAGCCGTACATTCGGGCGCCGCGCTCGCATTGGCGGCAGCCATGGGGTATAGGTGGCAACCGGGTAGGCCGGAATGCACCGGGCCGACTCATCCGGGCACCAGGCCGCGACGCCGTTCCCAGACAATGGCGCGCGGCCTGTCGTCGTTTTCCGGGCCGGCGCGCAGGCATACCACTTCGATCGGCTAAGAGCCTATCCGAAAGACCGGCTGACTGTCATCCCGAGCGGCAG
>Ga0307378_10005343_pt1 | contig 17931 bp, 15 predicted proteins | sample UN1MG_FD_202238 | JGI IMG/M metagenome (GOLD analysis project Ga0307378, IMG submission 202238) | Soil microbial communities from Risofladan, Vaasa, Finland - UN-1 | ecosystem: Environmental > Terrestrial > Soil > Coastal area > Acid sulfate soil | place: Finland: Risofladan, Vaasa | collected... | reverse complement strand
CCGAGATGGGTTTAATGAATCAAACCCCTACGTTTGCTTATTATTATTAGAACATTTCTAAAGCATTTATAATTTCTTCCCTTACTTCTCTATCTTCTTCATTCTTTAAAACTTTTTCTAAAGCAAACTTCGCCTTTTCTCCTCCAATTTTACCCAGAGCCCAGGCAGTATGTCCTTTCACTATTGAATTGTCGCCTTCCTGTAAGACTTTAATCAAGGGAACAACAGCCCGAGGGTCACCAATACTACCCAAAGCCAGAACAGCATTTCTATTGATCGCTTCTCTTGGTCTCATAGCAATCTGGTTATAAGCAAAATAATTTTGAAATTCCTCTTCGGTAATTTGCAATAATGGTATTAAGGGAATTTTTAAACCGATATACCCATATTCCGGTTTATATTTTTTAGGCATTACTTCGCGGTTCTGGGGGCAAACCGCTTGGCAGGTAGTGCAGCCATACAATCTATCCCCCCATTTTTCCCGAAAAACCAAAGGTACATTCATCGACCTTTCGGAAATAAACTGAAGACATTTAGTTCGATCAATTACATAAGGGGAAACAATTGCCTTAGTTGGGCATGAATCGATACATATTGTACAATCGCCACAATCTCGCTGAAGAGATTCATCTGTGTCTAATTCTAATTCAGTTATAATTTCTCCCAAAACTACCCAGGAACCAAACCTTTCGGTAATAATTATCCCGTTTTTTCCATACCATCCTACTCCAGCCCGCCGGGCAATCGGCTTTTCTGCTAAAGACACATAACAAGATTTATTTTTTGATTTATATTTAAAATCAGTCTCTTGATTGATAAAGTCAACTATTTTTTTTAGTTTCAATTTTACATCATAATAAAAATTACCGATATCATATTTTGCAATTTTTCCTAAGGGTTGATTTTTATCCTGAATATCTTCTGTTTCTTCTATCAAATAACACTGAGCAGCACTAATTATAGATTTTGCATTTTTTAGAATACTCTTCGGGTTACATCTTTTGCAAATTTTATTCAGATTTAGATTATTAGGTCTTTCTGAAATATTTTTCGAGATATAGTAATCATTTTCAGGAATATAACCCTTTTCTACACTTTCTATAATGTGCTTTTCTGCCTCCGGGAAGCTTTCTGTATTAGTAATCCTGACGATATCTAAACCAATTTCTTCTCCTAATTCTTTTATTTTTGTAGTTAATGACATAACTATTTAATCTTTTTTCTTAAAGGCCTGAATCATAATAATTATACCTGCAGCGATTAAAATTACCGGCCACAGTTTGTTCCAACCTACCCAGGGGAAGAAACCGTTCAATAAAAAGATTAAACCTATTGCTATTACAATTATACCTCCTAAAATCCTCCTATTTTTCTCTGATTTATGAGAAGGTTCTTCTGATTTAAAATGTTCTTTAACCTCTTCAATTACATCCTTTGCACCCTTTTTGACTTTTTCTTTTATATTTTCTCTCTCTTCAAAAGCTTCATCAGGAATCTGATCAGGATTCTTGGGGATTACAATCCAGGCAATAATATAAGCGACAACTCCTGCTCCTCCTAAAAGCACAACTAACACAGCCAATAACCTCACTAAGGTAGAATCAATTTCAAAATATTCAGCAATCCCTCCACATACACCAGCAATCATATAATCTTTTCTCGACCTATAAAGTTTTTTATTCATAGTTAAATTCACTCCTTTCATTTTAGTCGTTAGTGAATAGTGAATAGTCGCTAGTATTTAGTTAGCTAGTTAACTGGTTTATTGGTTAATTAGTTTAATATTAATTCTTCAATATACTAATTCCTCAACTAGCTAACCAGGTAACCAACTAACTATTTAACTAAACCTACCCGCTATACTCTATTTATATTCTGACTCCTGAATTCTTTTTCCTCACGATATACTATATATTATATAACTCTATTTAAAGCTTATATCCAATCATTCTCAGAAATTCTTTTCGCTCCTGAACATCTTTGTCTGTCTCTACACCTTTGGGTGAGTTTCCATCAATAACTCCCAATACCCCTCTACCCAAATCGGTTTGGGCAATAATTACCACAACCGGGTTAGCGGTAGCACAGAATATAGAACAGATTTCAGGGCAATTTTTTATAGCATTTAATACATTGATAGGAAAAGCATCTTTTAAAACAATAACAAAAACATGTCCTGCTCCAATATTTTTTACATTCTTTATAGCCAGGGCTTTCAGTTCTGAATCATTTCCTTCTGCCCTTACCAGACATGGACCTGAAGCCTCATTAAAAGCCAGACCATATTTTGCATTCGGTACAGCATTCACCATCACCTCATAGAGGTCTTCTGCAGTTTTAATAAAATGAGTTTGACCAATAATAATATTGGCGTCTTCAGGGAATTCCATTCTCACTGTCTTTAATTCCATTTATATTACCTCCCTTTTTTTATAATATTCTTCGCCAAGACCTTTTTCCCTGCTATTTCTCTAAAAAAATTTTAAAATATATTTTTTCTTTTCATTTACTATCTTATCTTTTATATTATGATATAATTGTTTATATTTTACCATAGTTTAGATAAAAAATTTAGTATTAAACTCAACTTATGGATTAAGGAGCCTCTTAATGAATTTTTGGATTAAAATCCGTCAATCATTATTTATCGAACAAAATGTTTCCGTATTATCTTTAACGGTTCTATTTATTCTAATCGCTTTTTTTAGCTGGTATCCTGTTCTTCCTATTTATCTTCAAGAATTAGGGGCAAATGATTTTCAAGTGGGTTTTTCGTATACCTTGCTTGCCCTATCTTATACTTTAATGCAATTCTTAGGAGGAATACTTTCCGACCAATTTGGTCGCAAGTTATTAATAATTATTCCAAGCTTTGTCTTTCCTCTTCTATATTTTTTAGCTGGTAATTCTTCTCATTGGATTACTTTAATACTTTTTCTTACTATCGCTAATAGCCTGAGTGCTCTTCAATTACCCTCTTTCTATTCCATGATTGCCGAATCTGTTCCCAAAACAAAAAGGGGTATAGCCTATAGTGAATTTGAACTATTCGTTGTTTTAGGAATTACCATAGGCCCCGCTATAGGGATGATATTGATTCCTCGAATAGAAATAAAATATCTATTTTATCTTACTTCTTTAACTACTTTTTTCTGTGCTTTGGCTAGAATATTCTGGTTAAAAGAGACTCATCACCACCGTACAAAAATTAATAAATTTGATTCTTTTAAAAATTTATTTAATAAAAAGATGTTGCATATCATCTTAGCTCTTTCTTCCCTTTTTCTTTTATTTAATCTTACCACACATGGACCTTTTATTTCTTTATATGCCAAGGAAGTAATAAATTTGGATAAATCCAAAATCAATTTGCTTTTTGCATTAGGAGGGTTTGCGGCAGTTATATACAGTCTCTGGGGAGGAAAAATCATTGATAAATGGGGTAGTAAAAAGGTATTATCGTACAGTGCGTCAGGTCTGGGAATATTTATAATCTTGTGGAGCTTAAGTTCTGCTTTATGGCTGACTATTGCTCTGTTTACTATATTATACATTTTTTTCCAGAGTTGTTATATTGCTTATGGTTCATTTCTGGCTGATATTACTCACCGACAATCAAGGGGACTGGTAATTGGTTTTATCGGTACCTGTACTGGTTTAATCGGATCTATCGGGCCTTCTCTGGGAGGATATTTAAAGTTCCAGTTTGGTCCCTCATCACCCTTCTGGGCTGGATTGATATTTGCTTTGATAACTTCTCTCTTACTTATAAAAATAAAAGAATAAAAAATATTATTTTCAACAAAAAACTGTTTTGAAATTAGTTTATAGACCAAAATGGTGATAAAATATATCAGATAAAAGGAGGATGAAGATGGAAAAATTAAATAATGATGAAACAAAAAAAATATAAAGCCATATTTTTTGATTTTGGAGGGACATTAATGTGTGCTGAAAGTGACAATGTTGCTCATTTACATATGATGAAAGAGGTTATTCAAAAATACAACCTTCCTGCCTCCCCGGAAAATATGGTCATTAAATATAATTCTTATCTATTTACCAAGGAAATGACTTTGCTGGATACCGACCAGGAAGAAAAATCCTTTACACCTCTTCGTGAATCTACCAAAAAAGCTTTTAAGGGGGTACTTGCAGAATATAATATCCAACCTTCGAAAGAGGATTTTCAATGGCTTAGAAAATCATTCTTTGAAAATCATAAAAAGTATATAAAATTATTTCCTGAAACTTTATTAATTCTTCGGGAATTAAAGAACACGGATCTTCATATGGGAATTATAAGTGATATCGATAATGACTTTCAAGAATTTCAATTTGAAGTCTTTGGAATTAGTGAAATATTTGACTCTATCACTACTTCTGAAGAAGTTCAATCCTATAAACCTGAATCAAAAATTTTCCAAGTTGCTCTTAATAAGGCAAGATGCCAGGGGAAAGAATCCATTATTATCGGTGATTCTTATAAAAAAGACATTGTAGGCGGGAAAAACATGGGGATGACTACCATCTGGATAAACAAATTCTCTGGAGATGATGCCGATAAGGATGAAGCGGACTTTGTAGTCAAACATTTAAAAGAAATATCCCCTATCCTGGGTGGACTTATTAAATAACTTCAACTCTATTTCTGCCCTTTCTTTTAGCTTGATATAAAGCTTGATCAACTTTATATATTAAACCTTGTGGAGAGATAATCTCCTGAAAACAGGAGGTTACTCCTAAGCTTAAGGTTAATTTCTTTTCATCAGAATGATTATTTTTATTTATAAATTTATATTTCTCGACTTTGAGTCTTATCCTCTCGGCTATTTCCTGCGCTTCTTCTTTGCCAGCTTCAGGTAGAATAATGATAAATTCCTCGCCTCCATATCTCCCTGCTATGTCTACTTCCCGAACATTAACCCTTAGAATATTGGCTAAATTTTTTAAAACCCTATTCCCTTCCAGATGGCCAAAGGCATCATTATAGTTTTTAAAGTAATCTATATCAGCCATAATTAAAGCCAAAGGACGTTCGTATCGTTGAGCTCTCTTTACTTCTTCTACTAAACGCTCTCGGAGATATCTAAAATTATGAAGACCAGTTAAATCATCAGTAATAGCTAAATTCTTCATTTGCTGATGTAACCAAGCATTCTGAATAGCTATAGCCACAGGAGTAGATAAAATAGAAAGCAATCTAATGTCCCGTTTATCAAAGGTATTAAACCTCTTACTTTCTACATTAAAAACACCGATTAATTCATCCTTCACTTTAAGTGGAACAGCCACTTCTGAACGAACTTCTTTTGTCCCCTGAATATACCCTTCAAATTTACTAACATCAGGAACCAATAAAGGCTTACCGGTAGCTGCTACCTTACCAGTGACCCCTTCACCTAATTTTATCCGAGTATTTCTTCTGTCCTTAGCTAAATATCCATCTGTCGCAGCAATATAGAGGTTCTCTTTCTGCTCATCTAATAAGAGGACATCACAGATAAGATAATTAAAATATTTCCGAATTGATTTTACCACTTTAGTTAAAACTGCCTCCGGATTAAGAGTAGAATTTATAAGATTATTGATCTTATAGATAATGGTATGCTCTTTTAGCTGATTTTTAATCTCTTGATGCAATCTAGCATTTTCTATGGCTATAACTGCTTCATCTGCAAAGGTAGAAAGAAGCTGTAAATCATCTTTATTAAAAAAATCACCCTTTCTTCTATTATCTAAATTAATTACTCCAATAACTTGGTCTTTTATCTTAAGAGGAACACTTATTATTGATTTTAATTCTTCTTCTATCTCTTCAAAGCTTTTAAATCTTGGATCCTTAGCCCCTTCTTTTACTAACAAAGGTTTTTCCTCTTTAAAGACCCAGCCGGCAATCCCCTCTCCTGGTGCTATTCGGACAGTAGAAACGGTTTTCTTATTTAAACCTATAGAACTTTTAATATACAGTTCTTCCGTTTTATGATCAAAGAGCATCAAGGAACCTCGCTCGGCTTCTACTATCTGAACAGCTTTCTTTATAACTAAATTTAAAATCTTGTCTAAATCGGGGTCGTTATTTATCTCTGAAATTATCAACCTCAAGGCAGATAACTTTTTAGCAAGTCTCCGCTGCTCCTTATTTAAAACAACAACCTCTCTTTTCAGCTTTTCCATTTCTGCTTTTTCTTTATTTTGGTTTAACATTAGCCTCCAACCTCTGAAAATACTCAAAAGTGAAATAATAAATACCATACCTAGATATATTTGCTAAAATTAATTATATCAAAAGAATATCTTTTCCCCTTTATTTCATTCAAATCAATATCAAATTTATTATATACTTTAATAACTCATTGAGATTTATCCGATTCAATGATATAAAAAATATCATCCCATTCACATCCCAGTGCATCTAACATTCTTCTTCTTACTTTAGCTGTAGGGATTCTTTCTCCATTCAGATATAAAGTAATCATACTGGAAGAATAGCCTATTCTCCGTGCAAGTTCTGTGAAATTCCAATTTTTTCTAGCAAGAATATTCATCAAATTATTTTTTTTAATTCCAACTTTTATTTTATAATCCATAGGCTTTATGAGTTATTTCTAACATTAGTAAGAATTCTATCATTAAATATTACATTTGTCAACGTTTTTTAAAATAATTTTTGCCTTTTTTTACAATTATATCAGAAAAATATTATATAATAACAATTGCAAGCAAAAAGATATTGAGGTAACGTTAATGGAAATAGGATCATATTTAAAAGAATTAAGGTTAAAAAACAATCTTACCACTAAGCAAGTAGAGCTCAAAACTGGCATATCTAACTCATACATTTCCTTAATTGAAAGGAATAAGAGAAAACCTTCTGCCGGAATATTAAATAAACTGGCTAAAGCTTATCAGGTTAAACCAGAGGATCTTTTATACCTTATGGGTTATCTTCCTCCTATAAAAGCCAAAGATGATTTCAAACAAATTCCTATCTACAATATTATCTCAACAGGAAAACCTTCTTCTATCTCAGAGAATATAGAAGGATATATTCCAATTCCTCCTGGGCTGGAAACTCTTCCCATGAAAGATCTTTTTGCTATCCGAGTAAAAGATAAAAGTATGATAGGTAAAAGAATTGAAGAAGGCGATATTGTAATTATAAGAAGACAAAACGATGTAAGTAATGGAACTATTGCCTTAATTTCATTGAATAACGAAATTACCATAAAAGAAGTAGTAAAGCAAAATAAATATATTATATTACAAAGTACTGATTTAGATCATTCCCCCATTTTAGTAAAAAAAACCGATAACTTTAATATTGTTGGGAAAGTTGAATGGGTAATGCATAAATTTTAAAATCGATCTCTTCAATAATCTAATTTCCAAATTACTATCACCTACACAATGTGGTCTAACTTTGGCTTACCTTCCTAAATTTTTATTAACAAATAATTATAGTATGTTATAATTAATTAAAAATATTAATAACTTAACCATTAACTGAATAATAAAAATTTATAAAGGGTTATTATGTGGCCAAATCAAAAAATATCACATTTTCTTATAAATAAAAATAAGAGTTTGTTGGTAATCTTTATATTATCATTATTCTTATTCATACCTATGTCCTATCATAATGTTTATCAAATCAACAACAATATAGTCTATGCTGAAGAAATTCCCATCCCTATCTTGGCTTATCACAATTTCACTAAAGATGAGGGCAGCAGTTATCAAATTAATATTGTAGAATTTGAAAAACAGATGGATTATTTAGCTGCTCATAATTATTCCGTAATCTCTCTTTCAGAACTACTTAAAGGACTAAGAGATGGCCAACTTCCACCAAAACCAATCGTAATTACCATTGATGATGGTTTTAAATCTACTTACACTTTAGCCTATCCCATCTTGAAAAAATACAACTTCCCAGTAACTCTCTTTTTATACACCGACTTCATCGAAAGAAATAGTTACAGCCTTACCTGGGAAGAGATTAGAGAAATGACAAAAAATAACATTGAAATTGGTTCCCACACCTTAAGCCATTGTAATCTTCTTCGGTATAAGGAAAACGAAAGTTATGACAGTTATATTTCTCGAATGAAAAAAGAAATCTTTTTATCCAAAGAAATTTTAGAAAGCAAAATAGGAAGTAAAGTAAAATTCTTCGCCTATCCTTATGGAGTTTACAGTCCTATAATAAAAAATTTAATTATTCAAGCAGATTATGAAGGAATTCTAAATGCGAATAGTATGAATAATAATCTCAATGCCGACCCTTTTTCCCTGAATCGACAAATAATTTTTGGCCAAAGTCCACTTAATTCTTTTATCCAAATATTAAATCAACGACTTTTTAATATTTCCCAAATCTTCCCTTATGACGGCGTAATAGAAAGCAATCAACTTGTTAAGATAGGGACAATTTTAGAGGGTGATAATTATGATTCAAAAACTCTCTCTATGAAATTAGGAGGGGCAAAAGTAAAATTCGATTTTAATCCAGAAAATCGAGAAATTTCTTTTACCCCTGATTCTTTAAAACCTCTAATTAAAAAGTCTTATATTGTAAATATTACCGCTCTTGACAAAAACAGCCAACATCAACGAAAAACTTCCTGGCTAATTACCATAAAATAATACAAACTGCAAATACCATCCGGCTTAAATAACAAGATAAAAATCAAGATTAAAAAAATAAGGTTATAGATATGGTTTTATCAACATCAACCGCCATTAATCTGGACGTCTCGGTATCTGTAGATATTGACCTCATAGCCAGACCAATCTTTGTTCTGTAAACAATATATATTAGTACGGTTAAAAATATAGTGGATACTATTACTGAAGCAAAAAGGGTCGATTGTATACGAATCTCGCCAAACTGGAATAACCTTTTGAAAAATGTAGGACGGTGAAAAGATTTGGGAATTCCCGTAAAAATAAGACACCCCAATCGCTGAAATTACTGCAGAAATTATGGCAATAATAAATGATGCCCACCAGGGTAAATGAAAAATTAATAATCCATAAAAAGAAAATAAGACGCCAGTATAAAAATCTCTCCATGAGCAAAATTGATTAATCTTAAAATGCCATAAACCATCGTATATCCTATTACGATTAAAGTATATAAACTTCCCAAAGATAAACCATTTGCTAAATTCTGCAAGACTAAATGTAATGACATAGAATTCTGCTTTTAATTATTTAGAATTGTCGCTAAACAATATCGATAGCTTTCAACTTCTTCGATTTTTTCTGTTATTAATCAAATAGAAAAATATCAAATATATCAAAATATTCTATTTTCTCTTCATATTAAGTAAAACTTAGTCGGAATGATCTTTTTTTTGTATAGAGAAATAGATTGAATGCTATCTGTCTATGGTTTCGGTAAATAATTTATTATCTTTAGGGATTGACGGTAGTCTCATATGTAAAGTTTCCGTTTACAACTTTAACTACAATAGCAGGTTTTATGGCGTCACCAATTTCATTAATAGTAATGGAACCGCCTGCACCGGGGAATTCTTTTGTTGCAGCTAAAGCATCCTTGATAGCCACTGGATCAAATGAACCGGCTCTTTCAATAGCATCAAGCATTAAATTGTAAGCATCATATGTAAGAATAGATACAGTATTCGGTGTCTCGTTATATTTTTCTTTGAAAAGTTTAACAAGTTTTTCCAACTCCGGAATAACCGGTGCATCTTCAGCAAAGAAGGTACTTGCAATTAAACCTTCAGCTGCTTCTCCTGCTAATTCTATTAAAACCGGATTATGTAAAGTATCGCCACCTAAATATTTACCTGTATACCCTAATTCCCTACCTTGAATTGCTATTAATGCAACATCTCCGAAATAACCTGGGAAAAAGAGAGCTTCCGCTCCTGAATTTATAATCTGGCTTAACTGTGCACTAAAGTCCTGGTCGCCAGTATTATATTTTACGTCTGCAACAATTTCTCCGCCCAATTTTTTAAATGTATCTCTGTAAAATTTAGCTAAACCAACTGAATAATCCTGAGCAATATCAACTAAAAGAGCTGATTTCTTAATTCCCAGATTTTCATAAGCATAACGAGCCATTACTTCACCCTGGAAAGGGTCAATGAAACAACAACGGAAGACATACTCTTTTCCCTGGGTAACCAATGGATTCGTTGCACTGGCAGAAAGCATTGGGATTCCTGCTTTATCGGCAACTTCACCGCCTGGAATTGAACAACTGCTACCATAACTACCTAAAACTGCTACTACGCCTTCTTTTTCTATTAATCTGGAAACCGCACTGGCTGATTCAACCTTATCACTTTTATTATCAACAAGAATTAATTCAACTTTTTTTCCTAATACTGTAGGTTTTTGCTCTTGGGCAAGTTCATATCCCTGCATACAAAGCGCGCCACCCACTGCCATTGCACCGGTCATAGGTTCAAAAATTCCAATTTTAACCACATCAGCAGCAAGAGCTGCGCTACTAATAGCAATTATAAGTACAGCTAATGTCAAAACAAATAAACTTTTTCTCATTTCTTTTCTCCTTCCTATTAAAATATAAACCTTTTTAAATATGAACCTTTTTGACTAACAATTTTGCATGTTCAAACTCTTATAATTTTATTATTTTTTATTCACCCTCAATTGATTTTTATTTTTATTTTATATATTTAGTTAGCACATAGCATAGTGATAATTTACATGGAATATCATTTTTTACATGTATTTTATACTTACTTTAATATTTTTTATTGATTTTTAATCATTATGATTATGCATTTTAGAATGTATGATAGAGGCATGAGATATATTTTCCTTAAATATTTCATTAAAAATAGTAATTTATAGATGTTTAATTTAGTGGAAATTCCCCATCTGTATAAGTGGGAATGTGGGAAAACTCCCGATAAGCCAGGACAGATGAAAGTAACTTGAAGCAGGCACAATGTCTTTAAAGGCGCGTGTATCAATATTTTAGCATTCTCCTTATAAGCAAATATAAATTTAATTTTTTATTATTAAACTAATTATTTTATTTACAATTTTGAAAGTATTAAGATAATGAAGCCAAAAAATAATATAAAGTTTATCATTAAATTAATTAGAACGCAAATTTTTTCAATTTATCATTTAAAAATCAAAATTGATTATATTTTGCAAATTCTTAGAATCAAAAGAAATAGTTTCTATTAATTGCTTAATTGCTGGCAAAATACCGCAGAGATCCAGTTAACTTTTCTTCCAATATGACCGAGGAACTATCAACCAAAAAATAGATCCAGATATCGAGAGAAATATTGTAAAAGAACTAAAGATAGAAAAAGTTTTAATTAAAGGCAAAGATATATCGATCAAGTATTACTACTTTTCACTGAACCGACATATTATATTTGGAAATAATTCATTTAATTCTTTTATCTAGATATTGAATCAAAACCTCTCAACACTTCCAAAATCCTTCCCTATGACGGCATAATAGGAAATGACCAATTTGTTAAAATCGGGGCAATTTTAGAGGGTGATAATTACAATGCAAAAATTCCATCTATGAAATTAGGTGGAGCGAAAGTAAGGTTTAATTTTAATCCAGGAAATAAAGAAATTTCTTTTACTCCCTCTAGGCCTCTAATCAAAAATCTTATATTATAAAAATTTCTGAACTCGATAATAAAATTAGTAATCACACTAGAAAAAATTCTGGCCAATTATTATTAAATAAATAGTCAGGATTTTCATAATTTGTGAATATAGAATTTTTAAAAATACAAAAATTTACTCTTACTCTCCTAAATAGGCCTTTCTTACTTCTTCATTTTGCAAAAGCTCTTCTCCAGTTCCCTTTAATACAATTCGCCCAGTTTCCAGTACATAAGCATAATCTGCTATCTTTAAAGCAGCAAAAGCATTCTGCTCAACTAAGAGTACGGTAATTCCTTCTTTATGAATTCTTTGAATAATTTCAACTATCTCTTGGACCAATATGGGAGCCAATCCTAAAGATGGTTCATCCAACATTAAAAGTTTAGGCCGTGTCATCAATCCTCGAGCTACAGCTAACATCTGTTGTTCTCCCCCTGATAAAGTACCACCTTTTTGCCATAATCTTTCCTTTATCCGAGGAAATAATTCACATACCCATTTCTGGTCTTTAGCGATCTCTTCCTTATCTTCTCGGATAAAAGCACCTAAATTTAAATTTTCCTGTACCGTTAAATTGGGAAATATTTTTCGTCCCTCTGGAATTAATGCTACTCCCATTTTAACAATTTGGTCAGTAGAAATATTAGTTATATCTCTATCTTTAAATTTTATTTTACCTTCCTTAGTTTTAACTAAAGCACATATAGCCCTTAAAGTAGTACTCTTACCTGCCCCATTAGCTCCAATTAAAGTTACAATCTTTCCCTGAGAGACATCAAAAGAAATACCTTTTAGAGCGTGTATCCCCCCATAAAATACATTGAGATTTTCAACTTTAAGCATATTGTGCTTCCACTCCCAGATAAGCTTTAATTACCTCCGGATTATGTTGAATTTCTACAGGATTCCCCTCTGCAATAGTTATTCCGTAATCCAAAACTAAAATTCTTTTACATATTCCCATTACCACTTTCATGTCATGTTCTATTAAGATAATAGTTAATTTAAATTTTTCCTGAATCTTTTGAATAAAACTCATTAAATCTTTAGTTTCGTGGGGATTCATCCCCGCTGCTGGTTCATCTAATAATAATAATCGGGGATGAGTGGCTAAAGCACGAGCAATTTCTAATTTTCTCTGCTGTCCATAAGGAAGCCCACCAGCTAAATTGTTTTCTAATTTCTCTAAATTTACCTCTTTTAATAATTGTTTTGCTTCTTCTCTCACATTATTTTCTTCCTGTAAATATTGCGGTAAATAAAAAACAGCATTTAAAACTGAAGATTTTAAACGTAAATGGCAACCGACCATTACATTATCTAAAACAGAGAGATTAGTAAATAAACGTATATTTTGAAAAGTTCTGGCCATGCCCAGAGCAGTTATCTGATCCACTCTTTTTCCGTTTATTTCTTGATTATTGAAATAAATCTTTCCTTTAGTAGGTTTATACACCCCGGTTAGTATATTAAAAACTGTGGTTTTGCCCGCTCCATTAGGACCGATTAAACCTAGTAGTTCTCCTTCTTTTAAATTAAGATAAAAATCGGATACAGCAATTAATCCCCCAAATCGGATAGTAATATGATCTGCTTTTAAAATACTCATCTCTTTTTTAACTTCCTTCCTTTACCTCTTTTCTATTTCGAATCAACTTATGATATAGCCATTTCCAAGACAATTCCTTAGTCCCCATAAGTCCCTGGTGAAAGAATAAAATCACTATCATTAATAAAATAGAAAATATAAGCATTCTCATTCCCGGAATCCCAGGAATATTTAATCCAAAAAGTCTCATTGGTGATTCAACTGACCTAAGTACTTCCATTAATATTGCAAATATAGTCGCCGATATCACCGTACCAGTTATACTTCCTAAACCTCCAACAATAACAATTATTATTATCTGAAAGGTCATAAAAAAACTAAAAGTATTGGGATCAATGGTCATAACTAAACTTCCTAATAGGGCCCCAGCAATGCCGGCAAAGAATGCTCCAACAACAAAAGATAAAACTTTATGATAAAAAAGATTAACTCCCATTGCCTCTGCGGCAACCTCGTCTTCCCGAATTGATTTTAAAGCCCTGCCATAACTATTATTAATCAAATTTTTAACGAACCATACCGTCACTATTGCTGCCCCGCAGGTCCACCATAGATTAGTATAACTCGGTAACCCTTTTAATCCCAAAGGTCCATTAGTAATACTTTGTAAATTACAAAATAAGACTCTTATTATCTCCGAAAACCCAAAAGTAACAATAGCTAAATAATCACCCTTTAAACGTAAACAGGGTGCGCCTACTAAAAAACCTACTCCTGCTGATGCTAAACCTGCAATAATAAGAGAAAAGACAAAGGGAATCTGAATAACACTAAGGGGCCATATAATTGGAGTAATAAAATAATTTACTTCTTTTAACTCTGGAGACATATACAAAAGTGCAGAAACGTAAGCCCCAATAGCCATAAATCCAGCATGTCCTAAGGAAAATTGACCAGTAAAACCATTTATTAAATTAAGACTAACTCCTAAAATAACATATATACCACATAAATTTAAAATTCTAATAACATAAGCATCAAAGCTTCGTTGAGCTATAAAGATAAATGTAATTACACCTAAAATAGCTATTATCTTAAACGATAAGTAATTACTTTTTTTCTTCACTTTTTTCATACCTACCTATTCTTCTCCAAATAATCCTTTTGGTTTGAATAACAATACAAAAATTAAAATTATAAAAATAAAAGCATCTTTAAATCCCGCTAATTCTGGTAAAAAAGCTACTATCATAATAGTTAAGAGTCCTACTAAGAAACCTCCCACCATTGCCCCCCGAATACTACCAATTCCTCCTATAATAGCTGCAGTAAAAGCTCTCCATCCAGGGAATATCCCCATAAAGGGCCAGATTTGGGGATAACGTAAAGCCCATAATACCGCTCCAATAGCAGCTAATCCTGAACCTATCATAAAAGTAAGAGAAATTGTTCGATCTAAATTAATACCCATAAGTTTGGCTGTATCAAAATCTTTGGAAATAGCCCGCATAGCTAATCCTGTTTTTGTTTTATAAACAATATAGGTTAAGATTAATAAGAAAACGATGGAAACAATTGGAGTGACAAAGTTAACCCCTGGAATTCGAACTTCTCCCAGAATAAATGTTTTCTCAAAAAATTCAGGACGGTAAAATGATTTTGGTCTCCCTCCAAATATAACTATAGCAAAATTTTCTAATAAAAAAGACATTCCTATAGCAGAACACAAAGAAGAAATACGCGGAGCATTTCTTAGTGGCTTATAAGCAACTCTCTCCACAGATATTCCTAATATCATAGCTAACACTACGGCCACCAAACAAGCTATTCCCCAGGGCATAGAAAATATTATCATACTATAATAAACAAAGAAGGCTGCCATCATAAATATATCTCCATGAGCAAAATTTATTAAGCGCAAAACACCGTAAACCATAGTATATCCGATGGCAATCAGAGCAAATAAACAGCCAAGAGAAATTCCATTACTTAAATTCTGTAAAAAAATATTTAAATTCACTATTTTATCCTATCATTATTTTCCCTTGAAATATCTTCGTAATATCTTTAATTTACTTCAAAAATTTAGATTGAGGAGGAGAAAATCCCCTCCTCAATCTAAATTTAGACTGTTTTTAAATATTAGTTTCGCTTGTTCCCTTAAAATGGATGTACTGTAGCAATATATTTAAACTCGCCATTCTCTACAGTTTTAATTATGGCATCCTTAGTAGCATCTCCGTTTAAGTCTAAGGTAATTATTCCAGTACAACCTTCATAGTCTTTAGTCGCTGCTAAGGCATCCCTAATTGCTTTGGGGTCAGCTGAACCAGCTCTCTTGATAGCATCAAGTACTAAGTTATAAGCATCAAAACCTAAAGCAGCAAAAGCACTGGGGGCTCTATTATATTTCTTTTGAAAATCTTCAACGAATTTAGGTGCTGACTTGGTAGTAACTGCAGTTGCGTCAAAATGGGTGCTAAAGTAACTACCTTCTACTGCTTTTCCACCTACTTCGATAAATTCTGGTGCTTCCCAGGTATCTCCTCCTAAGAAATTAGCAGTAATCCCCATTTCTTTTCCTTGTTTTAGGATTAGAGCTGCATCTCCGTATGACCCAGCAGGAACAAAGACTACATCGGGATGTTTGTTGGCTGCATAAGTTACCTGAGCTGTAAAGTCTTGGTCTCCGGTCTGATAAGAAATCAGTCCTACAATAGATTTTGGATCACCAGTTAACTTAATAAAAGCTTCTCGGAAGAAATTGGACAATCCTACTGCATAGTCAGAAGCTATATCCTGAATAACCACTGCAGTCTTAGCATTAAGATTACTTACAGCAAAATTAGCCATTACTGCTCCCTGAAAAGGATCAATAAAACAAGCTCTAAAAGCATAAGGTTTCCCTAAAGTTACTAAAGGGTTAGTAGGAGAACATCCCATCATAGGAACACCTGCTTTATCAGCAACTTCACTACCCGGGATAGCACAAGCACTCCCATAAGTTCCAACTATAGCTACTGCTTTCTCAAATTCAATCAAACGGGCTACCGCATTAGCTGCTTCTACTTTTTCACTTTTGTTATCTACTAAGACTAATTTTATTGGTTTCCCCAAAACTGTTGCTTGTTGTTCGAAAGCTAAATTTATTCCTTCCATAGTCATCTGTCCACCAGCAGCATAAGGTCCAGTCATTGGTTCATATACACCGATTACGATTTCATCGGCTGCTCCTACTGCAAAACTACAAATCAGTAAGAACGATAATAGAATTCCAGTAATCAATCCTAACTTTTTCATTATTTTTTCTTCCTCCTCAAAAAATATTTTTACTTACTTCTAAAACATTTTATCGCAATACTAATTTTTAATTAACTATTAACACCTCCTTTGCTACTTTTTTAGATTGATTTGGTAAGGTAAAATGTGGTTAGATACATTTATCTGGCTTGAAAAACAGGGTAATACTTGGTGATTTTTTGTGGAATTAATAAATTTAATAATAGCTTTTATTACCATTTATTCTCTTTAATTAATTTTATTATTTTAATAATATAGTTTTTTCTAATTACGGGTTAATATCTCTTAATTAAAAAACTATCCCTTAGTTGGCAGAATAGTATGACATAGGGATTACTTTTAATAAAGTTAGAAACACCCTATAAAGTTTAACATTAAATTTATTAAAATACAAGATTTTGTTTGAGTCCAATACATTTGTATATATTTCGTTTTAGAAAATGGCATTAAAAAAGAGGACGACATATTAATTATGTCATCCTCTTCCAATTTTTTAACTGTTTAGCTGCTAATCGGTAGGAATGATTAGCTTCTGACCTGGTCTGATAAGTCTTGAGTTAGCTAATTCATTAAGGACAACAATCTTTTCTATAGTTGTACCAAATTTCTGAGCAATTTCCCATACAGAATCTCCCACTTCAACCACATAGATTTTTCCGCTTTTTGCTTCCGATAACCAATTTCGTTTTACTGGTGAAATAACGCCTGCCTTTTCTACTGCTTCCATCATAGCATCCCTTATAGGAATAAATGTATTCAATCCATCCAAGGCATTCTTAAAGTTATAATTATCCCCACCGGTAAACATGAAGTCATTGGTTACCACAGTGTAATACTTATCCATCTCAATAGGTGTGCCATCCTCTAAAACCATACTGGTAATCCTGTTACCAGCTTCTGCCTCTTTATTATAAGTTACCATTACACCGGATATCTGAACCCAGCCAATGTCATCATTCATTATACCGTGTTCGATATTAGCTTTTACATCTGCACCGGATAACTTCATAGTGTATAGGGTATTATCAAAAGGCATCACTTCATATAGTATCCCTGCAGTAATTTCTCCTGCTGGAACAGGAACTCTGAGTCCTCCGCCATTGGTCATAGCAATCTGAACTCCAACTTTTTCTCTCATTACCTCACAGGACCATTCACCTAATAAAGATGGTCCGGCATATCTGTCATGGTCTAGTTCTACTGTAGTTTTACCTAATACCTTTACTAAAACAGGGCCTAATTCTTCTTCGTATTTCGTATAGATCGCCAGGGTGTTAACATCATCTTTAAGAGTATCAGGTCGGTTATAGAGATGATCTAATAATGGCTCTGCACTAACTAACTTATTATTCTCATCAAAAATAAAAGTCATTTTCGCAATTGTCCGGCCGTTATAGTAAGCTTGTACCAGAGGCTTGCCATCAACCAGA
>Ga0307378_10005340_pt1 | contig 17935 bp, 23 predicted proteins | sample UN1MG_FD_202238 | JGI IMG/M metagenome (GOLD analysis project Ga0307378, IMG submission 202238) | Soil microbial communities from Risofladan, Vaasa, Finland - UN-1 | ecosystem: Environmental > Terrestrial > Soil > Coastal area > Acid sulfate soil | place: Finland: Risofladan, Vaasa | collected... | reverse complement strand
GGAAGCTGATCGCTCGCACCGCCGAGCGGGTGTTGCGCGCGGCCGGCGAGGTGCTCGAAGCGGTGGCCCCGGAGACCGAGATCCCCGAGGCCGATGACGCGGACAGCGTGCACGAGGCCGCGTAGGGCGGTCGGGTAGCGTCGGCCAGAGGCCGGGGGCGCGGCTGGGCGTGTCCCCCCGCTGAGTCCGCGTCCCCAGCCACCTACCCTCGGGCGAGTTACGCTAGAGCTCGAGGGGCTTCGCCCCGGGAGGCGCGACCACGGACCATGGCCAGGCTCGAACCACTACGGCGTCCAGCGCCCATGCAGATCCGGCGAGGGTCGAAGTTCGCGATCACCCAGCCGGTCGCCCCGGCGACGATCACCTCGGCTGCTCTCTCAACGATCGGTGACGGCAAGATCGAGCGCCGCGCCGTCGATGCTCGGCAGTCCGAGGCCTACGACTTCAACGAGATCATCGGTGAGGTCGGCTACCTGAACACCCTCACTGCCGAGACGGTCGGGCGGTGCAACGTCCGGATCATGCAGGACGTCCCGGGCGACAACTCCGAGGAGCCAGTCCTGAGCACGGACCCGCGCCCCTTCCGGGTCATGCGCGCCTTCGTCGGCCCGACCGGCGACATCCACTCGCTGATGGCGCAGGGCACGCTCTGCCTGAAGATCGCCGGTGAGGGCTACCTCGTCGGGACCCCAATCCCGACGGCCGATGGTCAGTTCAAGGGCATCGTCTGGGAGATGCTGTCGGTCGAGGAGATCAAGCCCGAGGGCAAGGATCGAGTCAAGCGGAACAGTGGTGGCAGCGGCTCGCAAGTCAGCTTGCCCGAGGACACCTACATCGCCCGCATGTGGCAGCCCGATCCTCGCTTCTCCGATCGACCATCCTCGTCGCTCATGCGCAACGCGGCGATCTGCCGCGAGATCATCACCCTCACCCAGGTCGTCGACGCGGTGGCCAAGTCGCGGCTATCGGCCGGCGCACTGTTCGTACCGGATGAGCTCTCCTTCGGGCCAATCGATCCGATCGAGGATCCAGGCGACGAGTCCGATGATGTCGACGAGTTCACCGAGGAGCTCATCGAACACATGAGCGCGCCCGTCGAGGATCGCACCTCGGCCGCTGGCCTGGTGCCCCTCGTCATCCGTGGCGCGGCCGAACTCGGCGAGGCGATCCGGCTGATCGACCTAGCGCGCGACCTGGACGAGCTCTACATGGAGCTTCGACAGGAGGCGCTGAGCCGGCTGGCCAAGGGGCTCGACGCACCGCCTGAGATCATCGAGGGCAAGGGCGGGCTGAACCACTGGACCGGCTACAACGTCGACGCCGACTTCATCGCCAAGCACGTCGGGCCCGCCGGCCAGAAGGTGCTCGACTTCTACACCGTCGCCTACCTCCGCCCGATGCTCGTCGAGTTCGAGGACATGACCCAGGACGAGGCAGCCGCCTACTCCCTCCAGCTCGACACGAGCCCGATCACCTCGCGCTCCGATGACGCCGAGACCGCCCGCGTGGTGTACGACCGGATCGAGCTCTCCGGCGACGCGCTGCGTCGGCACTCCGGGTTCACCGAGGCCGAGGCTCCCGACGAGGAGGAGCGCCTGCACCGGGTCCTCGTGGACATCCTCGAGCGCCGGCCCCTCGAGCTCGGCCCCACCATCCTCCCGATCCTGTTCCCGGATGCTCCGGTCGCAGGCACACTCCCGACGAGTCCGGGCACGCGCGATGAGGGGCCGGCGACACCACTGGAGACACCGGCTGATCCGGCCGTCGACCAGGACTCGGGCCAGGGCGAGCCAGCTCCGGCATCGATCGGGACACCGCTGATCGATCGGCTGGCGACCGCGGCCGATGCCGCCCTAGAGCGAGCTCTCGAGCGAGCCGGCAATCGGGTCATCTCGAACATGGCGCGGCTCAACGGCGCCGGCGAGGAGGTCAGGGCCAGGGTCCGCGAGGCCGACAAGACCGAGGTCATGGCCGTCGTCGGGCCGGTGAACCTCGAACGCATGGGCTACACCCCGGCCAGCCTGAGCTCGGGCGCGTGGGCGCGCCTGCGCGACACCGGCAAGCGCTGGGTGCGCGACTCGCTGGCAGCTCAGGGTGCCGACTACCGGGTCGCCGATGAGCGCGCCGAGGACGCGATGCGTCGGCTATGCGACGCGATGGACGAGCGCTTCGTCCAGGCTGCACTCGCCCCGGTGCGCGTGGGCGGTAACGGGCTGCGCGTGCCCGATGATCTAGTGCGCGAAGCACTCAGCGCGGCTGGAGCACTGCGGTGACGGTCACGCCGCTGGAGCAAGCCGAGGCCGAGCTCGCTTGGCAGGACCGCCTGGACGTCGCCTTCCGTGATGCCCTGCGCTCCACCGAGCGCACGGTCCTGGAGCGGTACGCCGCCCGAGCCGTCGAGCTCCCCGAGGAAGCCGTGGTCGCAGCGGCATCGGACGTCGGCATCGACGAGGTCTGGGATGACGGGATCTGGGACGACGCGGTCACCGTCGACGTCGCGCCCGAGCTCACCCTCGTCGTGGAGGAGGCGGCACTCCTGAACGCTGAGCGCATCGGACTGGGCTTCGCTCCCGACACATCGGCAATCGTCGAGTCGCACCTCGCCTCGATCAAGACCTTCTCCCCGACGATCCGCCGGCGTCTCGAGCGCACGCTGGTCCAGGGCCTCGACAAGGGATGGTCGGTCGATCGGATCACCTCGCAGATCCGGCAGTCCTCCTCGTGGAATGAGGCCACAGCCAGGAGCTTCGCCCGCACCGAGACGATCGCTGCACAGAACGGCTCGGCCGAGGCGACCTACCGAGCGGCCGGTGTCGAGGGCAAGGTCTGGATCGCGACCGGCGACAGCCGCACTCGAGATACGCACCTCCTGGCCGATGGCCAGATCCAGCCCATCAATGAGTTGTTCATCGTGGGCGCGAGCTCGGGGTCCTACCCCGGCGACGTGAGCTTCGACGCGGCCGAGCGCGTCAACTGCCGGTGTCGTATGGCCGCGCAGGACATCGCTGGCACCGAGCGGTTCGCTCGAGATGTTGACCGAGCCTGGCGCGCCAAGGTCGCTGCGCGCGCTGCGGTTGAGGCCGTCACCGCTGACGCAGGCATGGGCCATGGTTGTCGGCCGATGGTGACGCCCGACGAGGCTGGCTTGCGCGAGGCCGACGAGCCCGACGAGATGGGCTGCGGGAACTGCGCGCACTTCGAGGCCTGCGGCTCGTGTACCTGCGCCGTCGTGATCGCTTGCGTCGGCCCCGAGGACATCTGCGACCTGTACCGGCCAGCACCCTGGTTCGAGCGCTCGGGCGCTGTTGAGGACGAGGAGCTGGCCATCGTCGCTGACGTGCCCTGGCTGTGCACCGGATTGAGTCACTGGGGCGGCGTCAGTGTCCCCCTGTCGACGTTCACTCCTGCCGTCTCCGGCGAGCTGAATCAGTGGCGAGGGTGGTCGGTCCTCGCGTCCTACGAGTTCCAGGGCAACGGCGTGGTCGTCACGGTGGAGCCGACCGAGGAGCAGCGCGCCGCTCTCGCTCAGCCCGGCGGCGAGCCGGCCGAGGTGCTGCACCTGACGCTCGTGTCCCTGGCGAACGGCGCTCAAGAAGATCGGGCAACGGTCGAGCGCGTGGTCGCCGAGGTCGCCGCGATGTTCGGGCCGCTGGCTGGCGAGGTTGCTGGCATCGGCACCTTCGGTGATGAGGATGGGACCGAGGTCAGCCTTGCCCTGATCGACGCGCCAGGACTGGCCGAGCTGCGCCATGAGGTCATCGAAGCGCTCGAGGCCGCTGGCATCCCGATCCACCGGAACCACGACTTCCAACCACACATCACACTGGCGTACGGGCCTATCCCCGAGACGGCGTCGGTCGTCGGTCTAGCCTTGGACTTCGAGGACCTGACGCTGCGGTGGGGACCCGACCGGACTGACTGGCCGCTTGTTGCCGAGGAGGCACAGACCATGCCCTACTTCATCGACCCCGAGAGCGACGCTTGCGACGCGGAAACGCCGATCGCTGTCGTGAACGAGGCGAGTGGCGAGGTCATGGGTTGCCATGCCTCTCTCGCTGATGCCGAGCAGCAGATCACGGCGCTCCTGATCGCCGAGGCTGAGGAAGGCGAGGAGCCTGTCCCCGCCGAGCCGGTAGTCGAGGAGGCCATCGCTGATGCCGAGGTGTTGGCCGAGGCCACGGGCGTCGAGCTCGAAGGCGTCGATGTCCCGCTGGGCGGGGAGGCCGACCTCATCCTTGAGTTCGTGGCCGTCGCCCCGCACGACACCTGCACCGATGACGGAGCATGGGACGGGCCGGCCAATGAGGCACGCGCCCGCAGCGGTGAGGGGATGGGGTACTACGAGGCGGCCTATGCCTGGTACGACTCCGATGGCGATCTCGAGGCGAAGGCCTCCTGGCGCTTCATCCACCACTTCGTCAACGAGACCGGCGACCCCGGCTGCGCCTCCACCGTCGCTGCCTCTGCTGGGATCGGTGTGCTGAACGGCGCCCGTGGCGGAACCACGATCCCCGACGAGGACCGCCTCGGTGTGTGGGAGCACCTGGCCCAGCACCTCGCCGACGCCGGCCTGGATGCGCCCGAGCTGATGTCGGTCGACGATGCCGCCTTCGTGGCGCGTGCTGTCGAGGCTGGCCTGGAGGTCGACTCGGCCGATGCCGCAAGCGTCGCCGCTGCGCGCGATGCCGGCCAGCAGATGCTCGAGGTCGTGACCACCGAGGTCACCACGATCACGCAGACCATCGAGCTCGAGATCGAGGCCGATGGTGATGAGCCCGTGGATGCAGCCCGCGAGCTCCTGGCGGCACTCCTGTCCAGCATCCCCGAGGATGAGCTGGCCGCCGAGCTCGCACGCCGCTGGGCCGAGGACCTCGTGTCCGATGCTCGGGCAGCAGTCCAGGCGACCAAGGTCTTCGCCGCCGACGAGGATGACGAGGTCGCGGACGACAACGACTTCGAGCTCGTGCTCGGCCGCTTCGCCGAGGATGGCGAGATCGAGTGGGAGGGGACGATCATCCCCGAGGGCATCCCGTCGGGCGACCGCCGGATGATCGCCGAGGGCGCGCTCACCTGGCGCGTGCTCCCGCTGCCGCTGATGCTCATGAAGGAGAACGCCGAGGGCCATGACGGCTCGGTGCTGGCCGGCTCGATTCTCGAGCTGGACCGAGTAGGTCACGAGATCGTCGGCCGTGGCCGCTTCGACTCGGGTCCTGATGGCCAGGAGGCGAAGCGCCTGCTCAAGGAGCGCACCCTGCGGGGCGTTTCCGCCGACATCGACTCGGTGGTCATCGAGTTCCGAGACCCGGTGACCGGTGGCCCGGTCGACATGGAGGACGTGATCTTCGGCGAGGCCGAGGCGCTCGAGGTCCTCATCGAGGGGCGCATCATGGGCGCCACGCTCACGCCGTTCCCCGCCTTCCAGGAAGCACACATCGTCGTGCTTGATCCCACGACCGCCCGTGGCGATGCCGCTGTGGCTGCCGTGGTGGCCGCTGGTGGCGAGTACGACGGCTCGCACGACGTCTGGCGAGTTCACACCCCGGCTGCCTTCGCCCTGGCCGGCCAGGAGGTCGCCGCTCCCGAGCGCCCGGCCGTCGTGGCTGCTGCCGGTGAGATTCCGATCAACCCGCCCGGCGAGTGGTTCGAGCTCCAGGATGACGGCGAGCGCGCCTTCGAGGTCGATGCCGAGGGGCGGTGCTACGGCTTGGCCATCGAGTGGGACACCTGCCACATCGGCCAGGGCCGGCGCTGCCTGAACGCCAGCGACTTCCAGCGCGACGGGTTCAGCCACTTCTACGCCGGTGGCAAGCGGGTCCTCACCGACTCGGGCGAGCTCGTCGAGGTCGGCACGATCTACGCCGACACCGTGCATCCGAACCTCCTCATGGAGGCGTCCGACGCGCAGGCCTTCTACGCCCACACCGGCTGCGCACTCGCCGACGTCCGCCTGTACGAGACCAGCCGCGGCATCGTGGCTGCCGGTGCCATGCGCCCGGACGTGAGCCCGATCGAGGCTCGCGCCTTCCGTGGCTCGGACGTGTCGCCGGACTGGCGCTGGATCCAGGAGCCCCGTGGTCGTGGGCGTCACCGCCTCATCGGTCTGCTGGCCTGCAACGTCTCGGCGTTCCTCGTCGAGGCCGTGGCCGCGTCAGCCGGTGCCGCGCCCGGCTCGGCGCGTGCGACCTTCACCACCGATGAGGACGCCACCCCGATCGCGGCTGTCGGGCTCGGGATGGTGCGCAAGCGCCGAGTCCCCGATGCTGAGACTGTCGCGGCACTCGAGGACCGGATCGTTCAGCTCGAGATCGGGTACGAGTCCCTCGCCTCGTGGGCTCGGCCGGCTCGGGCCGCTGCGGCTCGGGAGAAGCTCGCCAGCAGCGTCGCCTCAACCGGCGAATCGTGCTCGTGCGGCGGGACGTGCGGGAGTTGCTCCACCACGGAGTGACCACCGGCAGCCCCTGCCCCTAGCCATACCATCAGCCACTCGCCGCGCATGTTCGCGCTCGAGGCCGGCTCGGCGCGCCCGGCCCGAGGCCAGCAACCGCAAGGCCTTCCGCCCCCTGTCTAGGGATACTTGACGCGGCCTGGGGAGTCGTGTCTATAATTACTACATGAACGAGACCCGCTGCACCGAGAACGAGAGCCACTGCGAAGCGTGTGGGAACACCTCCCCCGAGGACGTGGACCCCCGCAACACCGACGACGGCTACTCGAACTGCTGCAACGAGATCATCGTCTCGGGCTCGGCATCCTGCCGGGCTCACCACCTGGACCACTGAGTCCACAACCAAGGAGCACGACGAACATGAGCACACCGAACCCCTTCGAACAGCGGGCCCGGGTCCGCAAGGCGCAGGCACTCATCGAGGCCCTCGATGCGCAGTGCTTCGCACCTGCGAGCGGCGTGAAGATCCCCGCTCACTTCCAGGCCGAGATCGTGGCCGAGTTCACCGACGCTGACTGGGACGCCCTGGTCGACGTGGCCGGCGTCAACCCGCCGAGCGCCGTCACCAAGGATGCGGTTGTCCTGTTCCTCGGGAGCCGCTCCGAGTTCCAGTCCACCACCACGGGCGCCTGAGCGCCCACCGAGCAAGGAGCACGACGACATGCGCAAGATCACGGTCACCTTCACCTTCGACACCGATGCCACTGACGAGCAGATCTACGACATGGTCTCTGCCGCTCGGGTGCAGATCGAGGAGCCGGCTGATGCCGCTACCGGCGACGACATGGATGCCACCGTGTCGAACGTCGCTGAGGTCATCGGCCTCCCCTTCGACTGAGCAAGCCGGTCCTACGATGGGCCGGTGCATCGGGACCCGCCTGCCTGGCTCACCGACGGCGACTGGCGCGGCCTACTCGTGGGCGGCGCGTGCGCCTACGAAGCCGCGGCCCTGGTCTCGGCCGGCCGCATCCCCACCCTCACCCACCTCGCGTGGCGTGCTCGGGTGAACCGCGCCGGCCGGCTCGTGCTCTGGCTCGTGCTGGGCTGGTTCGTTGAGCACATCTTCGGAGAGGGCCGGTGATGTCTGCGCGCCCCAAGCTCGGTGGCCCGCTATCCGCCCCGAGCCGCGAGGCCGGCGGGTAGCGTCAACCCCATGGACGAGATCCTGGTGGTCAGAGGTGGGAATACGGTCTGGGACCGTCGGCTCGGTCGCGTCCAGCAGTTCGATGAGCGCTCCCGGCAGTTCGGCATCCGGGCCACGATCGAGGCCAAGCGCCCGAGGTCCTACACCTGGAGCTGCGCGCCGTTGCTCGATCAGGGCACCGAGGGCGCGTGCGTCGGGTTCGCCTGGGCACACGAGCTGGCCGCTCGACCAGCCGTAGTGCCAGCCACCGAGCTCCTCGCCCGGTCGATCTACCACGAGGCCCAGCGCCTCGATGAGTGGGACGGCGAGGACTACGAAGGCACGAGCGTCCTGGCTGGGGCAAAGGCGACGATGGCCCGAGGCCACCTCAAGGAGTACCGCTGGGCGTTCGGCCTGACCGATCTCATCCTGGCCATCGGCTACGCCGGCCCCGCCGTGCTCGGGACCTGGTGGCACGAGGGCATGTTCGACGTCGGCGAGTGCGGGTGGCTGCACGTCACCGGCGACCGGGCCGGCGGGCACGCCTTCCTCGTGAACGGGGTCTCGGTGCCCGAGCGCACCTTCACCGTCCACAACTCCTGGGGCTCGACATGGGGCAATGCCGGCGAGGCGAAGATCGGGTGGGACGACATGGAGCGGCTGCTCCACGACGACGGCGAGGCCTGTGTGCCCATCAGCCGCGTCCGACCTCGGTCGTAGAGTCCATCTCGAGCTACTCGAGGGGGCGACTCATGGTGCTCAGGTTGGGGAAGTTCCGGGCCTGGCGATGGATGCTCCGCCGGCTCGGCCACCGGACGTGGTTCCACCATCAGCTCGGCGCCTGGGCCACCACTCATGGCCCCTGTCGTGGATCGGTCCAGCTCGGCCTCGGCTGGGTCGAGGAAGGCTGGCGCTCTAGGGTCTAGGTCCTAGAGCGTGGCGCGCCCGGTCAACGCGACAGCGGCGAGCACCTGCGCCCGGTTGTCGGAGAACACCTGGCCGACCGCCTGGAGGTCCGTGCCGTACACCTCCAGCCGGCCGCCCTCGTTCTTGTGGATCGGCGCCCGCACCCACCGGACATCGACCTGGATCGTGGCCTCGAACTCCCACGGCCACTTCGCCTCGTTGCGCTCCTCAACCTCGCCGGTCCTGCCGTCATCCCAGATGTTCACCCGCAACGCGTGCCACGGGACGGGGACGACGGGCTCGCCCTTGTCGAACAGGTGGAATGACTCCACCCGCAGCGACCCGCTGCTGTAGAAGTCCTCGCTCCCGGCGAGCTGAATGATCGCCGCCTCGGCGTCGCGCTTGCGACGGAACAGGGCGTGGACGCGGTAGTCCGAATAGGTGCCGCTCGAGACGGCGTGGACCTTCTTCATGGCGGGCCTCCGTGGCTCGGGGTAGGTGCGATCACCAGCCGTTGTGGCCGTGACCGGGCCACGGCATCTGGTACATGCCGTCGGTGCTGCGCTCCTTCACCGCCGCGAGGATGGCGCCGAAGTTGCCGGCACCGAACTCGTCCTCGAGATCGGTGTAGTCGGCGGGCGCGACGTTGTTCTTGCGGATGGCGGCACGAAGGGCGAACGTCAACTCGCCATAGAACTCGTCATAGACCATCTTCGCCATCAGTCCTCCTCGCAGTCGTGGCCGTAGTGCCACTCTCCGGCGTCGTCCTCGTCCAGCAGGTCGAACACCCTGCTGCACTCGACGCACCGCGCCTTCGTCTGGATCTCCATGTGATGTTCCCTTCGTGATGGGCTCGGGCTTGGGTGGTGGATCAGACGGCGTCGATGAGCTCGACCGGCACGACGATGGGGGAGCCGGTGCGGAACTTGCCGACGTCGGTGTTGATGGTGACCTCGACCTTGGACTGACGCTTCCGAGTGATGGTGCCCTCGACGCCGGCCAGGTACTTCGGGCGGGTCTTGTTGTTGAAGCGAACCGTGTCGCCGACGTTGAAGCCGGAGAAGGCCTGCGCGATGCGCACCGAGCGAGTTGCCTTGCGGCGCTCGCTGACTGCTTCGTAGATGGCATCGAGCGAGTCGTCGAACTCGCCGTGCAGGATCTGGCCGGCGATGCCGTGGGTCTGGGTGTCCATGTCGTCGTGCTCCTTCGTCGTGGCCCGGTGTTTCCGAGCCGCTGAGAAAACCATATCGTGAGGGTGGGACACCGTCAATTATACATAGACAGGGAAAGGCCTTCCGGGGGATGTCTAGGGAAACTTGACGCGGTGTCGCAGGTCGTGTCTATAATTACTGCATGAACAAGAACGCAACCACCGCAGACACCGCCAGCGAGGATTACCTCTACGGGACGCTCTACAAGATGGAGCGCACCCTCGAGGATCTGTTCACCTGGGATCACGCCACCAAGGGCTTCGCCTGGACCGGCACCACCGAGCAGTTCGACGAGCTCCAGGCGCTGCGGGCCGAGATCAGCAACCACCCGCTGATCGCCGCTGAGGCCGAGCAGATGATGCGTGCCGAGGCTCGGTGCTGAACGATGGAGACCACGACCATGACCACACTCACCCCCGCCGCCGCTGAGGCGTTCCGCATCGCCAAGCGCGGCGACCGGACGCACGCTCTCACCGGCGAGACCTTCGTGAGCACCTTCACCGGTGCGGCGACGACCTTCGCCTACGCCACCGACGGCAGCTTCTACCGCTGCGCCGAGGAGTCCTGATGCGCCGCACCACACCGCCCGCCGACTGGGCGGACACCCCGATCGACTGGGACCGCCTCACGCAGGACGAGGCCGAGGAGGCCGGCTCCTACGATGACGTGATCGACGTCGGGCCTGAGCCCGCGCCGAACCTCGCGGCTGCACCGGCCGAGGACCCCGAGTGGGTGGCCCTCCTGCTCGCTTCCGCCTGAGCGTCCGACGCTCGGTCCATGATGGCCGGCGTGGAGATCAACCTGTCCGTCACGACCGGCCGCGCCGAGCGCGCCGCGCCGGGTCCGAGTACCAGCATCACCGATGCCTTCGACCGGATCGTGGTCGATGCCTACGAGAAGTTGCGCGAGTCGCTCGCGGCGAACGACCTCGAGCGCGCCGAGCAGCGGCGCCTGTTCCTCGGTGGGGCGATGGCCTGCTGGGCCGCCGTGGCTGGCGAGGAACCGGCTGCCGTCAACGAGCGGCTGGTGCGTGAGCTCGGAGCCCTGCCCCACCCGCGCTCGGGCGAGCGGCGCTTCGAGCAGGGCCAGCCCGTCGAGCGCCAGACCGTCGTGAGCATGGACCGCGCTGGTGAGCGCACCCAGTCCGACGGGTTCGTGGAGCGGCCGCGCCTGGCCGACATGCCCGAAGCCGCTTCCGAGGATGAGCCGGCGTGAGCGTCAAGTTCTGGGCCGAGTGGTTCCAGTCGCTCCCGGCTGAGGTTCGCGCCGAGCTCGTTGACGCTGTGCTCGACGCCAGCTTCGTCGAGGCGCGCGTGGAGCCAATCGCTGGGACGCCCCATGTGCTGGTCACCCTGGACGGCGAGCCCGACGTGGCGCTCGCCCCGATGCCGCGGCTCTGGGTGAGGTGGCCATGATGCGTGAACTTGACGCACACACGATGATCCTGAGCATCCGGGATGGTGCCGCCCACATCGAGGGGTTCGTCTGCCCGAGCTCCGGTGCCGACCGGCCCTGCGCGCTGTGGGCTGACGATGTTGGCGTGGAGACGGTGGACGCCTGCTTCTGGGAGCACGAGGATGGGGCGATGGGGTTCATCAACGACATGGGCCACGGCGAGTTCCTCGAGGACTTCTCCTGCGGCAGCCTCGAGCCGCAGGTCTTCCTGCACACCGATGGCGCTGGCACCCCAACGAAGGTAGAGCTCGCATGACCGACCACCCATTCCGCGATGCCCTCGAGACTCGCGCTCAGCAGGACTTCGCCGAGCACGACGAGCACCGCGAGGCTGGCCGGCTCCCGACCAGCGAGCAGTACCAGTGCATGAAGTCATTGGGCGGGAGTGCGCATGGCCGATGTCAACTCGCCGAAGGGCATGCCGGCGACTGCTGGTGGTCGCCGTTCTTCGCCGGCCGAGGCCGCATCCGGTACATCACCGAGCCGACCGATGGCGTCGATGACTGACTTCTCGCCCACCGCCGCCCGCGATGCCCAGCACGTTGCGCAGGTCGTGGTCGACCGAGACACCTGGGAGCTCGTGCCCTCCTGCACCTGCGGCTGGGCTGGGACTCGAGTGGACCTCTCTCTGTTGGATCGGCAGGAGGCCGCAGCCCAGACGAGGCCCGAGCTCGTCGAGCACCTGTCGGCCTTCCAGTGCTGGCACTGCCAGGGCGCCGGCGATGTTGCTGTGCGGCGCGTCCGCTCGGGCGAGCCGACCCGCAAGACGTGCCCGACCTGCCGTGGATCAGCGACCTGCTGGCCCGCTGGTTACGGGGATTGACGCCCTCTGGTCCAATCTGCATAGACACATTCGTCTACGGCCCCTAGACTATTGGACATGGACAAGATTGGGTTCGCACTGGATCTGGCACGGGAACTGCGCGCCATCCGCGAGGTCTACGGCAACCGGGTTGGAGATCGAGTGGAGCACTCGCTTGATCGCGCCCGGGTGACCGGAGCGACCAGCGACTGGCGCGCCATCGTCGATGCCGAGCTCGTCGTGGCGGAGGCCGAGCGCGGGCTCATCTCTCGCGCCTCCTGACGCTCCACCGATGGGGATGCGCGGGTGCTCCCGTGGGCCAGGTATAGCCTGACCTTCACGGGACGGCCGTGGGCCACCCGAGGCGGCCGACGTAGTCGGAGCCGGAACCCACAACCCGACGCCGGCATCCCCGCCGGTCAAAGCACCAGGAGAGAGACCATGGAGGATCGGATCACCGTCCCCGAAGACCTGAGCGAGCTGAACGACGAGGCCCTCGTCGAGCTCGGCCAGTCCATCCAGGAGGCCGCTGCGGGCATCGACCCCGAGTCCAGCGAAGACTCCCTGACCGAGGTCGAGCGGCTCGTTGCCGAGTTCGACCGTGTCAACGACGAGCTCACCGCCCGTGAGCAGCTCGCCGCCGAGCGCGCCGAGCGGGGCAAGGTCGCTCTCGAGCGCCTGGGCCTCGTCGATGACGAGACCGCTGGCGATGACGCTGGCGAGGAGCTCGAGGTCGAGGACGTGGCGGATGCCGCTACGACCGATGACGCCGAGACCCTCGAGGTCGAAGCAGAGGTCGTCGAGGAGCTCGCCGCCGAGGACATCGAGATCGAGGCCCCCGAGGCCGAGGTCCTGGTGCCTGAGATCGTCGAGGCCGCAGCAGCGAAGACCCGCCGCCAGGTGGTGTCCTCGCTCAAGCGCTCCCGTCCGATCTACGCCGAGCCCCGCAAGGCCGAGCCCCGTGGTGCAGCGATGATGGCTGCGCAGTCCATGGGTGCCATCAGCGAGGGCCAGGCGCTCGACGCCGCAGCGCTCGCGCAGGCCATCACCAAGAAGCGCCACGGCATCGGCAACGTCCCGTCGGGCACCTTCGAGAAGGTGACCATGGGCAGCTCGGTCGCCGAGTTCGGAACCACGCTCGGTGGCGGTGCGGAGGAGAACTTCTCGTCCCTCGCCAAGGTCGTCGGCGATCACGCCGCCGCCCGCGCCGCGCGCACCGCAGTCGTCGCCTCCGGTGGCAACTGCGCTCCGCTCGAGGCGAACTACGACTTCTTCCGTCTGGCGGAGTCGATGAGCCCGGTCGAGGACTGCCTGCCGGTTGTGCAGGCACCTCGTGGCGGCATCCGGTACATCCAGCCCACCGACTTCCGCGATGCGGCAGGCGGCGTGCGGGTGACCACCGAGGCCGAGGACGCGGCTGGCTACCCCCCCACGGCACCCAAGCCGTGTGTGGCAGTCGTCTGCCCGCCCGAGCAGGAGTGCCGCGTGGACGCGGTGTCGCAGTGCGTGCGCTTCGGCAACCTCAACCACCGGGTGTTCCCCGAGCAGGTCGAGTCCTTCCTCGAGGACCTGGCGGTCATCTTCACCGAGACCAAGGAGATCTTCTACCTCGACGCCATCGAGGCGGGATCCACGGCGGTCACCACTCCGGCAGGGCCTTACGGCGCTGTCCGGACGTTGGCCGATCAGATCCTTCGGGCAGCGGCGAACTACCGCCGGCGCAACCACATGGATCCCGACGCCGTGCTGCAGCTCATGCTGCCGTCATGGGTCGTCGAGTTCCTGAAGGTCGACGCCATCAACGACAACAGCCTGGGCTTGTCCTGGCTGGATGCGGACATGGACGCCATCGCCACGTTCTTCGCCCAGGCGAACCTGGACGTGTGCTACTACTACGACTCGGCCACCGGTGCCGGGCAGGCGTTCAACGAGGCGCAGGCGGCTGGCCCGCTCAACGCCTGGCCGACCAGCGTCGTGAGCTACCTGTTCGCTCCGGGCACCTTCGTCCGGCTCGACGGCGGCACCCTCGACGTCGGTCTCATCCGGGACTCGAGCCTCAACGGCACCAACGACCTGGAGATCTTCTCCGAGCAGTGGGTCCAGGTCTGCCAGGTTGGTCTCGAGTCGCTCCGCATCGAGCACAACCTCTGCCCGAACGGCACGGCGCCGGACTTCGTCGCACCGTTCGTCTGCTGATCCAGCAGGCGCAGTAACCTCGACACTCAGCAACCCGGGGCGGCCGGCGCGATCCGCCGTAACCGCCTCGGGCCTGAGAGTCACCGCCGATCGGAGGACACGCAATGGGTGTAGCGCCCGAGATCAACGCAGAGCCGCCGGTCTCGGTCCCTGCTCTGCATGGGCTCACCCAGTCCGCTCCGATCATCGACGGCCCTGCCCGCTGGGAAGCGGGGGTCGTCATCCAGTCCGAGACCTGTGTGGAGGCCGACAGCTTCGACCCTTGCGCGCTGACCGATGATCTCCAGCAGATCACGGTCGATGCCACCTCGGGGACCTGGACCGTCGACTACGACGGCGACGTCTCCGGGCCTCTCACCTTCGACATCACCGCCTTCGCCCTCCAGACGGCCCTAGAAGGCCTCACCGGGATCTCCCTCGGCGATGTGCGCGTCAGTGGCGGTCCGGGCGACACGGGCGGAACCACGCCCTACACGATCGCTTTCACGGGCAACCTGGCCGGCGTCGATGTCACCGAGCTCGTGGTCGCTTCGATCGACCTGGCCGGCGGTGGCGCCACCGTCTCGGTGCTCACGATCCAGGAGGGCGGCGAGCAGATCGTCAAGTCCTCCGAGGACAACCGCCCGATCGTCTACCAGAACCCGACGGTGCTGAACGTTCCGGTGACCTGCTCCAGCTTCGGCTGGGAGGCCGAGAGCTGGATCGAGAAGGCTGAGCTCCGCATCCAGCTCGGCGCGTCAAAGGCACTCGAGACCGAGTGGTGGGGCGGATACAAGAACCCCTTCAACCAGTCGCTCGTGCGATCGACGCCCAACACCGATGAAGCCATCCTCAACCCGGGCGGAGCTGCCGCGCCGGCTGCCGTCTCGCCGGGCATCGCCCTGGCCCTGTTCGCCCAGGCGCTCGCCAACTGCGCTGACGGCTCGAGGGGCATGATCCACGCCACACCGGCGCTGGTTGCTCGCTGGCTGAACCTCACGGCGCTCAACTCCGTATCAGTCGACTCGCTCGTCGATGAGCTCGGCGAGAACATCGCCGGACCGAACGTGCTGGTGACGCCGGACCGTGGCGACATCGTCGTGGACGGCACCGGCTACCTCGGCACCGGCCCGCTGGGCCAGCCGCCACCGAGCGCCAACGAGGCCTGGGCCTACGCCACGGGCATCGTCGACGTGCGGCTCGGCGAGATCGAGGTGTTCCCCGGGACCCTGGCCGAGGCGCTTGATCGCCGCGTGAACACGATCACCTTCAGGGGCGAGCGCACGGGTATGGCGATCCATGACGGCTGCTGCATGTTCGCCGTACTGGTGGACATCTGCGGGACGGTCTAGACGATGCCCGGGGCACCGATCCCCGAGTGCCTGACGACCGCCGGCGACGAGTGCCAGCCGGTCCAGCTCGTCGTGCTCTGCGACGACAATGGCCCCTTCCTCCGTCGCTACCAGGTCAACTGCGACAACGGCGCGATCCTCGGCATCGTCGACACCCTCCTCAACGGCACCACTCCCTACGTGCCGGTCGGCACGATCACGGTCTGCGCCGAGGCTCTGGCCGTCACGGTCGAAGCTCGCCAGCTCTGCGACATCGGCTCGGGCGGGCCAGGCTTCCAGATCTCCTTCCTCCGAGTCGAGGTGCGCGACGAGAACGGCGTTCTGATCTCGAGCTTCGACACCGAGCCCGATGGGGTCACGCCCTACGTGGCGGTCGGCCCTGTCGACTTCGACTGCGACTGCATCGAGTGCGATGAGCCCGAGGTCTCTGCGCGGCGCGAGAACCTCTCGGGCATCTCGTCCTGGGTCATGCCGGCCAACACCCATTCCGTCACCGTCAAGGTGCGCGCCATTGGCGTGGCCGGCTCGGTGACGATCACCGACAATGCTGCCAACACGACGGCGATGTTCGTCGGCGATGAGGAGACCTGGGATGCCGACGACTCGGTACTAGCCACGCCCTTCACCGTCGACCTGGCTGATGCCGGCGACTCGGTCACGATCCTGTACGAGGTCCGACTCTGATGGGAAACTGCTGCCGTATCCGTGTGCCGGACGACGACGCCGTGGTGTTCGCGCCCACCGCCGGAACCCAGTCCGATGCCACCCGAGCGAACTGGCTGAGCGGGTTGCCGGCTGTGAGCGGCTCGTTCGCCACGAACCAAGGCGACCCAACAGCAGTCGTTGCTGGCGACTACTCGGCGATCCTCGGCGGCCTAGCCCACTCGGTCACCGGGGACCGCTCGGCCATCGTCGCTGGCGACTCGCACTCCATCGTTGCCGATGACGCCTTCATCGGCGGTGGCGATCCTCACTCGATTACGGGTGACCGAGGAGCCATCCTCGGCGGTTCGACCAACTTGGTGAGTGGAGTCGACGGCTTCATCGGCGGCGGCGACCGTGGTGCCGCTACCGGACCCCGCTCCATCGTGGTCGGCGGAACGAGGGGCTTTAGCGGCGGTGCAGACGGGGCGAGCATCGGTGGGGCTGGGTTCCCCTTCAACGGCGGCGCTCGTTCCATCGTGCTCGGTGGAGACTCCCCCTTCATCGGCAGCCCGGCCGACTCGGCCATCGTTGCTGGAACCTTCCACGCAATCACCGAGTTCATCGGTCTTGCTTCGCGAGGCTTCATCGGTGGAGGTAACGGCTCCTTCATCGACGGCGGCGTGGACTCCGGCATCATGGCCGGTCGCTTCCATATCGTGCAGGGTCCCGGCGCTGACCGCTCGGCGATCGTCGGCGGCACCTTCCACGAGATCAACGGAGAGGACTCCTTCATCGCAGGCGGTAGTGGCCCGGCCATCATCGGCCCGACCCGGAACCACCGGATCACGAGCGACCGCTCGGCCATCATCGCTGGCTACAACGGGGACATCGTTGCCAACGATGGGTTCATCGGCGGCGGTCGCGAGAACTCGATCACCGCAGGGGCCACCGAGTCGTTCATCGGAGGCGGCGGCGGCGGCACGGTCAGCAACACCCGCTCGGCGGTCATCGCCGGGACGTTCGGCACCGTGGGGGCAAACGACTCGGCGGTCATCGGCGGCACCTTCTGTTCCGTCGGTTTCGCCCTCCTCGGCGCGTCCGTCATCGCTGGCGGCGTCTCGAACACGATGGTCTCGAACCGCTCGTTCATCGGCGGCGGCGACTCCAACTCGATCGCCGGAGCGTCGCGCAACGCGATCATCGGCGGACTGTCCAACTTCTTTGGTGCAGGCTCGAACGACAACGGGGCGATCTGCGGCGGCTCGCTCAACGGCATCGACGCTGCCCGCGACTACTGCGGCATCCTCGGCGGGCGCAACAACCGGGCGCAGGCCACCGACTGCGCGATCGCTGGCTCCAACGGGGCGACCATCGTGTTCGGTGTGTCCACGACCGGCTTCATCGGCGGCTCAGGCACCGGGGCGACGGTCAGCGCGGCTCGATCTTCGATCCTGTCGGGCGGCGTGGTCACCTCCCCCGACTCGGTGGCGATCTGCGGCGGCACCGCTTCATCGGGTTCGCGCACCTTCGCTCACGGCACCGGCCTGACCAACCCGGTAGGCTTCCGAGGCGTGGTGCCGGTCACGGCTCCTGTTCTCGCTGCGATCCCCGGACCAACTGGCATCGCCGGCCTGGACGCCTGGATCGCCTCGATCGACGCCGCTCTGCTCACGCAGGGCTTGGCTCGGAGGCCGTGATGGGCTACCAGACTGGGGCTGCATCATGAGCTGTGGATGCCGTATCCGGGTTAGCGAGTCCGTCCGCTGCCCTCCGGCGCTGTTCGCTGACGGCGGTGTGCCTGCTGGCTCGCTGCCGCCGGTC
>Ga0307378_10005339_pt1 | contig 17938 bp, 22 predicted proteins | sample UN1MG_FD_202238 | JGI IMG/M metagenome (GOLD analysis project Ga0307378, IMG submission 202238) | Soil microbial communities from Risofladan, Vaasa, Finland - UN-1 | ecosystem: Environmental > Terrestrial > Soil > Coastal area > Acid sulfate soil | place: Finland: Risofladan, Vaasa | collected... | reverse complement strand
AACTGCTTAGTATCAACGAGATTGCCCTCTTCAATGGAGAAATGGAAGGGTATGCATTTTCCCGCAGTCATTGCAAGACCAATCTTCACCTGCCTTTTATCAGGTCTGTGGTCCCTGCTAAACCCAAGTTTTGCAAGCTTGCAGCTGTCGCCATTGAAAAACGATGAGGTCCAATCAATGAATACATAGTTCAGGTCCAACCCGAACTTTTTATTGACTTCGTCCATCAGCGAGGGGTATATCCTTTCAGCGTTTTTGCCGAGTAGTTCAAGGCCCCGATAGTAGGTTCTCTCATGGATTTCCTCTGGTTTGATGTCGAATTCCAACGCTGCAGATGATGCATCGTGTATATGCTTAACACTCTTCAATACACTGTCTGGCTTGTCTATTCTCGCAGAAACCAGCGACAACGCGATTTTATCCAGCGGTAATCCCTTCCTCTTGATTTCAAGAGCGTTGATAATGCGAGACAACCCGATCTGGTTGTCCATTTTCTTCGTCAGTTCTGTTCCACCCGCATGCAGGGTGTTTATGCATTCATATGCACTATTCATAGCTATCGCCACCATTTATGTCTCTATTAGATATTTAGAGGCTTTACACTTATCTGTTTCGGTTTAAATCAATATAGAAAAAGTTGCTGGTGTCAAATTCAGGATATAAATCCCAATAGCTGTTGTTATTGTATTGATATAATATGAACCTCGCCGATTTTTTATTATCCGAATACGGAAACGCTTCAAGCATATCCCCGCCCCGATAAACAGAATGATGGCTGCATTTGCCGCGGACTTCAGGCAGGATAAGGATATCAACGTAGGGGTCGGCTATGTAAATGAACGGACGATCCCCCATGCCCTCATTTTAGAGGCTATGCAAGCGGTTATTGCACATCCGGAAAAATACAAAGTAGCACTCAATTACGGCGGGTCACAGGGCTCTCCTAATTTGATTGATTCGATCAAGAAGTTCCACGTAGAAACCGGTATCGGCGGCCTCACACAAGAGATTGTGGATCATAACGAAGTTATTATCGGCCCGAACGGTGCGACGAGCCTGCTCGAAGGGATTGCACATGTGTTACCGCCCGGAATAGTAATCACCTCCGACCCGATGTACTACATCTATTGCGATTTTCTCGAACGTCAGGGTTTTGAGGTACTAACGGTGCCCGAAGATGAGAACGGGATAAGAACCGATTTATTACGCGAGAAACTCGGAGGATTATGCTTGGGCGCCCGAAAAAATGACGTTCGATTCTTTTATATCGTGACTATCAATAATCCGACAAGCATTATACTCTCGAACGAACGAAGGGCGGAGTTGGTGCAGATTGCGACTGAATTGTCTATTGATGTGGGCAGAAAAATCCCCGTATTCTTTGATAAAGCCTACGAAAATTTGGTGCATGACCCGACAGTGCCACCGTTACAATCAGGATTGCTTTATAATGAAAAGGGCATTGTCTATGAGATAGGAACCTTATCGAAGATTCTCGCGCCGGCATTGCGGATCGGCTACATGATAGGAAATGACTGCTCGTTCTTAAGAGCAATGATACAAAAGACGAGCGATGTCGGATTCAGTGCACCGTTAATTACACAGGAGATTGCCAGTTACCTCTTAGACCATCACGTCCAAAAGCAGATAGATACTGTTAACCAGAGCTACAGGCAAAAAGCAAGAGCAGTGAAAGGTTTTATAGAAGAGCACTTGGGCGATGTTATATCCGCATGCAGTGGTGGCAAAGCGGGCTTTTATTTCTATTTGACTTTTGACGGAATCCAAACGACAGAAGAATCCGCTTTTTTCACGTACTTGTCACGAACGACGGGCGATATAGCTATTGACGGTCCGGATACTGATAATAACCCGCGAGTGATTTATTTACCGGGGGAATTTTGTGTGCATCCACACGGTGACCTCGTTGAGATCGGCAAACGGCAATTACGATTATCCTACGGGTTTGAAGAAGTAGAAAGGATACGGGAAGCAATAGAGTTAATGAGTGAGGCAGTAAAGTTCTCGGTTCTAAACATCTCTTGAACACTATTGTCAGTCAGTCACTCACGATCGGCGATCGTTTTTAGTTCTTTTATCTTATTTGATATCATAAATGCGAAGATCATCATGCCCAAAAAATTGGCGATAATCATCGCAGATCGACTCTTTGACAACCATAACTGCTTGTGGATATGGGTGTGCAAGGAGAAGCACCAGAGCCATATGGGACGATCCCGTAAGGGTAAATTTTAGATGTTTATTCCAATTTCAAATTTATAGTATGTATCCAAGATACATGGAAATTTTATTTGGCCCCTTTACTTAAGCTAAAAAAGAAGATTTTTAAGCAAGAATAAATTTTTGGATAAGTAAAATGGGATTTTGGGATGATGTTAGAAAAAAAAATAATGAAACGGAAAAGCGACAACTGGAAAAAGCAGCGAACAAAAAGTTACAACAGCTACTAAAACATAGGGAAACGCTGAATAACGAGTTTTTTGGAGCCATGATACGTAGAGAAATGCCGACTTTGGAGCAAGATATAGAGCAGCTCAAACAGGCTTTGAAAAAGCAAGACCATGACAAAATTAAAAGGCTGCTTAATAATTTGCCGTCTCTGAAGCAAGATGAGAAGCTACAGACGAGGGGTGGAATTGGAGCCTTACTTTTTGCAGGTCCAATACTTCTCGCATTTTTCAGCGTTCTGATAATAATCTTGGTATTCTTTCTCATCTTGATTTTCTAAACTTTAATGGGGAGACTTTTGTATGAAAAAGTTCATAGATGATGATAGAGGTTATTTGGATTGGATAGATAGAAATCCTCGAGGTTTCGTAGTTAATACTTACAGAAATCCTTCAAGTAAATATTTAATACTTCATCGTGCAACTTGTGGGACAATTAGCACCTCTAAAAGAACAATTGGACGACAAGAAATTACATCAAAATATGTTCACTTCGCAGAATTGAACTTGAAGAATGGGGAAAAAGAGAAGTAGGTGAGAATCCAAAACCTTGTCAGATTTGCAATCCAGAATCGTACTTCTATGAGAAATAAGCATAGCAGATAATATAGTATATCCAAAACAGTTTCTTATCTATTATCCTACGGCTTTGAGGAAGTAGAAAGGATACTGGAAGATATATTAGAGGGATTTGATAACACGGAATGAAAATTAATCGGGAAGGCTACTCCAAATCCCGCTTTATCTTATTCGCACAGAGATGAGCGATTCGTGTGGGTTCCGGCAGTTTGTGCTTGTGTATGCACGTTTTAATCAGCTTCAGTGAGGTTTCCAGCGATACTTTATGTCCCGGCGCTACGATTATGGGTTTACTGCCCGTTTTACTCTTAAGATAATAACCGATTTCCCTATCGTGGTATGTAATTATACGCGATCCTCCTTCCTCAATTGGTAATTCGCCCGTGCCGCACAAGAGATTCTTTGTCACGCCTATGGTTGCAACGTCTAAGCTAACACCGACATGCGTGGCTAATCCTGCAAATCTCTGATGGTTTATCCCACCACCATCTACTACTAAGAGGTCAGGCTTAGTTTTGAGCGCGTGAAAAGCGTTTATTATAGCTGGCGCTTCTCTAAACGAAAGTAGCCCGGGGATATACGGGAAATCCACGGGCATCAGCGAGTAAGCATGATCAATAAACCGCATGGAAGGGTATTCGAGGAGTACAACTGCGGATATTATATTCTCCTTTTTGATCTCGTTTGCATTTTCAAATTTTGATTCGTATAAAAAAGCCTGGTCTGCACCTGCGATCAAGTTTAGCTCGTCCAGATTTAGTTCATCTTCTATTACTGCTTTTGATGCAATTTCTTCCTGTATGCGATACAGTTCCTCAGTGGTTTTTCTGACAGCCATAGCTAGCTTATACTCCTGAAGGGTTTAATTCATTCAACTGCCTCAACTGCTCCCGCATATTCCTCCAATGGCTCCCTTCCCAGTATATCCTGCCGCAACGCTCACAGACCCAGAAATCGCACTTTCCTATCATGCTCACTGGCACATAACTCTTCCTCTTCAGTATATCCTCTTCGCCCTCCGCTACTTTCCTTATCTGTGCATTGCACTCGCTACACCTGACTGGAACGGGTTCGAGGTTTATATTAAGGTTGTGACGAAGTAACTCCTGCAACTGCTCCATCACCTCATCGGTTTTTATTTGAACATATTGCATCCCTTTCTTTCTCGCTGATGCTGCGAGATTTTTGTCTCGTGTTAGCAGGATTCGTGCTTCATGCTCTGCAAAAGCGGCAATAGCGTTATCCTCGTCCTCTTCGCCTTCCTTTACTTTTAGGGCTATTTCTGCCGCGTAAACCGTATCATGTCCAAGGATACGAAGCCAGGTGCTGAGCTTTCCTAACATTCTGTCGGTTACGAATCGGAGTGTTTTCCCGGTGAACCGAAAAAGAGTTTGCTCGAAATTTGCCACTTTTCCGCCTCTTAGCTCTACCCCTTCCGCTCTCAAAAGTCTTATTTTCGTAGCCACGCCCAAACTAAACCCTCCAACGTCACCATCACTTTTAACCACGCGATGACATGGTATTTGTACAGGATTTGGGTTTTTCGCAACTGCCTGCCCTACTGCACGCGCGGCTCGAACGGAACCGGTTAGTTCTCGTGCTATCTCACCGTACGTTGTTACTTTACCTCGTGGTATTTGCTTCACCAAGTTCAATACGTCCCCTTGGAAATTTTCACTACTCATGTTAAGAAACGAGCTTTCTAATAGCCGATACTGGGATCGATCCATCGTGAAGCGCAGTAGAGACCAGTGCGCCTTTTACCCCTATCTGCGCCATCATAGATATATCATCGTAACTCCTAACGCCACCACCACTTAGAATATTATGTTCTGAGACCGAGACGGCACGCGCGAGGAAATCAAAGTCTATCCCACTTTTCGTTCCCACTCTATCCAGTTCCAGCACAATTACGTCCTGTATTGGATATTCGTTCAACTTTTTTATTAACAATAAGGGGTCAATCTGCAATCTCCTATCGCGTGTTAGCACTTCTTTATTAAAAAGATCCACACTCACACTTACACGTTTGTCGTTTAGCATATCGCTTTTAGAGGCTGCTTCAATCAAATCCATAGAAGTGGTTTCCGTTCCCAAAACGAAATTATCCGCCATCCCCGCTTCAACCGCCTCTTTCAGGTCCTCCATTCCTTTAACACCATAATCCAGCATTATCTCCAATTCCATATTTCGAGTTCTTAGTTCCTTCAGTATTTCTCGATTATCGCCAGTGTTCATGAGCCTGTTGAGGTCCGCGATGTACAGTTCCTCAGGCTTTAGCTCTTCGATGATATGAACGGGGTCAGAGGAGCTAACGATAGAGCTGAAAAGGTTAATTGGCTTGTACTGGTCACGTTCACCCCGCTTCGCGTGTACGACCACGCCGTCAAGCACGTCCATCACGAAAATCAATCTGAAGTTCATTTTTCTCTGTTTTCTAACTATTACCCAAGACCTGCCATCATTGGCAACTTAGCTTTACTTAAACGCTATTATTTTATGTATGACCTTTACTTTTTATTCTTAAGTTTAAGTAAGCACGGTCAGTAACAGGAGACCAAGAGAGAGAATAATGCGATGCGGATAGAAAGAGCACGTGGGACAAGAGATTTCTTGCCTAAGGAGATGAGAAAGAGAAGGGTCATAGAGGTGCGGATGCGTGACGTTGCAGAGCGGTGGGGCTATGAAGAGATACGTACGCCAACGTTTGAGCGCTCTGAACTCTTCACACTGAAATCAGGCGAGGCAATCTTGAAAGAGATGTACGAATTCAGGGATAAAGGTGACAGGCATTTAGCGTTAAGACCTGAACTAACGGCTCCTGTGATACGAATGTATATCAATGAATTGAAGATGGCACCGAAACCGACAAAGTGGTATTATTTTGGTAATTGTTTCAGGTATGAAGAGCCGCAAAAGGCTCGTTATCGTGAGTTCTGGCAGTTTGGTACTGAAATAATCGGATCGGACAGCCCGGCGGCGCAGGCAGAACTCATTGCGCTCGCTTTTAATATCCTGAAGTCGTTAGGCGTAAAAGCAGAGCTTCACGTTGGGCATGTGGGCTTGATACGGGAACGATTGCGCGTTGCAAATGTGGCTGAGGTGCAGATAAACACTGTGATGCGGTTTATAGACAAGGGAGAACGGCAGGCAGTAATAGAGTTTATGGACGAAATAGGGGTGAAAAAGGATCTAATTGACGTTTTACTCTTTTTACTCGATTTAAAAGGTAAGGATGCTTTAAAAGAAGCACGTGACCGTAACATAATTGCTCCTGATAGCGATGCGATGAAGGAGCTGGAGCTACTGCTGGAAATCCTTGAGTATTACGATGTTGATTACACGTTAAACTTAGGAATAGCGCGTGGATTGGATTATTACACGGGAATGGTGTTTGAGATCTACGAAGCGGGTGGAAAATTAGGAGCGCAGAACCAGATTTGCGGTGGCGGCTCTTATCGGCTGGCTAAGCTGTTCGGTGGTGATGAGATTCCGTTAACCGGGTTTGCATTTGGTTTTGACCGATTGGCAGAGATATTCAATGTGGACGATAAGGATTTGGAGAGAAGAGGAGTGGTGGTAGTGCCGATAAGAGAGAAAAACGCAGACCGAGAAGTGCTGAAAGAGGCAATAGAAATAGCGTCCCTGCTGAGGGAATTTGTACCGACGCATATAGATTTGATGAACAGGAGTTTAAGCGCTCAGCTCAAGTATGCCAATGCCCGCCACGATTCGTTTGCCGTGCTCATGGGCAAAAACGAGCTGGGAGAAGGAAAAGTAACATTACGGGATCTTAATACAGGAGAGCAAGAGAAAATTAGTGTGGTGGACTGTGTGGCAAGGTTAAAGGCTTATTTTGATCTGAACTAATTTAGTTACTAAAAATAAGAACTGCGTTTATAGGCGAAGGAAAATGACGGACGAAGAAGACTCTTCGAAATTCGAGGTAATGATACGGGATTTGGAAAAAAGTATAAAGGAAGATGAGAAAGAGTTTTACGGCGAAAAAACGGTTGAAGAAGCATATAATCCAAAGAACGTTGGTGTATTGGAGAATCCTGATGGCGCTGCCAGAATGACCGATACACACGGAAATACAATGCAAATCCACCTAAAAGTTGAAGGAGTGAGGATCATTGATAGTAAATTCTTAGTAGATGGCGGGGGACCTACCGTTGCGTTTGGAAGCGCAATCACCGAACTGGTGAAAGGTAAGACAATTGAAGAAGCGCTAAGGATAGGGGAAAAGGACATTGAGTCCGTTTTGGGTGGGTTACCCGAGGACGACGAACATAGTCCGGAGCTTGCAGTGAATACACTGAAAGCTGCTCTGGAGGATTACATAAAGAAGCATTGAAAGAACCAGCGTGTCGTTCTTTACGCACAATCCCCGGTACATGAAGCTTATACCTTCACCCGCATCCAGTTTCCTTTGAGAAAAACGGCGTAGATTACGGTCGTCCTCAAAAACACCTCTACAGTCATCCCCAGCCATATACCAAAAAGCCCCATACCCAATACGAATCCGAGTGTGTACGACAGTGATAATCGTATCACGATAAGGCAAATGAAGTTTATGAGCATCGGCACTTTGGTGTAGCCCGCACCCCGCATTCCGCCGGTAAGGGCAAAGAATGCGCCTAATGCAGGCTCTGAAAAGCCAATAATAAAGAGATAGAGTGCCGCAAGGGTCACAACCCCCTCATCTCCGGTAAATACCATTGCAATATAATCGGGGACGAGTATGAATATAGCACCCACGACGGCCATAAAGATCAGACACAGGTAGGTAGAAGCGAGCACCGCCTTCTTCGCCTGCTCTTCTTTCTTCGCACCTAAGTATTGGCCTGAGAGCGTGGTGGCTGCGATTCCAAATGCAAATGCCGGCATATACGCAATACTCTCAGCCCTCAGCCCGATCTGAAAGGCGGAATATCCAACCGTCCCGAAGTGGAGTATCATCACGGTAAAAATGATGGATGCAAAACTCCACATCGCCATGTCAATGCCCGCAGGAATGCCTATCTTGAACATCTTCTTTACCGTATCCAGCCGGTATCTAACGTTCCGGCTGTAAACAGGATGTGTTATCAGTTTGTTCCCCGCCTGGAGTAGCATGTAGACCGCAAATGCGATGGCGTAGGATGAGCCTGTCGCTATACCTGCTCCAAGAACACCGAGTTCCGGAAAGCCAAATTTGCCAAATATGAGGATATAGTTCATCAGGACGTTGTAGACATTTGAGATGATATCCACGTACATGGGCGTTTTTGTATCGCCTGCCGCTCTCAAGATTCCGTGATAAACGATAACGAGCGCGGTAAAGGGATAAAAGGCGAAGATTGACCTTATGTATTTCGCACCTTCGGTTATCACCATGCCCCGTGCACCGAGATAGTAGGTCAAATGTGGTGCGATGAAAACGCCGAAAATGGCTATGGGAATCGAAATCAGAACAAGGGTTATCATTGAATCGGTTGCCACCTTTCCTGCCTCATCATAGTTCTTCTCGCCCCATCTCCGCGCTATTATCGCTATCGTGCCGGTAACCAGCCCCATGGTAAGGGGAAAGAACATGTGATACAACACGAATCCCAGACCAACGGCACTCAAGCTCACATCCGCCGGCGGATACCGACCAAGCATGATGGTATCGGCAATAATCTGAAAGGTCATCAGTATATTTGATATGATGACAGGAAGGGCAAGGGTCATCACCTGCCGATATACGGCTTTGTCCATATCTCCCCTATAAACCTCAATGTTTATGTACGTTTTTTGAATAGGGTGAGCAGTGATAGGGCAGTTATGAACAGTATCTCCGAAAGACCGTATTTATCCTATGCTGGAATGTTGCACTTTATAACACTTATATCACGCATAAAAATGGGGATCCAAGAGCTGTCTTTTAAATAAGCAACGCGAAAGGTTAGAATATGGCTTAAAGGGTTTTCCGTAATTGTACACCAAATCTATTGCCATGAGATATTCAGTAAGGGATTTACTGGCATTTTCACTATTGCGATGGCTATTCAGCGAAGAGCACCCATTATCAAGTGCAAAATACGCTGCAGTAACTTTCGTGCAACTTCTGATGAATGCAGCGCAGGCGAAGGATTATGTTGAGACAGTTGGCGGTCTTGACCCGGTATTGCCAAACGCAGACACCCTTTTCTGGCGATTGGACGAGTATACCAGCTTGGACCTGATACTGCAGGAATACAAAAAGCCGTGAAACGGAACATCGAAGATGTGAAGGGGCGGATACAAATGAGGCGGTTCATTATATGGAAAAAAATGTACGATTATATCTGTCCAAACCGATTGAAAGCAGTTCTTTTGCTATTATCCCCAAAAAGTATTCGGAGATACTGATGAAAGAGAAAGCTTTAACTCTAATGACAAAAACAGTAAGAACCGCGCATGGTCTACGAGAAATTCAGGAGAGAGGTAGAACGGATACCGGAAGATAAATCGCGGTCGGTTATCTAGAACGAGATAAAAGCGAGTGAAACGAAACTCAAGCAGAAAGCGATAAACAGCGTAATAACCTCCCTCTGGGCTCTTTTACCTTTTGCTAAATATTAAGTAAACTTTTCTTGGATTATAAAAGTACGTCCTAAAAACCAATAAAATTCAACTCTTTGTCTTTCCACCCCTTCGCTTCATTATCGGACGAATAGCACCGCACGCATCGCATTTCAGCACCAAAACACGGTCCTGCTTCTCGAAGTGCGTATCCGGTTTCTTGCATTCCCAGCAGATCACATATTCAGCCATATATCTCTGAATTTGATGCTCGACCGCGTCCCGCGAAAATCGCCCCTGGTAAATCACCCTATCTCCTACTATCTTACCTGCAGTACCCAACTCGTTCAGCAAAAATTTCATTACATGCACCCTTTCTCGGTTCATGTAGTCGCATATAACGTCAAAATTGTCAAATATCGTGGTCTTTCCCTCTATAAACACTTTTAGTGCGGGTATAACGAAACGTGAGTCACTGGTCTTTGTACTCGGCATTTGTTTCAAAGCTCTATCCAAAAGGTTAACGTATTCTTCCATCTTAACTTTCCTTCCTCAGGAGTTTAAGTAAGGTCTTGCGCCTCTATGAGAACGCCGAGGAAGGGATTTGAACCCTTGTGTCCCGTGAGGGACACCGGCTCTCAAGGCCGGCGCTTTAGTCCGCTTAGCTACCTCGGCCGCTGGCACTTTTTCACTTTACTTTACTTTAAGGCTTTCTCTCCGTCCATTTGTACTCTCGCATCTTACTCGATCTTCCAAACCCACATGCCACACAATACTTTGCATGTATGCTGTAAGCGACCTTGCCACATCGTCGGCACTTCATGTGCGACTTCTTTTGCCTTTTACCTTGTGAAGCTGTTCCTTTTACCATGTCCCCTTTTCTCCTGCCTCCTTGACTTTGTTCTTACTTGCATCTTCACTTTTTTCTGTCTCTCTCTGCACGGTTGGCGAGATATACACCACGTTATCACCCCTCATCAGAATTTCTCCAGCAAAGTTCTTCACGGCTGCATCGTTGTTCAACTCTTCTGCATCGCTTAACACTAAGTTCATGTGCAGGTCATATCCTTCCAATGTGCCTCTAAATTCTCTGCCCCCTCGGATTCGCACGATAACCGGGGATTTAAGCGATTTGTTTAATACGTCCAACGGCTTAGGCTTACTTACCATGTTCATCACACTCTCTTTATTCTTTACTTTTTACTGGGCTACTTGCTACCTGTATCTTTAATAGAATAATAACAACATAGCATATATCTTTATTTCCCTTCCTATCTTATTTATTTTAAAAGTATCTTTCGAGGAAGAACAGAACAAATGGCTAAGTCGTTTTATAGATATATTGGAGAGGCATGGAAGAGGCCGAAGGCATCATACGTAAGAGAGTTCAGGCAGTTAAGATTAGAGGAATGGAGAAAAGAGCCAGCGGTTATAAGGTTAGAAAGACCAACGAGGTTGGATAGAGCCCGTTCTTTAGGATATAAAGCGAAACACGGCATCATCGTAGTGCGAGCAAAGGTAAGAAGAGGGGGGCGGAGGAAAACAAGACCAAAGCACGGAAGGAGACCAAAGAGGATGGGTGTGCATAAAATAACACCTGGAAAGAGCTTGCAGCGAATCGCTGAGGAGCGAACGGCGAGAAAATATCCAAACATGGAGGTTCTTAATTCTTACTGGGTGGCAGAAGATGGAAAGAGGAAATGGTATGAAATAATCCTCGTTGAGCCTGCCAATCCTGAGATAAAATCAGATAAGACTTTGAATTGGATTTGCGGCCCTTCGCATAAACGAAGGGTTTTTAGAGGGAAGACCTCTGCTGGTCAAAAGGGAAAAGGTCTGATGCGTTGAAGAAGCTGGGCGTAGTAGACTTGCCACTTCACGGTGGAAAAGCACCGTATTGGCTGCTGAAGCGAATGAAAAGCTTAGCTCATGCTATCTTCGAGGTGATAATAGACGAACATGGCGTTAATGGTGCGATAGAGAAATTGGCAGACCCACTTTGGTTTCAATCGCTATCCTGTGCATTGGCTTATGACTGGCATAGTAGCGGAACCACAACGGTAGTGTGTGGCGTGTTGAAATCGGTTATAGACCCCGAAGAATTTGGTTTCGGTATTGCCGGTGGGAAAGGTAAAGCATCGAGAAATACGTTAGCTGATATAGATGCACTCGGTGAGAAGTTAAAGCTCAGCGATGATAAGCTGTCTGAGCTGAAATACGCAAGTAGAATATCTGCAAAGGTGGATAACGCCTGCGTACAGGATGGCTATCAGCTCTATCATCATTCGATGTTCATCTCAGAGAAAGGCGAATGGGCGGTGATCCAGCAGGGAATGAACCCTATCGACCGGTATGCACGGCGATATCACTGGCTCTCATCATCGGTGAAGCGGTATGATGAGGAGCCGCATCAGGGAATTGTTGGTCGCCAGTGCGAGACTGTGCTGAATCTAACGTCAACAGAGAGCAGGGGATGTCGGGGGACGTCTGTTGACCTTGCACGAACTAATCCAAAAGAATTGGAACGGGTTTACAAAGAGCTGAGCGGTAGCGGCAACAAACGGATAAGAAGCGATCAAAGAACACTTGCGGAGTTCGATGCAGGTGTAATCCCCGCAGTCGAGTACAAAGGCAAAAGCAATACGTCAATAGAAGAAGCGTTACTATACCGATTGCCAAGAAGAGTGAACTGGGATGCGCTTCACGAGGCTTATGATAAGCAGCCGGAGAATTACGAGCAGTTCTTATGTATACGGGGTGTGGGGCCAGCGACCGTGCGGGCTTTAGCGCTTATTTCTGACTTGATATACGGCGAGCCGCCGAGTTGGCGGGATCCCGTTAAGTTCTCGTACGCATTTGGCGGAAAAGACGGCGTGCCATATCCTGTGGATAAACGCACCATGGATGAGACTACCGAACTCCTGCGCAATGCGATGAAGGAAGCGAAATCGCTGAGTTACTGATTTATCGAAAGAACTGCCTTTTATAGCCACTAAAATTCTCATGGCGATTCGATAAATGGAATAACGAAATGGCGATCATCAAAGCTATAAATAATAAATAATCAAAAGATCAAGAAGTGACCTATGGAACCGATAGAATTTTCACACGCATCGGAGAGTCAGATTACGCGGGCGATAGTGGATGAATTTGCTAAAGAATTTGAGAACTACGTGGAGTCCGACGTCATTATCGTAGGCGGCGGACCAGCAGGATTGATGGCGGGAAAGGAACTGGCAGCCAAAGACGTAAAAGTGCTGATTATTGAACGGAACAACTATTTAGGCGGTGGGTTCTGGCTTGGTGGGTTTTTGATGAACAAGCTCACGGTGCGGGCGCCGGCAGAGCGCATTCTCGATGAGCTTGATGTGCCTTATATGGAGTACAGTGAAGGATTATACGTTTCTGATGGGCCGCACGCATGCTCGAAATTAATTGCGGCGGCATGCGACGCAGGTGCGAAAATATTAAATATGGTAGCGCTTGATGACGTGGTTCTGCATAACGAGAGAGTGAGAGGAGTAGTAATAAATTGGACCCCTGTTTCTGCACTTCCACGTGAAATAGCAGCTATTGATCCCGTATCAATGGAATCTAAACTCGTAATAGATGCAACAGGTCACGATGCCTCAGTCGTAAAGAAGCTGGAGGAACGAGGGCTGATTGAGGTCAAAGGCCAGGGTGCAATGTGGGTTGAACGGTCTGAGGACCTCGTGGTAGCGCAAACCTCTGAAGTCTATCCCGGACTGATCGTTACCGGTATGGCGGTTGCCACTGCGTACGGACTACCACGAATGGGGCCTACGTTTGGCGCTATGTTAGTGTCAGGTAAAAGAGCTGCTGAACTTGCGCTTGAGAAGCTTACGCTATGAGAGGATGAAAAAAATAAAAGAAGCGTTCAAATGGATTTTGGTAGCAAGTATTCTACTGTCACTTGCAACATCCGTTACCAGCGCTCAATCCCCTGCCCTTACGATTACCGAGTACACCATCCAGCCGGAGATTCTGACTCCAGGCGAGCTTGGCACAGTAACTGTCACAATCAAGAACACCGCAGTAAATGCAAGTGCTGATATAACAGACATCTACCTCTTCGCCTCGCATTTTGAGCACGAGCATAAACACTTTGAGCATGTGGGCATGCTCGGCGGAGGCAGCAGTACCTCGATCACATTCGCCTTTAATGCTCCAAAAGAGGAAGGGATATACTTCCCAGCAATCCATGTCGTTTACTACCCAGAAGGAAGTCTTGCACGGGATACTCTTCGCTATCCCTTTCCCGTAAGAGTCAACGAACGGACATCGCTAAAAGAGGCTTCGCTTGAGGTAGAAAAGGATATTCCTGAGGAGATACGCCCTGGAGACGAATTTACGCTCTCTTTGAAGCTTACGAACAAAGGGGAGACAGCAGCACACAATATATTTGTTGAAATCGGAGAAGTGCAGGCGATCTATTCCAAAGATCCCAATAACTACTATATTGAGCGTCTTGATCCTGAAAAGAGTCGTGAAATCCAATTGTGCTTCAAATCGAGCAAGGATACGCCGACAGGTACGATTGTCATTCCGATTGCTATAACCTATGAGGGATTGAGCAGTGAAGTAAAGAAACAGAACGAGATTGCGGGTATTGAAATTGTAGGGGAAGCAGAGCTGAGTATATCAAACGTAAAGACCGAGCCTTTGAACATAAAGGAAGGCGACTATTTTACGCTCCTTGTTCGTATCGAGAATACAGGGGACGAAGATGCGAAATCCGCCAAGATAAACCTGGTTTCACCATTTGAAGGCACAAAAACGGCATTTCTCGGTAAAATAGAACCTGACGATGATGCGCCAGCCACATTCAGTTTGCGGGCGAGCAAAGCAGGTGAATTGACTAACAGGTTAACCATTAGCTATAACGATGATTTTGGTGAACATCAATTGTCAGAAGAAATAACTTTAACTGTTAGCCCCAAAGATAATGAATATGTTTTTGTCGGTGTAGCTATCTTAATTACAATATTCATACTCGTATTGTGCGGCTACTATCTATTCCGGAGGAAAAGATAGGAAGGAGTGTGCTGATGCGATGCTCGAGAAATTCAAAGTTTCGCTTTTCTTAGCATACAAATATCTGACTGGCGGGAATAAAGGTATAACAATTTTTACCATTTTTATCTTAACACTTGTATTTTTGCAGTTGGTTCTGATTTCCGCGATACTTGGTGGTGCTACCAATAGATTCAATGATTTAATGATTGACTATCAAACTGGAAACATAGTCATTGAACCAAAGGAAGATACGGAGTATATAAGTGATGCTTCCCGATTAACGAGTAAAATCAACGCTCTCCCAGAAGTTACTGGAGTATCAGCACGTATCAAAGGAGTGGGGAAAATTATTTATGTGGATAAATCGGTGGGTGCAACGGTTATTGGTATTGATCCACTCGACGAGAATACCGTTACAAAAGTAAATTCAGCAATCGTTGACGGTGATTTCATAAGTAAACTTGATAGAGGCGAAATAGTCCTGGGTAGAGAGATTTCTGGCGGATATGGTGCCTTGATGGAGAGCAAATCCCTGGGTGGCGTAAAGGTTGGAGATAAGGTAAATTTAAGGATAGGTTCTGTTAATAGAGAATTTCGTGTAAAAGGGATTTATACAACTTTGTTCTTTTTAGTTGACTCTTCGGCGTATATTAACAAAAAAGACATGGAAGATATTCTCGGCGTTCAGGATGAGGCTCATGAAATCGCAATAAAACTTAATCCGGGAGAAGACGAAGAGGAGTTTAAAAAGAAACTTATGGGAATTGGAATAAACGAAGAAATACGTGTATGGCGTGAATTTGCAGGTATCGTTGAACTGCTGACCAGAACAATCACTCAAATTGGTAACATCTTGAATCTTATTGGTTTATTGATCGCTTTTGTTATAATATTTATTGTGATTTACATCAATACAATCAACAAAAGAAGGCAGATTGGAGTGCAAAAAGCAATTGGGATAGGTAGCAATGTTATTGTTGCTTCATTTGTTTTACAGGCAATTTTTTATGCATCTTTCGGAATGTTTCTTGGCTTTTTCGCTATGCAATATCTAATTACACCCTACACAATCACACACCCTATTCAATTACCAGTAGGACCCGTCATCTTATCGTTAAGCAATACCGAAGCACTTTTTAGGGCGGCTTTACTTTTTTTCGCTACAATTCTCGCTTCATTTATTCCTGCGTATATGGTAGCCAGGGAAGATTTACTGAAATTAATCTGGGATTAAAATGATTCAAGTCAAAGACCTGAAAAGGACGTATGTCGTGGGAAAAGTTGAAGTGCATGCTTTGAGAGGGGTTTCCTTTGGGGTTGAGAAAGGTGAATTTTTAGCAATAATGGGGCCATCAGGTTCGGGGAAATCTACCTTGCTTCACCAACTTGGTTTGCTTGACACCCCTACTTCGGGGGAGATTGTAATTGATGGCGTTGATGTCATAGGCTTATCCGAGCATGAAAGAACTATCTTCAGGTTAAATCAGTTGGGTTACGTATTCCAGGAATATGCGATTTTGCCAGAGCTTACGGCGCTGGAGAATGTGTACCTGCCGTCTATGATGATGGGGAAAAAGAGGGAACACTACCTGAAATCGAGTACCGATATTCTGGAAACGGTCGGTCTTGGTGATAGGTTACATCACCTCCCACGAGAGCTTTCAGGAGGAGAGCAGCAGAGAGTTGCAGTTGCACGAGCATTAGTTAACAAGCCGAAAATACTCTTTGCTGATGAGCCCTGCGCGAACTTAGACACAGAATCTTCAAGGCAGATTCTGGAATTGTTCAAGAAGTTGAATAAGGAATTGGGGCAGACAATCGTTATGGTTTCACATGAAGAGTGGCATAAGAAATACGTTGATCGAATTATTTACCTGAAGGACGGCATGATAGAGAAAATCAGCTAAAGTAATACTTTTGGCACAAACCTTCTCTTACAAGGGAAAGCTTCACAAGAAGAATTATTTTCTTAGTACTGTTTTTTTTAAAAAAGTATTATCTAAAAAAGAAAAAGTGAAATGAAAGCTTTAGCATTATTATCCGGCGGATTAGATTCGATATTAGCAACAAAGCTGGTATTAGATCAAGGTATAGAAGTTGTCGCGGTGTATTTCGTTTTGCCGGTTGTTGCAGAGAAGGAGGATTATGCGAGTAAGACGGCAAAGCGGTTTGGCATCCCGCTGATACGGGTTGAAGCTGGTGACGAATATCTTGACGTAATACGAAACCCGAAGTATGGCTACGGCTCCGGGATGAACCCCTGCATAGATTGCAGGATTTATATGCTGCGAGAAGCAAAACGGATTGCGCGAGAAGTTGGGGCTGAGTTTATTGTTACCGGCGATGTGCTTGGTGAACGACCGATGAGCCAGTACCGGAAGGCGTTGACGCTCGAGGAAAAAGAAGCGGAGTTGGAGAACTTGATTTTGAGACCGCTATCCGCAAAGCTATTGCCAGAGACGATCCCCGAGCGTGAAGAGTGGGTGGATCGCAGCAAGCTTTTGGCCATATCGGGCAAAAGCCGAAAGCCTCAGATTGCGCTCGCAGAAAAGTTTGGGCTGCAAGATGAATATCCATCGCCCTCTGGCGGGTGTCTCCTAACCTACAAAGAATTTGCATCGAAAATCCGGGATCTGTTTGAGCATAGGGAGACAGTAACGAACAGAGATGTTCTGTTACTGAGAATAGGCAGGCATTTCCGGTTTAAAGAGTACAAGATCATAGTAGGCAGGAATGAAGCGGAGAATAAGCTTTTATTGGATCTGAAGAATCCCGCGGATTATGCGTTTGAAGTCCCGGGCTGTGGCAGCCCGATAACGATTTTAGAATGTTTTGAGACAAAGAGCAAAGAAGCGATTGAACTCGCAGCGAAGCTGACTGCGAGATATTCAGATGCCGGTGCGGAAGAAGTGCTGGTGGAATATGGAAATGAAGAGCGAAAAAAGTCTATAATAGTTTCACCGTTGGATGAAGACGAGGTTAATCGGCTGAGGATATAAGAGGCAAGATCCCCCTTAGATTCCCCCCCCCTTGCCCTCCCGACCCAAGCAGTTTTACGGAGATAGCTTAATGGCCGGTATCCAGTTGTCATATCCTTTACCATTGGCATCTGTGAATTCAGTGCAGTTTATCCAGCCATTCGCTGTTGGCAGTGCAGGTGTGTGGTGAATTTGCGGATAAGAGCCTGTTATGATGGTGTAATTGTACGTCTTTTCTGCTTCTAAGACAAATGGCGAATCAAAGGTTAGGTTATGCCAATCTCCGATGTAACCCGTCCAAGTGCCATTCGCTATCTCTGCTCCTGTTGTTGCATTAGAGAAAACAAC
>Ga0307378_10005338_pt1 | contig 17939 bp, 19 predicted proteins | sample UN1MG_FD_202238 | JGI IMG/M metagenome (GOLD analysis project Ga0307378, IMG submission 202238) | Soil microbial communities from Risofladan, Vaasa, Finland - UN-1 | ecosystem: Environmental > Terrestrial > Soil > Coastal area > Acid sulfate soil | place: Finland: Risofladan, Vaasa | collected... | reverse complement strand
ATTCTTCAAGAGGCAGAAGCTCAGGAGGGACGGCACAGACGGTCACTGTAGGAACGAGCCGGAGGCCGGCCTTGCTTATCCCGCAGCCTACTTACAACTGGATTATCGTAAAAGCTACGGCTGAAGATTTAAAGAAGATTGGCGAGTGGATTGAAAAACTCGACAGGGAAGTACCTACGCTATATGTTGATCAACCACTTTCAAATATTGAAAATAAAAATCAAGTAGTTCAAAAGTTCTTTAAGTTAGTAAACTACAGTCCCTCGCAGATGAGTCAGATTGTCGGGCCTCTGCTTAACGCGGCCGGTTATGTAAGCGCTGATGAAACCACGGGCAATCTTGTAGTAATTGATACGGTCGAGAAACTGATGCAAATCGAAAATATTATCGCAGAATTTGATGTGCCCGAAGCTGAACAAACCGTTACAGAGACTTTTGAAATTCGCAACGGTGATCCATCGGAGATTGTTCAATTGCTGAGGATGCTTATAAGCGGCGATGCCGGCACAAGTTCAAGGAGTCTTGGTCGAAGCAGCGGATACGGCAGTTCCGGTAGGAGCAGTAGTTATGGTCGAAGCAGCAGTTACGGCCGGACCAGTTCCTCAAGCCGTGGTTATAGCAGCGGAAATAGAGGCGGGTCCGGCTCAACATCGGTTTTGATTGGGCCGAGCGAACAGCCGATTGTGCTTATCCCTGAACCGCAACGCAAGTGGATTATTGCAAGGGCATCGGCTGAAGATATGAAGATGATTGGCGAGTGGATAGAAAAGCTTGACCAAGAGGAGCCAGTCAAATCAGATCACGAAACAGTTCAAATTACATACGCGGATGTCAGCGAAGTTGCGGACCGTCTTAACGAGGCGATGCAGCAGATGCCGGGCTCAGAACTGACGGCGAGTGTTCTTATTCAGCCGTTAGCACAGGCAAGACAGATTGTCATCTACGGCAGGGCGGATATGCGTGCAATGGTCAAGAAGCTTATTTCAGAAATAGATATTCCGACAGGTCTATTCAAGACTGAGCATTTCAAGTTAAAACACGCCGACCCTGATCAAATCAAGGAAAAAATAGAGGAACTTTATACCGCAACCAGCCCTTACGGCAGTAGCAGATATGTTTCTGTATATAACTTTAGCAGCTCTCGGGGAAGCAGCTCAATGACGGCAGATACAGTAAAAGTAATATCATATGCCACACTCAAGCAGGTAACAGTGATTGCCTCGGCTGAGAATATGGAAAAAGTAATAAAGCAAATAAAAGAATGGGATGTCCCGCTGGATGTGGAACAAGTCAAGCCACTGATAATTGAGCTGCATAATTCAGATCCTGTTCAGATGGCCGAACTGCTCAGAACGCTTTTCAGCGAAGAAGGCGGTGGAGGAATGAATATTTACGATCTTTTATTTGGCAGAGGTACCGAGGAAAAGGCAAAAATTGTCGGTCCGCTTTATGGCCAATTGACCTTCGAGTCGGTGCCACAGACAAAAAAGATGATCGTAATAAGCAAGATTCCAGAGGCATACCAAGTTATTAAAGAACTGATACTCGACCTTGACAGACAGGAGATGGCGGAAGTTCCCAAAGTCATAGAACTCAAGTATGCAGACCCCGAAGACCTGAGCGAACGCCTTAATGCAATGTTCGTTGAAGCTGGGCAAACGGCCAGGATTCGAATGACCGCTCAAGGCTTGAGCACAGAGTCGTCGATGGAGGATCCGGGTGACAGCAGCAGTAGTAGTAATACTTCAAACCAAGGCAACACTTCTTCGGAGGCTAATACTTATACGCCGCCCTGGTCGGGGTCCGGTGCCCGCAGCGGCATAAATGAAGAGATGCCAATCAGTAATGTTATCGGCAGGATTCGTTTCGTGCCGGAGCCGCATACCAAGTCAATTTTGACCCTCGCTCCACCGGAGTTCATGGACGAGATAGAAGGAATGATCGCGGAACTGGACGTGCCCGGCAAACAGGTTGTGATGGAGGCGATTATTGTAGAGATCGAGCACAGCAAAGTTACTTCTCTGGGTGTCGAGCTATCAACGAATCCAACAGCGTTCAGCTCATTTAGCGAAAATGCAATTACAGCCTTAGCCAATCTTACAACTTTAGGGATTCAAGGTTCTCCATCCGGAACAATATCTCCCGCAACGGGCATTGGTGGAGCCACAAGCTCCGGGACGGTGCTCGGTGTTGGAACAGATATTTACGGCTTAATTGATTTACTCGTCAAGAAAACCAATGCCAAGATTCTGAATCAGCAGACTCTCTGGACAAAGGACAATGAAGAAGCAAGTTTCTTTAAGGGTAAAGAAGTTCCGTTCCTGGGCAGCGTAGTCACATCAGTCAATGTTGGGACGACGCAGGATATTACTTACGAGAGGGTAGGTATGGAACTGCGATCCCGACCGAGTATTACCCCCGAGAATAAGGTTGATATGGTTGTCAATGTCCAGATTTCTTCGCTTACCGAAGACCGAGAGCTAGGTGTACCTATCAGGAGTAAGATGAACACCACGACTAATATGATAGTTGAGGACAAACAGACGCTTTTGCTCGGCGGCATACTGTTCCAGAAGGACAGCAACGTCGAACATAAGCTTCCTGGACTTGGCGATTTGCCTTTGATAGGGGGCCTGTTCCGACATAGCTCGATCACTCAGACAAACAGCGAACTGCTTGTGTTTATGACACCCCATGTGATAGATGAAACAGCAGAGAACATTCCCGAGGCAACTCAAGAGAAAATAGAGCAACCAAAGAAAAAACTCGAAGACATCAAGGAACAATTAAAAGAAACCATGGAAGAACTTGCCTGGGAAATGCCGTAAGTTGTCACGGATAAAAAGAAACAACGTTTAGTACCTCGGCCCTCTGAGCAAACGGGCAACTGCTCAGAGGGCTGTTGATTCAGTTCAAGAGTGGACTTTCCAAATCCTTTCCTAAATCGTATTGCGGGGACTTTTTACTGGCAAGTTTTATATTTGTAAGGTAAAAAAAGGCAACCTGAGCATTTAAATTCACGGAGTAAAACTGAAGGAGATGCAGCAATGTGGGTCGTAATTGTTATTGGCGTGGTAATTCTGTTAGCCGTAGTTTTCATTTATAACAGCCTTATAGCAAAGAAAAACCAGGTAAAGAACGTATTCGGTACTATCGACGCCTTGCTCAAGAAAAGATACGACCTTTTGCCGAACCTTATTGCAACGGTTAAAGGATATATGCAGCACGAAAAGAACCTGCTGAGAGAAATCACCGAGATGAGGGCAAAAGCGGTCTCTGGCCGGATGTCGGATGACGAGCAGGTAGAGCTTGACAACAAGCTGAGTAAAATGCTTGGCGGTATTATGGTGGCGGTGGAAAATTATCCTGATTTGAAGGCCAATGAGAATTTTATGCATCTCCAAAGGACAATGAACGAATTAGAGGAACAGATATCGGCTGCCAGACGTGCTTATAACGCCGCAGTAACCAATTATAATAATGCGGTTGAGATGTTTCCGACTAATCTGGCCGCTTCTATGATGGGATATAAAACAAAGAAAGTTTTTGAAATCAGCCCGGAGCAGCGTGAAAATGTGGATGCTGATAAAATTTTTGAGAACTGAATAAGTTTCCACAGATTTGATGTTAATTGGATGGATCCGTGAAAACATTAGAAGATTTTACAAACTTTTATAAAACCGCTTTGTTAGCTGACCTGAAAGCCCTCGAACGGCAGCGAAGGAAAATCATCTCTAAGCTCACCTGTGTTATATTCACTATTCTGTGTATTTTAGGGGTTTGCCTGTTAGTTTTAAGGGCGAATTCAAGGGTAGCTCCTCCTTTTCTTTTCATACCGGTTCTACTTTGCATAATAACAGGTGCGGTCATATGTTACTTTATGACCAGAGGCTATGTGGCAAGATTCAAATCGCTCGTGATACAGAGAATAGTTAGCTTTATTGATGAAAATCTGAATTATGATGCGGATGAATGTATCGATAAATCAACTTTTATGTTGTCAAAAATATTCACCAAAAAACCAAACATTTATAAAGGCGATGACCTTGTCTGGGGCAAAACGGGCGCAACTGAAATCAAGTTCTCTGAAATTAAGGCCGAGCATGAAAGCGGCTCCGGTAAGAACCGGCGACGGTACACAATATTCAAAGGACTTTTTTTCATCGGTGATTTCAATAAGCATTTTACCTGCGAAACAGTAGTGCTCCCCGATACGGCGGAAAAACTTTTCGGCCATTTCGGGCAAAAGCTGCAATCGATTAATATATTCCGCGGTGAGTTGATTAAGCTGGAAGACCCGGAATTTGAAAGTTATTTTGTTGTATATGGCGACGATCAAATTCAGGCCAGGTATATCCTGTCAATGAGTTTGATGGAGAGGATTGTTGAATTCAGGAAAAAGACCGGCAGGAAGATATATCTGTCCTTTGTGGGCTCGAAGGTATTTGTGGCCGTGTCCTATACAAAAAGTCTCTTCGAGCCGAGGATATTCAGAACGCTGCTGGACTTCGAATCCATCCGTGAATATTTTGAAGACCTTCAGCTTGCTATCGGAATTGTTGATGACCTTAACCTTAATACGCGTATCTGGAGTAAACAATAAATGGATGCCTTTAGCTTAAGACCGGACGAGTTACCTGATTTAGCAATTGACACAATTGGCCCGCCAAAGATAGATTCGCCCCTGGCAGTAGGGGGACATGGTTTTGTCGATGACAGTGAGAAGATTCTACTGTACACACATTCTGAGGACCTGAAAACATCCACCGACTGCGGAAAAGAACCTCCGATGTTCGAGAGGGCGGGACCACGCCGGAATATATTCTTTGAGCCGGAAAAGCTAACCTCCGGGATCGTGACTTGCGGTGGATTGTGTCCCGGCCTTAACGATGTTATCAGAACTATCACTCTCAGCCTGCTCTGGCAATATAACGTTAAAGCAGTTTATGGTTTTCGTTACGGATATATGGGTCTAACATCTAAAGCTCCCAAGGAGCCTGTTTTACTAACGCCTGAATCGGTAGATGAAATTCATCTTAAAGGAGGAGATATTTTATCATCTTCCCGAGGTCCGCAGGAGTCCGATGAAATGGTTGATACTCTGGAAAAGATGGGGGTCGAACTATTATTTGTCATCGGCGGAGACGGTACACTTCGAGGGGCACACGACCTGAATACCGCTATCAGGAAAAGGGGGCTAAAAATTTCGGTTATCGGCATTCCGAAGACAATCGACAATGACATCTGCGGCATAGAGCAATCCTTCGGCTTCTCGACAGCCGTCGAAGCAGCACGTCCGGCGATTAACTGCGCACATGCGGAAGCCAAAGGCGCCTGGAACGGTATCGGATTAGTGAAACTGATGGGCAGAGATTCGGGTTTTATAGCCGCTAATGCTACATTAGCGAACAGCGATGTAAACTTCTGCTTTATTCCGGAAGCACCGTTTGTTCTGGAAGGGGAGAACGGATTTTTGCAGGCACTGGAAAAACGGTTAGATAAAAAACATCACGCGGTGATAGTTGTAGCTGAAGGCGTAGGCCGGCAGATAGCCGCAATAAACGGTGTTCAAAAAAAGGACGCTTCGGGTAATGTCGTACGTGAGGATATCGGGCTTATTTTGAAAGAAAGAATAATACAGTATTTTGCTCAGAAGAACAAGCCGGTCAGCCTGAAATATATCGACCCCAGTTATATGATTCGCAGCTTACCTACCGATTCGAACGACGCGGCATTTTGCGTATTACTCGGACAAAATGCGGTCCACGCCGGCATGTCTGGCCGAACGAATATGGTGGTCGGGTACTGGAACCAATACTTTGTTCATATCCCCATATCACTTACTATCCTGAAGAAAAAGAAGGTTGACCCTGACGGCCATCTGTGGCAGACGGTTTTGGAAACCACCGGGCAAGGGCGGTGGTAAGGTAAAGGCCGTCACTTTTTTGGAATACACATAAAACATATTTGAGCATACTGGCCTGGGTTCTGTTGATAAATCATATCTCGGTAAAAGCCCAGAATCATTTCTAAATTCGTATAAGCCTATTTGTCAGAACGCATAATTCCCGGTATAAGTGAGTAAAAGAGGATTTAGAATGATGTAATCGTAGAAATATTTTTTTAATAATTTTTAAGAACATTATTGACAAATAGGAGTAAATACTATTTAGTAGCTATTATGAATAAAGGAAAAAACAAAATCAATAGTATGGAATTAGATGAAAAGACCAGGCAATTTACGTCTCAATGCAGAGAGGCCGGCATGAAAGTTACGCCGCAGAGGATAGCTATTTACAGAGAGCTTCTGAAGACAGACGAGCATCCCTCGGCGGAGATGCTGTACGAGAAAGTAAAAAAGACATTTCCAAGTATATCGTTTGATACGGTCAACAGAACACTTCTGACGTTAAATGAGATAGGAGCAGCATTTACCGTCGAAGGTTCGGGCGGAGCCAGGCGATACGACGGGGGATTAAATGAACATCAACATTTTAAGTGCGTAAAATGCAAAAGAATTATTGATTTTCATCATAAGCCATTTGACAATATGCGATTACCCGTGGAAATCAGTGAAAAATTTACGGTGCTTAGAAAAACCGTATATATCGAAGGCTTATGCGATTTGTGCGGGTAGAATGATTGAGTCAGTTAAATTTTAGAAAAAAGAAAGAGAGGTAACAAATGGAATTGAAAGGAAGTAAGACGGAAAAGAATCTATTAGCGGCGTTCGCAGGTGAATCACAGGCCAGGAACAGATACACGTATTTTGCCAGCCAGGCTAAAAAAGAGGGGTATGTGCAGATAGCGGCTATTTTCGAAGAGACGGCCAACCAGGAGAAGGAACATGCCAAGCGTGAGTTCAAGTTTTTGCAGGGCGGTGAGGTCGAAATAACGGCAGGATTTCCAGCCGGTAAGATAGGCACGACAGTGGAAAATCTCAAAGAAGCAGCGGCCGGGGAGAATTATGAAACGACCTCGATGTATCCTGATTTTGCGAAGGTCGCAGATGAAGAGGGATTTAAGGAGATTTCTGGGGTTTTCAGAAGCATTGCTGTCGCCGAGGCACGTCACAGAGACCGATATGTGGCGCTTGAGAAAAACATCAAGGATGGAAAGGTATTCAAAAAGGACAAACCAGTCAAGTGGATTTGCAGAAACTGCGGTTATGTACACGAAGGCACGGAAGCTCCTAAAACGTGCCCGGCCTGCGCGCATCCTCAGGATCATTTTGAGCTGGAAGCCACAAATTATTAATGGTAAATAGATAGATGAAAGGTGAGGACAATGAAAAGTAGAAAAAACAAGAAAATCGTATTGGGTGCTTTATTTGTATCGGCTGTTGTGTTCGGCTCATTAGCGTATTCGCATTGTCAGATACCTTGTGGAATATACGACGATGAGGCCAGGTTTGGTGCGATTGCCGAGCACATCACAACAATTGAGAAGTCCATGAAGCAGATAGAGAGTCTTTCAGCCCAGGGAAAACAGGATATGAACCAGATTGTTCGCTGGGTAAACAACAAAGAGGCACACGCGGACGAATTGAGCCATATAATAACCTATTATTTTATGGCACAACGCATAAAAACAGCATCAGAAGGTAACGTCCAGGAATACAAGAATTACGTCAAGAAGCTGACTCTGCTGCACGAGATGCTTGTTACCACTATGAAGGCAAAGCAGACCACCGATACAGCTAACGTGGAAAAACTAAGAACTTTATTGAACCAGTTCCATGATGCATATTCAGGCAAGGTCGCCCTAAGCGAACATAAACATTGAAGGGAAACAGGTGAGAATATGGCAGAAAGAAAAGATGTGGTAAAATTCAAAGGCAATCCTCTGACGCTGGTGGGTAATGAGCTTAAGGTCGGTGATACGGCTCCGGAAGCAGAGGTTTTAGCCAATGATTTGTCAGAAGTGAAACTATCTGGCTTTCGGGGGAAAGTTTGCGTAATCTGTACAGTTCCGTCTCTGGATACCCCAGTATGTGATATCCAGACGAGGAAGTTCAATGAGCAGGCCGCATCGCTGGGTAATGATGTCGTCGTATTGACTGTCAGCATGGACCTTCCATTTGCCCAGAAACGGTGGTGCGGGGCAGCAAATGTGAAAAATGTTCAGACACTTTCAGACCATGCAAAAGCGGAATTCGGCACTGAATTCGGCGTTTTGATAAAAGAATTGCGACTTTTGGCTCGAACAGTATTTGTTGTGGACAAAGAGGGTATTATTCGTTACATAGAAATAGTTGACGAAGTAACGAATGAACCTAATTACGAAGCGGCTTTAACTGCGGCAAAAGAAGTGAAAAAATGAGACAGCTAAAATCAAATGTTTACGCCGTTGGTGCAATAGACTGGGATGCCAGACTATTCGACAGGCTAATTCCTCTGCCGGACGGCACCAGCTACAATTCTTATGTGGTGCGGGGCAATGAGAAAGTAGCATTGTTGGATACGGTTGACCCCGCCATGACCGAAGTATTATTAGACAACCTTGTAAGGCTTGGGATTAACAAAATCGACTACGTTGTTGCTCACCATGCAGAGCAGGACCATTCGGGATCTCTGCCAGACGTGCTGTTAATATATCCGGACGCAAAGGTGGTCACGAACCCCAAGTGTAAGGGTATGCTGATTGACCTGCTCGACATAGAAGAAGATAAATTTATCACTGTCGAAGACGGTCAGAGGCTTTCATTAGGTGACAAAACTTTACAGTTTATTTACCTGCCGTGGGTACACTGGCCGGAAACTATGGGCACGTATCTTAAAGAGGACAAGATACTTTTTTCGTGCGATTTCTTCGGCTCTCATTTAGCTTCAAGCAGCTTGTTCGTTGATGATGAGGCGGTGGTATATGAATCGGCAAAGCGTTATTTCGCCGAGATTATGATGCCATTCAGACGGCAGATAAATAACAACATGGCAAAGCTTGAAGACTTGGATATAGAGATTATTGCACCGAGCCACGGACCGGTACACGGCAAACCCAAGTTCATTATCGATGCTTATAAAGACTGGACTTCCGAGACTGTTAAAAATGAGGTCATAGTGGCTTATGTTTCGATGCACGGCAGCACGGCCAAAATGGTCTCATATTTCGTAGAGGCCTTAATCGACAGAGGTATTACCGTAAGGCAGTTTGAGCTATCAACGGTCGATATAGGCAAACTTGCGATGGCATTGGTGGATGGGGCAACAGTGGTTATCGGCTCACCTACGGTTTTGACAGGACCGCATCCATCCGCCGCTTATGCGGCTTTTCTGGCCAATGCCCTGAGACCCAAGACGAAATTTGCATCCATCATAGGCTCATACGGCTGGGGCGGAAAAATGGTCGAGCAATTAGCAGGTATGCTGTCAAATTTAAAGGCTGAGATTCTCGAACCGGTATTGGCAAAGGGCGAGCCCAAAGAAGACGATTTTGCAGCCCTCGATAAGCTCGCCGATGAAATCCTTGCCAGGCACAAAGAGATTGGAATTACAAATTAGAATCTTGAAATTACAAAGGGGAATAATTATGGCTAAAAAACTTCAAATTTACAAATGTTCTGTCTGCGGCAACATCGTTGAAGTCCTTCACGGTGGTGCCGGTGAATTGGTATGCTGCGGAAAGCCGATGGAGCTTCTGGACGAAAAAACCGCCGATGCAACAACAGAAAAACACGTACCAGTGATTGAGAAAATCGATGGCGGCTATAAGGTAAAGGTCGGCAGCGTACCTCATCCTATGCAGGATGAGCACTATATCGAATGGATTGAGCTGCTCGCGGACGGCAAGGCATACCGGCAGTTTCTCGAACCCGGCGATGAGCCCGAAGCAGTGTTTAACGTCGAGGCCGGTTCTGTCAGCGCAAGAGAGCATTGCAATGTTCACGGTCTGTGGAAAGGGTAAAAAATGATAAGCAAAAAGATGGAAGATGCCCTGAACGAGCAGGTTAACGCAGAGCTGTATTCGGCATATCTGTACCTGTCAATGGAGTCATATTTTAAGTCTCGGAACTTAAATGGTTTTGCCAACTGGATGAGAGTACAGACACAGGAAGAAGTAATGCATGCGACAAAAATTTATGACTTCATAAATGAACGGGGCGGCAGAGTAACGCTGAAGGCCATAGAAGGGCCGCAGACAGAATGGGACTCAGCATTAGCGGTTTTCAAGGCGGCTTATGAACACGAACAAAAAGTAACAGGCCTGATTAACGACCTGGTGGATTTGGCTATTAAAGAAAAAGACCACGCGACAAACAGCTTTTTGCAGTGGTTTGTCAATGAGCAGGTCGAGGAAGAGTCAAGTGCCGATGAAATAGTTCAACAGCTAAAAATGATGGAAAACGCACCGGGTGGAATGTTTATGTTCGACCGTGAATTAGGACAACGAGTCTTTACGCCGCCTGCGACAGAAGGAGCGTAATGATGAGCATTTCCTTTAATGCCATTGAAATCTTTGAAATAGCAGAACGGATTGAAAGAAACTCCGTGAACTTCTATCGTAAAGCAGCAGAAGCTTTTTCCGATGAAAGCCTGTGCCAATTATTGCTTAGCCTTGCCGAGTTCGAAAAGGAACACGAAAAAAGTTACGCCAATATGAGAAAACAAATCTCGGCCAAGGAATGGGGCCTTATAACATTCGACCCGGAAAATGAAATGGCTTTGTACCTTCAGAAGATTGCCGACAGCCATATTTTCGATCCTAAAAAAGACCCCGCTGAGCAACTGGATAAAGGGACCATAGAGGACATTCTGAACTTTGCCATCGAATCTGAAAAGAACAGCATCATTTTCTATCTCGGGCTGAAGAATTATGTTCCTGCGACAGCCGGCAAGAATAAGGTCGATGAAATCATTAATGAAGAAATGAACCATATTGCCGAATTAAATCTCAGGTTATCAGCATTAAAGTATATAGAAAGAATTTCGATTTGAGTGAATTATTAAAGGTTACATTTACTCAGGGTGTGTTTACAATTGACTATGAAATGAATTAGTGAGTATTTATTGTACCGGCAACTGAAAGGAAGATGACAATGGGTATGCCATTTAACGCAGATGAAGTTTTTGAGATGGCCGAACAGATAGAGCGAAACGGAGCCAGGTTTTACCGTGCCGCGGCAGAAAAGTTTCCCGAGGTCAGCCAGCTGCTGTTAGAACTTGCAGCTATGGAAGATAATCATGAGAAGACCTTTGCAGCTATGCGTGAAGAACTTTCCGGAACAGAAGCAGAGCCACCTGTTTTCGACCCCGACGGCCAGGCGCAATTGTATCTGCAGGCAATGGCTGATGAACATATTTTTAACATCAAATCCGACCCTGTCAACCAATTAGGTAATCTGGACACACCTGATGAGGTTCTGAAAACGGCCATGGGTCTTGAAAGGGACTCTATCGCTTTTTATGCCGGCCTGAAAGAATCTGTCTCACGCAAGGCCGGTAAAGACAAGGTTGAAGGCATAATTAAAGAAGAAATGAACCACATAGTTATTTTAAGCCAAAAAATGGAGGCTTTGAAATAATCGGACTCGCTGCCAAAAATGACTGTTGCACTTAATGCTTTTGAAGTATTCGAAATTGCCGAACAAATTGAACGCAACGGTGCGAAGTTTTACCGCAAAGCGGCAGAACTATTTAATGAATCCGATATATGCAACATGTTCCTCGAATTAGCCGACTGGGAGACCAGGCACGAGCAGGTTTTTCAAGACATGAAAAAACAGCTTTTTAAACTAAACAAAAAACCGAGAACATGTGAGCTTGAGAAAAAGCAGCTTGACCCAAAATTAATGGCCTGCCTTGCCGTATTTGGCACAGTCTCAGAACCCCTTCACAGGCTCAGAAGCATTGAAAAAATAGCAGATGTTCTAAAAACAGCTATCGTTAAGGAACAAGATTCTATCACTTTCTATGAAGGCCTGAAGGATTTCGTTCCCTCCAGCGACGACAAAAACAAAGTTGATGATATTATCGAAGAAGAAATGCGTCATATTAAGATTCTAAACCAGGCGTTGAAACAGCGAGAATAGCCAAATTAGCTTCGGAGGCATGGATGTTAGACCTGGAATCTCTTTTCAACCTAAGCTATCCAATGTGCATAATAAGCTCGCAAAAAGGCGGCAAATTCGACGGCTGTATTGTCAATACCGTATTTCAGATTGTCCCTGAGCCGCCAATGGTCACTGTAAGTGTCAGTAAACAAAATTTAACACACGAGTATATTACCAACAGCAGAGTTTTCGCTGTATCTATCCTTGCTGAAAGTACACCTATGGCTTTCTTAGGCAAATTTGGATTCAGAACCGGCAGAGATATAGACAAATTTGAACAAGTAACATATAAAACAGGTCAAACCGGTGCGCCGATAGTAATGGATAATGTGGTCGGTTTCATCGAAGCCGAAGTCCTCGAAGCCTTCGAAGTTGAAACACACACACTTTTTATCGGCAGGATTACAGCTTGTGGAACTATTGATGAGAATAAAATACCAATGACATACACTTACTATCGAGATGTCAAACACGGCAGGACACCCCGAACAGCGGCTACTTACATAGAAAAGAAACCAAAGAAAATATCAACTCAAGGAGACAAAAACATGAAAAAGTATAAATGTATTATGTGTGGATATATTTACGACCCGGCTACCGGCGATCCTGACAATGATATTGAAGCTGGTACCGCTTTTGAAGACCTGCCAGATGACTGGGTATGTCCGGATTGCGGGGTTGGCAAAGAAGAATTTGAGCCGCTGGATGACTGAACACTGTTGCGGTTTGATCATACTCTGTATCTAATGCCAAAAAATATAGGGGATATATGATGCGGAAGGAAATTAAGCCGACAGTAGATAAGAGGGAGATTTTCTGTGCTGAAACTGTGCCGGGCCCTAATGCATTCGTAGTTTTCGGTGCATCAGGTGATTTAGTCGGCAGGAAACTGCTTGTCAGCCTCTTCCAGCTCTTTGCGCGGAACTTACTTAATGACAGATTTTATCTGTTAGGCTGTGGCCGAAAAAAATTCTCAGATGAAGAATTTCGCAAAAAGGCAGAGCAATCAATACGAGGCAAATCCGACCCGGCATCCGGCAAAGATTTAGATACATTTATGAGCAAGCTTTATTATGTTGACGGTGATTATGATGATGCGAATTTCTACGAACACATTAAAGCCAGACTTGCAGAGTTAGACAAAATACATAAGGTGTATGAAGGTCTGGTACACTATCTATCGGTACCTCCTTTTTTATACCCCACCATAGTAGAAAATCTTGCCCCGGCAGGACTGGCTTGCACGAAAAAGCTCAAGTCCAAGCAGCAGATTAAGCTGGTCATTGAAAAACCTTTCGGCAGAGACCTTCAAAGTGCAGTTGAGTTAAATAACAAAATCCACCGATGTTTTAACGAGTCTCAAATTTATCGCATAGACCATTACCTTGGTAAGGAGACCGTTCAAAACATGTTGATGTTCCGCTTTGCGAATACCATTTTTGAACCTGTCTGGAATCGAAATTATATTGACCACGTACAGATTACAATAGCAGAATCCAGTGGTGTTGATCATCGAGCAAGCTACTATGATAAAAGCGGCGCTCTTCGAGATATGTTCCAGAATCATATGCTTCAAATGCTCGCCTTAGCAGCAATGGAATCCCCCATATCCTTCGAGGCAGACCATATCCGTGATGAGAAGGTCAAGCTGCTTCGGTCGATTCGAGCATTTGATGTCAATAGACTGGATGAATTTTGTGTACGAGGACAATATGTATCCGGCCAAATAAAAGGCGGCAAAATCAACGGGTATCTGGAAGAGTCTGGGGTAAGAGCGAATTCAAAAACCGAAACCTTTATTGCCGCTAAACTGTTTATTGATAACTGGAGGTGGCAGGGGGTGCCTTTTTATCTTAGGACCGGAAAGAGAATGTCAGTAAAAGATACTGAGATCGCAATTACTTTCAAGAAAGTTCCTCATTCAATGTTTTCTTCTGTGGGCCTTGATGAGCTGCCGGCCAATGTCCTTGTGCTTCGAATACAGCCGGAGGAAGGAATTTCCCTGAGCTTTCAGGCAAAACGACCGGGGGCGAAAACATGTATGAGTACACTAACGATGAACTTCAGCTACAATGAACTCTTTGAGACCGAACCTCCTGAAGCATACCAGCGACTATTGCTGGATTGTATGACCGGCGATCAGACGCTTTTCACAAGACAGGATGCCATAGAAACAGCGTGGCGGTTATTGTCACCGATAATGCAGGCATGGGAAAATGATAAATATGCGCTATACGAATATTCGGCCGGAGCTGAGAGCTTCCCTGCGGCTGATAATCTCATCGAATCAGATGAGCGAAAATGGAGAAGCTTGTCGAAAGAGTGAGAGAACAGAAATGTACCTAAGTGTTTATTTTTTTCCATAAGGAGAAGATTGAAAGATGGACAACCAGAATACGCAAGAGCCAACATCTTATGATATCTCAATCGTTCGGCCTCAGATGCGCAATGATGATTTCAAGATGAGAAACCATGGTGTAAAGCCTTCCAGACTGGAAGCTATTAAGAAAGGCCTTCTTACGTTGCATACACTGGAACTTATGGCAACGACAATCTACCGGTTTCAGATTACCGGCGAGAATTGCGAATTAAATCGTCAATTAATAGCTGCTATGTGTAATGAGATGACACACTATCAGGATTTCCAGGTTAAACTCTACGAATATGGTTTCAAGCCCAGTATAATCAGATGGGCATACTGGTGTGTCGGCTTTACGTTCGGCTTTCTCTCACGCCTTTTTGGAAAAAAAGCAACTCTTAAAATGGGTATCTGGGTCGAAACAAAAGCTGTCCATCATTATGCGGAGCTTCTCAATACAATCGATTGGGACGAAGATACTCGTAAGGTCATTGAAAAAGACCAGGCCGATGAAGACGGGCATATCAACAAATGGAAAAAGCTTCTAAAAGAACAGCAATAAAAAACGTACTGGATAAGCTGTACAACAAATACAACCATCGTGATTTAATAAAGCCGGACCCGCTGCAGTTCGTATATCAATATGACAAATCCTCTGACAGAGAGATTATTGCTTTGTTGGCGGCGGACCTCGCCTATGGCCGGGTCGAACAGATTCAAAAAAGCCTGACCAACCTGTTTGAGCGTATGGGAGAAAGCCCTTATGAGTTTGTAAGAGGTTTTGGTAAAACTGAACGAAAAAAACTAAACGGCTTCAAACACCGCTTTACCACGGACCAGGACATTTCGGATTTATTGATGTTGTTGAAGAAAGTTCTGAGCCAATATACAAGCATCGAGGAGTTTTTTATTCAGGGCTGCAATCCGGACGACATAAATATCATTGGCAGTTTGTCCAACTTCTGCAAATTACTTCTGAATATGTATGCCGCCGAGCACAATGGAAAGACAAGCCGGGGATTAAAGTATTTGTTAGTCAATCCCGCTCAGGGCAGTGCCTGCAAGCGGCTTAATCTTTTTCTGAGGTGGATGGTCCGTGATGATGATGTTGATACGGGGCAGTGGAAGTCGATTGACAAAGCCATGCTAATTGTCCCGATTGACGTGCATATGGGCAGATTATGCAGGATATTAGGATTTTACAGTCGAAAGGTCGTTTCTTTATCAACGGCGATAAAAATAACAGAATGCTTTGCTGAAATTGAGCCGGCCGACCCTGTAAAATACGACTTCGCATTGAGCAGAATTGGAATCGTGGAAAACTGTAACGGCAGATATCGCAATGCCTGCCGGCATTGCGAACTATTCCCTTTCTGTCGTCAGCGTTAACATATTATCTGGACAGGGGGCATTTACGGCGAAAACAGTTTATTTTGACGTTGATGCCCAACGTCGGAATGACATTGGACACATCTATTTTCCTCAGCATTGGGCCTGGCTAACGCCGCTGTGTGAGCAATTCTCGCAGCCGAACTACCCGGCCTGGCGAGCAGATTATCATGACAATGCAGACACCTTTGATTCGATATACGGTCAAAAACTTTTTGGCGAATCTTTTCGCCGTCATATTCATCGCCAAAGTAATGTTTATACATATCCTTGGCCCCTTCGTAAGCCTTTGCGGTTATATGGGCAAAATATTTGTCTTTTTCGGGAAGGTGGCAATCGATACACTCAACACGAATACCCTTGATATTGGTGCCATGCGTAGAAAGCTCCCAGGTCAGATATGCCGTGTTCATTTCGTGGCACTTGCCGCCGCAATATTCGGATTTCGATACAGGCACCATAGCCGCATTGAGAGCAACAAAGCACAAAAGAGCAAAAACAAATCCGACAAGAAATGTCGATATCCTCTTCTTAACAGCTTCGCATATACGGCTAATTATTCCGGCTCTTAACGTAAACATGCCCGTAATTTATTGACGAATCGAAGCAATGCAAGACTTTTTTATGTTTCTATAATAAAATAAGCTACACAACAATAGGCGTGTTATTTTAGAATATCGTTGGCTCTTCCTTACAATATAGTAATGTAAACAAGAGAGACTTTCGGGAAATATGGAGTATTTATGTGCAGTGATAAAGAAAAGATAAAAGTATTATTTCTTTGTACGGGCAATTCATGTCGAAGCCAAATAGCCGAGGGCTGGGCCAGGCACTTGAAGGGAAATATCATTGACGCATATTCTGCGGGGATACGCCCTATAGGAGTAAGCTCCAGGGCAATAAAAGTAATGGCTGAGGCGGGGGTGGAAATTTCATCGCAAAAATCCCAACGCCTTGACGAATTCTCTGAAATAGATTTTGATTATGTAATAACATTATGCGACAATGCCGCAGAGAATTGTCCGGTATTTACCGGCCAAGCCAAGGTCTTCCACAAACCCTTTGAAGACCCGTATTTTGCATCCGGCAGCGAAGAAGATATTATGGAAACCTTTAGAAAGGTGCGAAACGACATAAGAAAATATGTTGAAATGATGCCGGACAACCTGAAATGCCCAGAATATTGAGAGTTCTCCGTAAGGAGTCCCAGGGACAAAACGTGAAATGAATCCAGAGCAATTAGAAAAATATAGTTCCGCCATAACGCTTTCTGACATGGAAATCTTTGTATTTCCGGAGCTGATGTACAGCCTGGTTTTAGCTAATATTATGAGCCCGATTATCTGGCAGTGGCGGCAGCAGGACTGTTTCAAAAAACTACAAGGCAAGAACAGCTACCGCAAATTAATGCGGCTAAGGCAATTCATAATGGACGAGATTGATTTCAATCTCGACCTTGAGACATGGGGACTAACGAGCAAGGCTAAAGAGCTTAAGCGTTTTGAGAAGTTTATTTCATCTGAAGACATCGCTACAAGCAGCGCACTGTTCGGCTATCAGGGCGACAAGTATTATTTTGATGTGGATATTCGCCGCCACTTCGGCCTGGATAAATATGACAGCGATGTCATCCCATACTGGAAGACGGAAACCGTCGAGGCGATGGACGCGTTTCGCCTTAAAGAAGGTTATCATAGTGCGGCAGGGGAATGTGTATCACTTGCCGCCCTTTACGCTGCGGCGGCGTTTATCGTATGCCAAATACCACTGGAAGATATCTATATGATACTAACGCCCCTGCACTCGCAAAATTTCCTCGATATGCAGGATGGGATTTTAACCAACAACCGAAGACTCGTTACGAAAACGATGTGGTTCAACGGAACAGCCATTTCCAACAAGGCCCAGCGGGCACTGCGCAATGAAACCATTACAATTCTGGCTCATTCTTCCGGCTACGTACACTGTTTGTATAAAGATGCCACGATAGGAAAAAAACTTCATCAGGATTTTAGAAAGAAACTCGATTCTTATTTATCGGCAGAGTTATCGCTTTCTGTCTTCGCAAATTTTTTGCGCTCCAACAGACACTATCAGAAGTTTTTTCAGGTCTGCCGCGAATGTCATAAACAGCCCCAGTTC
>Ga0307378_10005337_pt1 | contig 17944 bp, 14 predicted proteins | sample UN1MG_FD_202238 | JGI IMG/M metagenome (GOLD analysis project Ga0307378, IMG submission 202238) | Soil microbial communities from Risofladan, Vaasa, Finland - UN-1 | ecosystem: Environmental > Terrestrial > Soil > Coastal area > Acid sulfate soil | place: Finland: Risofladan, Vaasa | collected... | reverse complement strand
CAGTTCAGCAAGAATCCGGCGCGGACCCCGCCCTTGTACATTCAAGGTATCTAAAATCACTACTTTTCCTATTCTATCCTTCGTGGAATTCGTAGCCTTCGCAGACTGCCACCAGTTCCAAGCGATCCACGACAAGCCGCATCGTGCCGGGGGATTTCGGTTACCGGCGTAGAGTGGCACCCAGGCGAAAGCACGGGCAAGATGCCCGTGCCACCCACAAGCGAACGGCTGACACACGACTAGCTCCCCCCGTGCTGTGCAGGCCTCGCGGGCGGCTTGCCGACATGGCGTCCGAGGAAAACGTGTGAACCCAGCGTTAGCACGACCGCAAGAGCGAGAGTGATCCATGGAGTCTTCTACCCAGTCTGCACGCGACGACGCCCCCGGGCCGGCCCCGGCCGGTGACCCGCGCCGTCGATTCGTCATCAAAGCGCTGGCCTTGGGGTCGGGCGGGTTTGCGTACGTGGTCCCGGCGCTGGCGGGGATCATCGCGTTTCTCAACCCGCTGAAACAGAAGAGCCAGGCCGGCCAGTTCCTCCGGGTGGCCTCGCTGGACTTGTTGCCCAAGGATGGAACGCCCCAAAAGGTCTCCATCGTGTCCGATCGCACCGACGCCTGGAATCGCTTCCCCAACGAGCCGATCGGCGCCGTCCTGCTGCGGCGGACGGAGGGCGAGCAGGTTGAGGCGATCAACGTGGTCTGCCCCCATGCCGGCTGCTCCGTTCAGTATCACCCCAAGGACGGGAAGCTGTTCTGTCCCTGCCACGCGGCAAGCTTCGCCCTCGACGGCAAGCGACTCGACGAAACCTCGCCCAGCCCCCGCGACCTCGACACGCTCGAAGTGGAAATCCGAAACGGGACGGAAGTCTGGGTCCGCTTTGAGAACTTCCGCACCGGTATTACCGAGAAAGTGCCCGAAGCATGAGCACCCCGACCGATTCGACGGACAAGTGCGCCGGCCTCATGTCGTGTCCCCTGTGTCGAGGGGTCGCACGCCGTCTCGCCCCGGCGATGGATTGGCTCGACGATCGCACCGGCGCGAGGTACGCCGTGCGCCGTCTCGCCGACCGGCCGGTCCCGCGCGGAGTCCCTTGGGACAGCCTCTGCCCGAGCATGATCGCCTTCACGTTCATCATCCAGGCCATCACCGGGTTCTTCCTCTGGCTTTTCTACAGCCCCAGCGCCCAGACGGCGTGGGAGAGCGTCTACTATCTCCAGTATGAGGTGACCGGCGGCTGGCTGTTGCGGGGCGTGCACCACTACGCGGCCCAGGTGCTGGTCGCCCTGACCGGGCTGTACGTCATCCACCTGGTCGTCCGCGGCTTGTGCCGGGCCCCGCGCGAGTGCGTCTACTGGGTGGCCGTGCTGATGGGGTTGGCCTCGTTGGCCCTGTGCCTGACCGGCGACCTGCTGGCCTGGGATCAGAACAGCTACGCCAGCACGCTCGTGCGCGTCAAGTTCGCCATGCTCCTGCCCTGGGTCGGCGACGACGTGTTCAAGCTGGCGGCGGGCGGTCCGGCGTTCGGCCACCTCACGCTGACCCGGTTCTTCACACTGCACGTCGGCCTGTTTGCCGCCAGCTTCCTCGGCCTGTTGGCCCTGCACGGTTGGCTCGTCCACCGAGCGGCCCGGAAGGACCAGGAGGTTAGGCAAGCCGAAAAGTTTGACGGCCGCTACTGGCCCGACCGCCTGGTCTATCACGCCGTCGCCTGGCTGGTCGTGATGATCGTCGTGGGGCTTTTGGTAGGACACGTGTTCTCGGGCGGCCACGGGGGCGAGCCTGGCGTCGCGCTGGGCGCCCCGGCCGATCCCGACCCGGCCAACTTCTACGCGGCGGCCCGGCCCGAGTGGAGCTTCCGTGGCCTGTATCAGCTCTCCAACCTCTTCCCCGGCGACGCGATGCCGCTGGTGGGCGTCTCGTGGAAGATCGTGCCCATCTTCGTCATGAGCGGGACGACCGTGCTGGTGGTCCTCGCGTTCCCGTTTCTCGGCCGTCTGAAGCGGGGCTACTGGATCAACGTGGCGATATTGGGATTCCTGCTGGTGGCCCTCGTGCTGCTCTCGGCCGCCTCGTGGCGGCACGACTTCGGTAACCCGGAGTATCTGGCCGACTTGGCCGCGGGTCAGGCGCAGGCCGATCGCGTCAAGGAGCTTGCCCGGTCGCCCAGCGGAATCCCCATCAGCGGGGCGCTGTCGCTGTTGCGCAACGATCCCAAGACGCAGGGGCCGGTCGTTTACGAGAAGCAGTGCGTGATCTGCCACAATTACGGTGCCTCGGGCGATGCGGCGATCGCGGCCGAGCCCCCTTCCGCCCCCGACCTGTTCGGCTTCGCCGGGCGCCCGTGGGTCGCCGGGCTGCTCGACCCCGAGAAGGTCAAAAGCCCCCAATACTACGGCAACACGAAGTTCGCCACCGGCGCGATGGTCCGGTACGTCGAGGGGCCGTATGCCGACCTGGACGACAAGCAGCAGACGGCGATCGTCGCCGCCTTGTCGGCCGAGGCCCGGCTGCCGTCCCAGGCCGGCATGGACCGCACCGACGCCGCCCTGATCGAAGAGGGGCGGAAGCTGATCGCCAACGACTGCACGCGCTGCCACCGGTTCCACGGCAAGGGGGAGATCGGCCCGGCTCCCGATCTGACCGCTTACGGATCGCAGGAGTGGATCCTGGGCATCGTCGTCGACCCGACCCACGACTGGTTCTACGGCCCGCGGAACGACCGCATGCCGGCGTATCTCGAAGTGCCCGAGGATCGGGCCAAGAACCGCCTGGGGGCCGGCGAAATCCAGCTCGTCGCCGATTGGCTGCGGGGCGATTGGTACGAGCCGTCGTTACCACGCAAAGGGGACGATCGCGACGACGCGGCCGCCCCCAAGCCTGCCCCGGCGATGCTCACCGTCGGCAAGTGGGTGGCCCGGCGCGGGGAGCCGGTCGCCGTCGCCGACACGGCCCTGGCCCAGGCCCGCGCGCTCTACCAGCGCGAGCACTGCGCGATCTGCCACGACCTGACCGGCGTCGCGGGCGGAGACGTCGTCGCCCGCGACCCTTCCGCCCCGGACCTGGGCGGGTTTGCCAGCCGCGCGTGGATCGCCGGCCTGTTGGACCCCGAGAAGATCAGGACGCGGAAGTACTTCGGCAACTCCAAGTTCCGAACGGGCGAAATGGCCGGTTTCGTCCGAGACACGCTCTCGGACCTGGACGATGAGGAGAAGAAAGAGCTTGAGTCCCTGGTGATCGCGCTGTCGGCCGAGGCCCAATTGCCCGTACAAGCCGAAATGGATCAAAAAGACGCGGACCGGATCGAGCAAGGCCGGGAGCTCTTCTCGGATTTCGGCTGCACCGACTGCCACCGCTTCGGTGAGGAAGGGGATCGCGTGGGACCCGACCTGACCGGCTACGGCTCGTCCGAGTGGCTTACCGGCTTCCTCTGCGACCCGGCCAAAACCAAGCCCGTGGACAAGAACGACCTCCTCTTCTACGGCGACGAGAACTACGGGATGCCCTCCTATCGCAGGTTCCGCCCGGAACGCGTCGAAGGCGAGGGCCCCGAGTCGGCCGAAGCGCGGAAGGACCTCGAGGGCAAGGAGAATCTCAATCTCCTGGGCGCCGACGACGTCGGCCTGCTGGTCGACATGCTCCGCGGCGAGCTGCCCGAGAAGTAGCGGCCGGCGCCCGGCAGGCTCGGCGAATCGTCGTGGCGATTCTCCGCCCGAGGCGCGGACGGGGACGACCTACTCGGAGAAGAGCGCGGTCGCCTGGCCCGCGAGCATCCGGAGCCGCAGGTCGCTGAACTCGGAAGACGAGTAGTAGGCCGTCCGCAGTTCGACGGTTCCCGGGCGCATCATGCGTCCCTCGGCGACCTGGGACACCTGACCGACCCATTGAAACAGCATCTGATCGTCGCGAAGGATCTCGACGCCGACGCCCGCCGGCGATACGGCCACCCTGCACGAGAAAGCGTACTCGGTCCCGACGTCCATCGAGGCGTTGGCCTGCGCCTGGGGTTCGGGGTTGACGCCCCTGAGTCGAATCGTCACGGTGGGCGACTCGGTGTTTCCCCGGTCGCCTTTCATCTCCAAGACAACGGCCCTGTCCCCGACGATCGGCAGACAGATCGCCGTGGCGTCCTTCGCTTTGGTGACGTTGACGCGGGCCTGGAGCTCGTAGCTGCCGGCGACGGCCAAAGGCAAGGAGACTTGCGCCCGCTGCCTGTCGGCGCTGAATGCCGCGGTCTGGCCGTCCCGTTTCCATTGCGCGTCGCGCGCGTCGCGATTCGCTTGAACCAGCGGAAGCAGAGAGATCCACCCGTCGCGATCGGGCGTCAAGCCGGGGGTGGAAACCTTGCCCTTGGGCATCGGCATGCGCCCGGCCGTTACGGGACGACCGTCCCGCGTGAGGATCGCCGTGAGGGCGGCCTCCAGGACGTTGTTCGCTTCGTTCGATTCGGAGATTCGATTCTCCGGGTCGACCACCACGCCGACGACGTGCCTTCCCGGCGGCAGCTTCGAGACGGTCGCCTGAACCTGCTCTTCGGGCGGCACGTCGACGCGGGAAGTGTCGGCGGGCGCTCCGTCCACAACGAACTGCACGGCCACGTCGGCGGCCGTCGCGCCGCCGTCGTTGCGGATCCACGCCGACTTGTCCCCGTTCTCCAGGAACACCTGCGCGACGCGGAGATCGGGCAGGGTGGGGTGCGAAGTCGGCCCCCCCGTCTCGCCGGGTGGAGCCGTCTTCGGCAGTTTTCCACTCGGATCGGCGCCCCAGAGTCGGACGACGCCGTCCTCGCCGGTGGACGCCAACAGCGAGCCATCGGGACTGAAGGCCACACGGAAGACGCCGCGCTTGTTGCCGGCCAACGTCGCTCGAAGCTCTCCGCTGGCCACGTCCCAGAGCTTCAACGAGCCGTCCTTCCAGCCGCCGGAGGCCAACGTGGCGCCGTCCCCGGCGAAGGCGATGGACCGTATCTCGCCGCGGTGCGCCTTCAACGTGTTCCGCACGTTTCCCGTGGCGACGTCCCAGAGCCGGATGGTCCCGTCATAGCTGCACGTGGCGAGAGTCGATCCGTCGGGAGTGAAAGCGAGGCCTCCCACGTGGCTTCCGCCGTCTCCAGGAAACGTCCTACGTGGCTTTCCGCTCGCCACGTCCCACAATACGGTTTCACGCTCCTCGTTTGCCGTACCCACGAGTGACCCGTCGGGGCTGAACGCCGGCGACCAACAGCGATTCGTGCAAGGGAAGGTGTGCAGGACCTCCTGTCTGGCCAAGTCCCAGAGCTTAACGGTCCCATCATCGCTCGCCGAGGCTAGAATCGAACCGTCGGGGCTGAAGGCGATCGTGTGCACTCCGCCCGTGTGCCCCGCCAGGATCGCGCGTGGCGGTCGCACACCTACCTTGATCGTAGGGTCCTCCCCCGAGGATGCAAAGAGGGAGCCGTCTCGACTGAAGGCGACGCACAGCACGCGGCCTTCGTGGTCACGAAGCTCACCTCGCTTCTGCCCGCTGCGAAGGTCCCAGAAGATCACCTTGCTGTCGGCGCCGCCAGACGCCAAGAGCCATTCTTCCGCTCCGAAAGCCAAGCCTGCCACCCCGCCGGAATGGCCCCGCAGCGTTCCGAGGAGCGTCGCACTGGCCGGATCGAAAGTTCTCCCCCTCTTCGCCCTTCTTCCCGACGTCCCAGATCGCGGCCGATCGCGGGCGACCTCCGTCGCGGGAGACTCGACGTTGGCGATCTCCGCAAGCCGCTGATCGAGCTTCACCTTGGCCAGCCCGGAGGCCACCTTCGACTGGGCCTGCTCGTACCAGTAGCCCGCACGAAGCAGGAAGCCATCGCGCTCGCGGCCCTCCCTCGACTGGGCCACGTCCCACCAGGCGTCGCCCAGCGCGACCTGGGCGTCGGGCGAATCGGCCCCGACGAGCTCCTTCACCGCCGGGACTTTCAACGCCGGATCGCCCCCCAACGCCAGCATGGGAATGCCCCGGTCCCAGTCGCCACGCGACAGGCAAAGGTAGCGACCGGCCGCCAGGTTCGCCTCCGCGTCCGTCGGGCTCTCGTCCAATCGGGCCTGGGCCTTCTGATACTCCGCGTGCGCCTGGCGGATCTCATCGAGCTTCTCCATCCGGGCGATGACCTCCTTGGCGAGCGAGTAGTCGCGCCCCCGCTTGGCCAAATCCTCGGCGATCTGGCCGAACCGGCCGGCCGCCTCGAAGTCGTCTTCGGCCAGGGCGACGTCGACCAGCGAGCAGGCGTGCACGGCGAGCGCCGCGCGCTGCGACGAGAGCTTGGCGGCGTCGGCGAGCCCCTGTACACATTCCAGCCGCGCTTCCATGGCGTCGACGTCGTAGGTCGCCACGATTCGCTCGACGGCGTCCAAAGCGGTCTCGCAGTCGGCCGCCAGGATCGCCACCTCCTTGGCAACCCGCAGCAGCACGAAATGATTGGCCGGGTCGGCCGGGCTCTTGGCCGCCTGATCGAGCAGCTTCCTGGCCAGCTCGGTCTTCTGCTCCGAGGTCTTGGCCGCGTCGTACTCTTCGCCGTACACGTCGCGAAGCAACTCCTGGGCCCGTGCCTGGGCCGGGGCGTCCGGCAGCGGGGCCCTCGGTTGAGCCAACGCTGCGGCAGCACCCGCCACCAAGACCACGACTACCAAAACCACTCGCAGCGAGGGACGTTGCGCGTCGCGGCAACAGATCCGGTTATCCCCCATGGCTTGCCCTCCCTCATGGTGAACGTGCCAGAGCCATAAACCAGCATTATACGCTGCCAAAGGGCGGCCCCCCAACGCACGAAGAGCCTCCCGCTCAGCTACCGGGTTCCACAGTCTCGCCTTAGGATCGCAGAAACAATAAGTGGGGCACGATTCCATCGTGCCAGGCACGTTGGAAACGTGCCCCACGGCCATATCGCGACAGTTGTTTCTTGCGCGATCCTTAGGCTCGGATTGCAGGGCGCGACAAGCCCCGTCGATCGTGACAAGCCTCCTCGTCTTCCTGCTCTTTCTATCATGCGATATGCTTCCCAGCTTGCCTCTCCTGTCCATGCCTTCCAATCGCCGCTCACGCCCCCGCAAAATCCCCGAAATCGTTAGAGTCTTCCCCGCTGTTGGCCGATCCATAGAACACCATGTGGTGTAACACGTGCCAACAAGACGTGCCCGGGCTCGGCTCGACAGAGACGGGAAAGTACTCCTGCCCCCGCTGCGGGACCGTCTTGTGCCGGCTCGGGATCCACGCGGCGCCGGAAACGGCAAGCGACGACGCCGGGCCGCCGACCTCCGCCACCCCGAGTGAGCCCGAGCCCGTGGTGTTCATTCCGGAGCCGCCGCCCACGTACGACGGGTGGGAGCTGGAGCAGAAACTGCGGCACATCGAGCGGCTGCTGCGGATCGACAAGCCGGACCGTTCCCGGGAGGGGGCCTCGCGGCGGAGCATAGCCCGAGTCGATGCGTCGCATGGAGGTTCACCCGGCTGGCACTACCCCGCGGCCACGCAGGCAAAGGCGGCCCGGACGCGAGCCCGCTCGAGCGAGCCCTGGCTGCCCGTGCTCACCTGGTTCGTCCTCGCCGTAGGACTGATGGCGTCCGCGTTCGGCGGCGTCCTGCTCGCCTGGGCGGCAGCCAGCGGACGGCAGGATCTCTGGGCGATCGGGATGCCGGTGGGGCTCGCCGGGCAGATCGTCCTGGTCATTGGGCTCATCCTCCAGCTCGATCGCCTCTGGCACGACAACCGGGACACGGCCGAGAAGCTCGATCACGTCGGCCAAGGGCTGTTCGATCTCAACAAGACGACCACTCTGCTCGGCACAAGCGGCGGCTCCGCCTCCGGCTCCTTCTATTCGCACATGGCGGGGGGCGCCAGCCCGCAACTCTTGTTGGCCGATCTCAAGAGCCAACTCGATCTGCTGTCCGCCAGGCTCGGCCAAGACGATTGGTGAGCCGCGGATTCGCGCAGCCGGCAGCACAGCCTTCGACGCCATACGCTCAAGGACGCTGGCTCCGTGCCTCTACACTTGGGGACCCAGGCAAGATGCCTGGGCTACGAGACTGCCCCGCCCAAGTCCCGCGGCTACGGCTGCCCAGGACGTCCAAGGTCTAGAAAGGCTCTCAGATGGGCGTCGCTCCCCACGGTCAGCCGGGCGGCCCGCTCGAAGAGCGGCACGGCGCGGTCCGGCTCGCCGCCAGAGTGGACGAGCACGCCGAGCACGAAGGGAAGGTCGGCGTCGTGGGGCTGGTCGACAACCGCTTGGGAGAGCGCCCCGAGATGGGCCGTCTTCGCCGCCGCGTCGTTGCCGTAAAACTCGTGGATGCGGAAGCCGGAACGCGGCCAGTCGGGGGCGATCTCCAGGCCCCGTTTGAGCACCTTGGCTGCCTGCTGGTAGTTGCCCAGGGCAACCAGGGCGAAGCCCTGCCGGAAGTAGGCATCGGCCAGGGTCGGGGCGGCGTCGGCCGCCTTCTTGTAGCGGCTGTAGGCCTCGGCGTATTTCCCGTCGGCGAAGTGGGCGTCGCCGAACCCGAGGAATCGTCGCCCCAGATCGAGCGCCCGCTGGTTGGTCGCGCGCCGGGCCGGCTCTTCGCCGTTTTCGTCGCCGCCGGCGACCAAGATCGCCCGGGGACTCGCGGGGGCCGGGTACGTCGGGCTGAGACCGAGGAACCGTTTCAAGGCTTGCGGTCCGTACAGATGCTCGGCCGGGATGTGGATCAGCGGCAAATAGGGCAAGCGCCAGTAGCGACGCCGCGGGGTGTGGTAGTACGGGTCGAGCCCGTAATCGCCCACATGGTGGGGGTGCCGGTATCCGTCGCCGCGGTAGGGGGCGTGTTGGGCGCCGGGCAGGTCGCCGCCCCGGTCCTGGCTTGCTCCCCGGTCGGCCGGGCCTCGATCCTGGTTGAAGCCGGGGGGCGGAGATCCCTGGACGGCGAGCCCCGCGGTCCGATCGTTGGGCCGCAGGTTCCCCATGCTTCGCCGGTGATCGTCGTTCGGCTTGTCGGACGGGACGTTGCTCGACGCTGCCGCGGCGAACAGCGCCGCCGACGCCAGGATCGCTGCTGAGAGCCTCATCACGATTCCTCCCCGTGCTGCGTGACAACTGCCCTGTATCCCGCCGGAATGCCCCGGTCGTCGGCCCGATGGCAGGGCCTTCCGAGGCCATTTGCTTTCCCCAAGCGAGAGAAATAGCACACGCCGTGCCACGAAGGGGCCTGCCGGCCAGAGCTCGCCCGAAGTCGTTACCCGAAGGCAAGTAACGCAAACCGCCCAAAATGGCGCACGCTCACGCGGATTGTCGCGGTTGTGACGAGATCGACCGCTCTTGTTATCAATATGACGACAGGAGCGAGCAAGCCGCCGGCGGCCTCACCACCCCATGAACCGCCGCACCGCGCGCGGGCCGTAGAGGGTCTCGGCGGGGATGGAGACGGGCGGTGGATAGAGGTAGCCCGGGTAGTAATAGGAACGCGGGGCCACGTAATACGGGTAGTATCCGTACCCGCCCGAATGGTAGGGTCGGTACGGGCGATAGGAGTACGGATGGGGGTTCCCATAATAGTACGGTTGCGGTACCACCACCGTGGTCCTCCCGCGCGGCTGAACGCGATCCGACCCGTGGATGGCCCGTCCCGCGGTGTAGGAATCGGGGTGCAGATTTCCCATGCTTCGCCGGGTGTTGTCGGGCTCTGCCTGGGCCCAAGCGTGCTGGGCCAGGATGGCGATGGCCAGCAGCAGGCCGACCGCGAGTGCCGTGGCGCTAGGTCGCATGACAAGTCCTCCTTGTGCTCTACCCCGGATCACGTGCCTCCTTTCCCAATTATTGGCACTTGGTCCAGACCCGGCAAGCACTTGGGCCGCCCGAACCACCCCGAGCCGGCTTGCCGGTGCCCCGGGAGGCACTCCTACACGTCTTCCCTGTCCACCGCGTGCCGCTTGTTTCTCAGGCGATCGTCGCCTCAAATGGGCAGAGGAGAAGCTGCTACTTCCCGGGAGGGGCATTTGACTTCCGGGAAGGGACCTTCGATTTCCGGGGAGGGACGTTCGATGCAATCAGGCGCTATCATCAAGCCGGGATGGACCGCGGTGCTCTCGGCAGCACTCGTTGTTGCGATCCCGCTCTCTTGGCAGTCGGCGTGCCGCGCCGGCGAGCAAGGCCGGACCGCGGCGCAGGGGGCGAAGCGGGCCGAAGAGGTCGTCGTCACCGTCGTCTACGACAACTACGCTCTCAAGGACGGAATGAAGACCGCCTGGGGCTTCGCCTGCGTGGTCGAGGGACTCGGCGAAACGATCCTCTTCGACACCGGCGGCGAGGGCGGGGTGTTGCTTGCCAACATGGCCAAGGCCGGTTTCCGCCCGGAGCAGATCGGGAGTGTGGTCCTTTCGCACTTGCACAGCGATCACACCGGCGGGCTTGTTGACTTCCTGAAGGCCAACAACAAGGTGCGGGTGTTCGTGCCCGAAGCGTTTCCGGCCGAGTTCCGCGAAAAGGTCCGCGAGTCGGGCGCCGAGGTGGTCGAGACCGAGGGGCCGTGCAAGATTTGTGACGGGGCCTGGACCACCGGTGTCCTCAAGGAGCCCCTCGCCGAGCAAGGGTTGTGCCTGGAGACTCCGGAGGGCCCGGTCGTCGTCACCGGCTGCGCGCACCCGGGCATTGCCCGCATGGCCGAGGCGGCCCGCCGTCACGCCAAGAAGCCCGTTTTCGCGGTGCTCGGCGGGTTTCACATGTCGCGGGCACCGGACGACCAGATCGACGCGGCGATCCGCGGTCTTCAGGAAGGCGGCGTCCGGCGCGCGGGGCCGAGTCACTGCTCAGGCGACAAGACGCGCAAGGCGATGCAGGAGGCTTTTGGCGAGCGATACGTGCGGTCCGGGCTGGGGGCACGTCTGGTCTTCGGCGACGAAGAGAACGACGCGTCTCGATAGGTCGGGGTGCGCGGCCGTGGGGGCCGCGAGTCGTGTGCCACCGCTCGCGCGGAAGTAGTGTTCGGTGGGATGCGCAAACGCGATCGGCGCATGCACCGCTTCGGCGAAGCGCTGGCACACGGCAACGCGGTGAAGATTGCGATCGGCCATCTAGTCGACAAACTGCGAGAGCGTCTGGAGGACGTCGCCCTCGGCGTTGCGAAGGTTGACGACCAGGGGCATCCGGCCCGGTAGGCTGTGCGTGGCGCAGCCGAAGCACGGGTCGTACGCCCGGAAGGCCATCTCGACCTTGTTCAACAGGCCCTCGGAGACCTCGCCCTTGTGGATCAGCCCTTGGGCGGCCTTCTTGACCGACATGCAGATGGGGGCGTTGTTGTTCGTGGTGCCCACGATCAGGTTGACCTTGGTGACGATCCCGCGCTCGTCGGTCGAGTAGTGGTGGGTGAGTGTTCCCCGCGGTGCCTCGACGCATCCGACGCCTTCGGTCGGCGTCTGGGTGGGGAGCACGCGGTACTCGCGGCTGGTGATCTCCGGGTCGGTGGCCAGCTCGACCCAGCGCTCCGCGGCGTACAACAGCTCGATCAGCCGGGCCCAGTGGGTGGCCAGGGTGTGGTGGACCGGTTTGCCGCCCAGGGTCTCGTAGAACCGCTCGTACTCGGCCTGGGCCAGGGGAGTGGCCATGCCGTCGGCGGCGTTGAGGCGCGAGAGCGGGGTGCACTTGTAGACGCCGGAGTCCTTGCCGTCGACGAACCCCTTCCAGCCGACCTTCTTCAGGTAGGGGAACTTGAGGTACGACCAGGGCTCGACCCGCTCGGCCACGTAGTCGCGGTAGTCGACCGGGTCGTACTTGGCGTGCTCGGCGCCTTCGGGGTCGGTGACGCGGATCTTGCCGTCATAGAAGTTGACGTGGTTGTTCTCGTCGACCGTCCCCATGTTGTAGGTCTGGTGCGTGTAGACGCCGCCGGTGATCAGGCCCACGTAGTCGGTATTCCCCAGCACCAGGTCGTCGAACACCTGGAGGGAGAACTTGGCGAACTCGATCGCGTCGCGCCCGAGCTGCTCGATCTCGGCGCGCTGCTCCTCGTTGATTCCGCGGCTGACTCCGCCGGGCAGGCCCCAGTTGGGATGCACGGGCCGGCCGCCGATCATTTTGATCAGGTGGTGCCCGTCGCGGCGCATCTTGAGCACTCTGCCGGCGACGTCCATTCCGACCTTGGCGATCACGCCGAGGATGTTTCGCTCGGCGGCCGGCGCTTCGGGGCCGACGACGAAGTCGGGGCCGCCCAGGGCGTAGAAGTGGGTCGTATGGTCGGTGGCGTAGAAGATGCTGTAGAACAGCTCGCGGAGCTTCTTGGCCGCTCGCGGCGGGTCGACGTGGAAGACGTTGTCCAGGGCCTTGGTGGCCGCCATGTGATGGGCTTCCGGACAGACGCCGCAGATCCGGCTGGTGAGGTTGGGCATCTCCTCCACCGGGCGGCCCACGCAGAACCGCTCGAAGCCGCGAAGCTCGGGGATCTGAAGGTAGGCGCCGGCGACCTCCCCCTCGTCGTCGAGGAAGATGTCGATCTTGCCGTGCCCTTCCAGCCGGGTAATGGGATCGATGGAAACGCGCTTACTCATTCGTTGCTCCTACGTGCGATGCCTCGGTGTTGCTCGCCTCGCCACCGACCTTCCCGCGGGACGACGCGGCGGCGCTCGGACCGAACTTCGAGCGACGCAGCGTGCTGGCCGCCAGACTGAACCGATAGAAGCTGCCCACCGGGTCCGGAATCCCCTCGGCGATGATCCGCTCGATTTCGCCGGGATCGTCCGAGTCGATGACCGAAGCCAGGGCGGCCATCAACTGGGCCCCTTGGTCGTGGGCCCCTTGCGCCGGGCCGTGACAGCCGATGCAGGGCGAGTTGACCTGGGGGCAGAGGGCCCCGCAGCCGGCCCGCGTGGCGATGCCCGCGCAGACGATGCCCTGCTCCAGAAGGCACGTCTCTTCGTCGGGGATCACCTCCCAGGTCCGCTTAAAGCCGCGGATCTTCTTCTCGTTTCGCTTTCGCGAGCACTCGTCGCAGACCGTCGAATCGAGGCCGATCACCGAGCCCGGCTCCGGCAGCGTCCCCTGGACGATCGCCACGAGCGCTTCCCAGATGCGGTCGGCTTCGGGGGGGCAGCCGGGCAGGTAGTAGTCGACCGGGACGGTCTGGTCGAGGGTCTTTAGCGTGTCGTAAAAGACGGGCAGATGCAACGTGCCCTCGGGGACGTCCGTCTCGCGCTGGGGCCGGAGATCGTCGGGGTTCTCCGTCGACGAGGTCTCCCGATAGACGGTGTCGAACACTTCCTTCCGGCTGCTCAGGTTGGCCAGGCCGGGGATGCAGCCTTCATGGGCGCACGAGCCGAAGGCGACGAGCACCTTCGACTTCTTTCGTAGAAGCTGGGCCATGTACTCGTGTTCGCTGGTGCGGATGCCGCCGTTGAACAGGCAGACGTCGATGCTCCCGTCGGGCATCTTCTCCACGTGGTGGACCTTGCCGTCGGTGGCGCAGGGCCAGAAGACGACGTCGAAGGCCGCGGCCACGTCGAGGATCTTCTCGTGGATCCCCAGGACGGCGATTTCGCAGCCGCCGCACGAAGCGGCCCAGTAGAGCGCCAGCTTGCCCTTGGGCTTCGAAGCCTCCGGTTGGTCGGTCGTGGCCGGCTGGTTTTCGGTTGGGTTGTCCGTCATGCTACCACCTCCATCAGTTCCTCGCGTTCCTTGACGATGCTCTGGAGGGCGTCCTCGCGATCGACGTCTTCCTGCCAGTTTTGGCGCCAGTTGAGCGGGCCGACGCGGCGGACCTCGTCGACCATCTTGTCGACGGCTTCGGCCAGTTGCTGCCCTTCGGCGGCGGAGGCCCAGACCAGTCGGAGTCGCTCGTCTTCCAGGCCCATCTGGCGGAGCACGTGCTTGAGCATGATGAAGCGGCGCATCGTCTTGTAGTTTTGATTGATGTAGTGGCACTCGCCGGGATGACATCCGGCGATCATCACTCCGTCGGCTCCCTGCGAGAGGGCCTGGAGGACGAAGTTGGGATCGACGCGTCCGCTGCACATCACGCGGATGATGCGGACGTTCGAGGCGTACTTGATGCGTGCCGAGCCGGCCAGGTCGGCGGCCCGGTACGAGCACCAGTTGCAGAGGAACCCAACGATTTTGGGTTCGAAGGTGTCGTCACTCATGTCAGGATCCTTACGAAAGATGTAGGGCAGGCCGCCCGAAGGAAGGCCCACGCATCGGTTTTCGCCCTTCCCCGTGGGTCTCGCTCCGCTCGACCCACGCTAGGATTCCTACGGCTCCCTAAGCTACGGTTTCCGTGGGCGACTGGGTGCCGGCCGGGGCGCCGTCGTCGGACAAGGCGTCCCAAAGCGCGCCGGCGATCTCCGCGGAAATCTGGTCGAAGCTGAAATGGGCCCCGGCAATCGCGTTGGCCGGGCAGGCCGCCACGCACGTGCCGCACCCCTTGCACAATGCCGTGATCACCCGGCTGACCTGCTTCTGGTCATCGAACTCGATGGCATTGAACGGGCACAAGGCGTTGCAGATCCGGCAGCCCGAACAACGCTCCTCGTCCACCGAGGCCACGATCGGCTCGATCGTCACCATGCCCTTGGTGATCATGCCCTGGACCCGGGCGGCGGCCGCGGCCCCCTGGGCCACCGAAGCCGGGATATCCTTGGGCCCCTGGCAGACGCCGGCCACGAACACGCCGTCGGTCATCGTGGCCACCGGGTCCAGCTTGGGATGCCGCTCGGTGAACCAGCCCGACGCGCTGCACGAGATGCCGCACTTACGTCCCATCTCCTTGGCGTCGGCCTGCGGCTCCAGGGCCCCCATCAGGACGACCATGTCGACGGGGATGCGGCGCTGGCGCCCCAGGAGCGTGTCTTCCACCTGGACGATCAGCTTGCCGTGCTCGAAGGGCACGCGGCCGGCGTCGGTCACTTCGGCGACCTTGCCGCGGACGAAGTGCATCCCCTCGCCCAGCAGCCGTTGATAGAACTCCTCGTAGTCCTTCGACGGAGTCCGCATGTCGATGTAGCAGGAGTAGACGTCGGCGCTGGTCTTCTCCAAGACGAGGTGCCCGAACTTCAGCGCGGCCATGCAGCAGACGTTGGAGCAATACGGGTTGTGGTTGACGTCGCGGCTGCCGACGCAGTGGATGATGGCGATCGCTTCCGGCTCCGTCTTGCCGTCGCGCAAGACGATCTTGCCGCCGGTCGGGCCGGCCGCGTTGCACATCCGCTCGAACTCCATGGAGGTGAACACATTGGGGAGGCGGCCGTAGCCGTACTGGGAGATCTTGCGGCAATCGAACATCTTCCACCCGGTGGCCAGGATGATGTTGCCCACCTCCAGCTCGACGATCTCGTCTTCCTGGTCGTAGTCGATCGCGCCGGTGGGGCAAATCTTCTCGCATGCCCGGCACTTCCCCTTCTGAAACCAGATGCACGACTCGGTGTCGATCACGGGGTACCGGGGAACGGCCTGCGGGAACGGCGTGTAGATGGCCTTGCGATGTCCCAGCCCGACCTCGAATACGTCGTCGACCACCTTCTTCGGGCACTTCTCGCTACAGACGCCGCAGCCGGTGCAAAGCTCCTCGTTCAAGTAGCGGGCCTTCTTGCGGAGGCGGACCTTGAAGTTGCCCACCGAGCCGGTGACCTCCTCCAGTTCCGCGTAGGTGAACATGGTCACGTTCTCGTGCTGCCCCACTTCCGACATTTTCGGGGTGAGGATACAGGCGGAGCAGTCGAGCGTGGGGAAGGTTTTGTCGAACTGGGCCATGTGCCCGCCGATCGAGGGCTCGCGCTCGAGAAGGTAAACCGGATAGCCCGCGTCGGCCAGCTCGAGCGTGGCCTGCAAGCCGGCGATCCCCCCGCCGACGACCAGCGTGGCCGGGTTGACCTCGACCTCCATCGGCTTGAGCGGCTGTTGCAGCTTGACTCGCTCGGCCGCGGCGGCGACCTGCGCTTTGGCCCTTTCGGTCGCGGCGGCTTCGTCCTTGGCGACCCAGGAGACGTGCTCGCGGATGTTGGCCATGTGGAACAGATAGGGATTCAGCCCCGCGTCTTCGCAGGCGCGGCGGAAGGTCTTTTCGTGCAGGTGGGGGGAGCAGGCGGCGACGACGACTCGATTGAGCCCTTCGTTCTTGATGTCGTCCTGGATCATCTGCTGGCCGAGCGACGAGCACATGAACTTGTAGTCGCGCGAAACGGCCACGTCCCTGATGTTGGCGCCGGCCCACCGGGCGACCTCTTCCACGTCGACCATTCCGGCGATGTTGCTGCCACAGTGACAAACGTAAATGCCGACCTTTTCGGCCATGATGGTTCTCCGGTCGTTTCGGGGATACTGTTTGGATTCCTGGGGGCACGCGGCGGGGCTATGCCGTGCTCGTCGAGGCGGTCGACTCCAGCTTGGCCCGGATCACCGGCTCGGCCCCCACGATCTCCTTGCCGAACCCCAACTCCTTCGGCTCCAGCCCGAAGGCGATTCCCAGCATCTGGGTGAAAAACACAATGGGCATGTCGAATCGGGTGTGGAAGTGGCTGGCCACCTGGCGCTGGTAGGCGTCGAGGTTCAACTGGCACATGGGGCACATGCAGAGGATCATGTCGGCCCGGCGGTCGACGGCGCTATCCAACAGCCGGCGGATGAGCTCGAACGCCTGGGGCTCGCTGATCTGCGTCATGTGGCCGCCGCAGCAGTGGGTTTTGAGCGGATAGTCGACCACCTCGGCCCCCACCCAGGTGAACAGCTCGTCGAGCTTCACGGGGTGCTCGGTGTCGTCGAATCCGTCCAGGGGCCGCACGACCTGGCAACCGTAGTACGGGGCGACGCGCAAGCCGGTAAGCGGCCTCTTCACCTTCTCGCGGATGGCCGCTTCGCCGACGTCGGTGTAGATGACGTCCAACAGATGACGCACGTGGACCCGCCCGGCCTGATAGCTCAGCCCCCCGGCGGACAACGCCTCGCTGATCTTGGCGTTCATCCCGGCGTCTTCCGTCATCAGGTGATCGGTCTTCTTCAGATTCAAATAGCAGGCGGCACACGGGGCGACCAACTGATCGATCCCGGGGTCCACCAGGGCGAGATTTCGGGCGACCACGGAACAGGCGACCAGCTCATCCTGGGAGAAGAACTCGGTCGCGCCGCAGCAGTTCCAGTCGTCCAGCTCCGCCAGCCCGATTCCCAGCAGCTCGGCCACCTTCCGGACCGAGACGTCGTAGGCGGCGCTTGAGCATTCCAAAGAACATCCGGGAAAATATGCGTATTTCACGCCGTACCTCCTAACTCTCGGGCTTTCTTGATGATGGCGTGCAGTTGATCCAACTGGCGGATCTTGGCAGGCACCAGCGACATCCGTCCTCGGGTGAACATGGAAAGCCCCAACGGGCCCAACTTCAGCATGGCCATCGGCTTGTTGAACAGGTAGTATCGGCTGGCCAGCCCGAACTCGAAACTCCGACCGTACTTCTCCAACAGCCCGGTGAACGTCCTGGCCAGCGCCGGAGCGTCGGTCTTGGCGGTGAGCCCTTCCCGCAGCGACAGCCGCTTCAGCGCGTACATGATCTCGGTGATGGGGATGTTTTGCGGGCAGCGCGTCGTGCAGGCATAGCAGGATACGCAGCACCACATCGTGTTGGCAGAAAGGACCCGGTCCCGCTGACCCGCGGCGATGAGCCCGAACAACGTGCGGGGCGTGTACTCCATGTCGGGTCCGTTCGGGCAAGAGCCGCTACAGCTCCCGCACTGCATGCAGTGGACGATCCGCTCGGCGCCCGGTGCGTCGGCGACGACTTCGTCCAGGAACGTCAAGCTTCGTTCGTCGGTCGGCATAGTGATCATCGATGTGCTACTCCCTTTTTCCGTAGTCGGCGTGACGCGGTCCACGGAGGTGGTTTCGTCACGATTGTCTTTCACACGTCGCTCGCCCGCCCCGCAGTTCCGCCGTGCCACCTTGCCGCAAAAAGCGCACGAGCGCCGCAGGGGCAGGCAACCTGCCCCCGGCA